>Ga0194055_10001918_pt1 | contig 16741 bp, 14 predicted proteins | sample SepL449m_MetaG_FD_155482 | JGI IMG/M metagenome (GOLD analysis project Ga0194055, IMG submission 155482) | Anoxic zone freshwater microbial communities from boreal shield lake in IISD Experimental Lakes Area, Ontario, Canada - Sep2016-L442-9m | ecosystem: Environmental > Aquatic > Freshwater >... | reverse complement strand
GGCGCCTTGGGCACCGGCTGAACCAGTGTCGCCTTGGGCGCCGGTTGAACCAGCGTCACCCTGAGCGCCGGTTGAACCAGCGTCACCCTGGACACCCTGAGCACCGATCGAGCCAGTGTCACCCTGGGCACCAGTTGAACCAGCGTCACCCTGGGCACCAGTTGAACCAGCGTCACCTTGGGCACCGGCTGAACCAGTGTCGCCTTGGGCGCCGGTTGAACCAGCGTCACCCTGAGCGCCGGTTGAACCAGCGTCACCCTGGACACCCGTTGGGCCAGTGTCGCCCTGAGCACCCGTCTGACCCCGGTCACCGGTGGCGCCTTGGGCCCCAGTTTGTCCTTCGAGACCAGCTGCACCTTGGGCACCGGTTGCTCCATCCGAACCAGCGGTCCCATTGGCCCCTGCAGCGCCCTGAGCTCCGTCGCTGCCCTCGGCACCGTCAGCGCCAGCGGAACCTTGGGCACCAGTTGAACCAGCGTCACCCTGGGCACCCTGCGGACCGTTCGCACCTTGAGATCCATCTTGGCCATTGTTCCCATTGTTGCCGTTGGCACCAGCGTCGCCTTGGGCGCCGGTTGAACCAGCGTCACCCTGGGCGCCGGTTGAACCAGCGTCACCCTGGGCACCAGTTGATCCTTGGTTGCCGTTCTGTCCATTACTCCCGTTTGATCCTTGCGCTCCGGTCGAGCCTTGGGATCCGTCTTGACCGTCAGCGCCATTGGCACCCTGAGCGCCATCAGTACCTTGGTCGCCTTGCGGCCCAACCCATGTCGAACCCTGAGGTCCATCAACGCCCGGATTCCCAGAGTCTCCCTGCGGTCCCTGCGGTCCCTGTGCGCCGGCATAGCCTTGCGCTCCGAGGTTGCCCGCTGCACCCTGCGTTCCCTGGACTCCCTGCGGACCCTTGGGGCCGGTAGTCCCTGAAGGACCCTGGGCTCCCTGGGTTCCGAGCACACCCTGCACACCCTGTGCGCCCTTGGCACCCTGTGCGCCCTGAGCGCCCTGAGCACCCTGTACGCCCTGTACGCCCCGTTCGCCTTGGGGACCCTTGGCACCCTGCGCACCCTGTGCGCCAGTGACTCCCTGAGCACCCTGTATGCCCTGGTTACCCGGAACGCCCTGGGCGCCAGCAGCGCCAGCAGCGCCAGCAGCGCCATTCGCTCCTTGGGTTCCCTGTGCGCCCTGAATTCCCTGGGCACCCTGCGCACCCTTGGCACCTTGGGCGCCAGTCGTGCCTTGAGCACCAGTTGATCCTTGAGGGCCCTGGGCTCCCTGTGGTCCTTGGGTACCCGTGACGCCTTGACCCGCCACCGTTGTGGTGGTCACGACCACTGCGAGGACCGTTGCTCCCTTGGGAACGAGTGGGCTCGAAGCTGCCGCCACTCCGGGAGAGATCACCGAGACGCCGCCGACCGCGGCGGACACTGCCATGGCAGCGGAGACGGCCTGCTTGCGAAGCTTCTGAGCAGACGGGGTGTAGCGCCCTGAGCTCTTGGGGTTTCCGTGACGGTTGCTGGTCTTTGCCACCTGAGTCTCCTACGACTTAGTTCTGCTTCTCGGACTGATGTACGAAATTTCACCGCGTGCGAGGCAAGTACCACGACACGCGAGAGTTACTGACTGGTTTTAACCTCTCGGCGGCCATCTGTCAACTGCGCCCCGCGAATCGTCGAAAAATCAATTCGTTCCCAGCGTATGGCTCGCTTCATCGAACGGAACCTGTGAACATGCGTCGCACCATGAAATCGGAACTTACCGACCGGGTTGACTCAATTCCAGTCACCCCGGAAACTTTTGTGGCCCCCATGGCCACGACGTCTCTGATCTCCTTCGAGGCCCTTTGCATCGGCATGGGAACCAGGGTGGTCATCACTCCAGAGTGGTGCCGCAGAAGGGGTTTGGCCGTTCTGTCTGGATCAGAAAGAACGTGACGCCTCAGTCAGAAACCGCAAACGCCAATCCAAAAGTTCCTTTGCGCCAACAGCCACCATGGCTGCCCCACGAGCAGGCTGTCGTCAGCGACGACTAGCTGGCAGCGACGGCTGCGACCATCTTGGTGAGTGTCTCTTTGGCGTCACCGAAGACCAGCGTTGTCTTCTCGTTGAAGAGGAGCTCGTTTTCGATACCGGCGAAGCCGGGTCGCATGGATCGCTTGAGGAACACGACCTGGCCAGCATCGTCAGCGTTGATGATCGGCATGCCCGAGATGGGGCTTCCGGGCTCACGCGCCGCCGGGTTCACGGTGTCGTTTGCGCCGACCACGAGGGCGACGTCGCAGTCACGCAGCAGGGGGTTCGCTTCATCCATTTCAAGGAGCTTGTCGTACGGGACGTTGGCTTCAGCCAGAAGGACGTTCATGTGTCCTGGCATACGACCCGCAACTGGGTGGATGGCGTAGAAGACTTCGATGCCCTTGCTCTCAAGCTCGTCGGCAAGCTCACGAGCAATGTGCTGTGCTTGGGCGACGGCGAGTCCGTAGCCCGGGATGATGGCGACCTTCTTGGCGTACGCCAGCATCACGCCGATATCCTCTGGACTGTTCGAGCGGACCGGACGATCCTCGCCGGAGCCACCACCTGTGGTCGCCACGGCGGAGCCAAAGGCGCTGAACAAGATGTTGGGAAGACTCCGACCCATTGCCTTGCACATCATCTGGGTCAAGAGAAGGCCTGAGGCGCCCACCAGAGTTCCGGCCACGATCAGCATGTTGTTGTTCAGGGTGAACCCCGACGCTGCGACGGCCACACCGGTGAGTGAGTTCAACAACGAAATCAGGACGGGAACGTCGGCACCACCGATGGGCAGCACGATTGCCATGCCCACGATGAAGGCCACCGCCAGCAAGATCCACAACAAGAGCACTGAAGGGTGCACAAGGATCATGATGATCAGGGCAATAGCTCCGAGGCCGAGCAGTGCGTTGATGACCTGCTGGCCTGGGTAGGTAATCGGTCGTCCGGTGATCAGCTCTTGGAGCTTGATGAACGCAATGGCCGAGCCTGAGAACGACACCGTGCCGATAAGGACGCCGAGCAGGACCTCGAGGACCACATAGGTCGCCGGAGCGTTGTGGCGGATGTGCATGTACTCAGCGATCGACACCAGTGCCGCTGCCCCACCACCGACACCGTTGAAGATGGCCACCAGCTGCGGCATCGCCGTCATCTTGACGAACCGAGACGTCGGGATCCCGATTGCGGCACCGACGACCATGGCGATCACCATGGGCACGACGTGGCGGAGGTTCGGCGTGAAGAAGGTCGCCCCGATGGCCACGGCCATGCCGACCATGGCGATGAAGTTCCCTGAGCGCGCCCGCTTCGGGTTCGAGAGCCCCTTCAGCGCCAGAACGAAGGTGACCGCCGCGAAGAGGTAGCAGAGGTCAATGATGGTGGTGCGGCTCATGAGGACACCTTGTCGTTCTTTGGTGCCGCCTTGGGCTTGAACATTCCGAGCATCCGGTCGGTCACGGTGAAGCCTCCGACCACGTTCAGCGTGGCCAAGAACACCGCCGCCGTGCCGAGCGCGATCTCAAGGGTGCCGTCCGCCTCACCGAGGACGATCATGGAGCCCACGATGATGACACCGTGAATGGCGTTCGATCCCGACATCAGCGGTGTGTGGAGAATGGCGGGGACCTTGGAGATCACCTCAATCCCGATGAAGATCGCGAGGATAAAGACTGTCAGGTACTGGAGAATGAAGTTGGGGTCAACGATGTGCTTCATGGATCAGGCCTCCTCGGTGGTCTCAGTCACGGGCTCCTCGACAGGAGGCGGGACGATAGGTGTGTGCGTCATACCGAGCGCTTCAGCCGCGGCGGCGTTGGCGGCTTCGCCATCTTTGAGCACAGTGGTGCCGATGACGATCTCATCGGCCCAGTCTGGATCAAGGGTGCCTTCGTTGGAGAACAGCTCAAGCAGGTTGATCACGTTGCGCGAGTACAAGAAACTGGCGTGGGTCGGCATGCCTGACGGGGGGTTCGTCATACCGACGACCGAGGCATTGCCATGGGTGATGGTCTCGCCGGCCTTCGTGACCTCGCAATTCCCTCCGCCATCAGCGGCCATGTCGATGACCACTGACCCTGGACCCATCTTGTCGACCATCGCAGCGGTGACAAGAATCGGGGCCTTGCGGCCGGGGACCGCTGCGGTGGTGATCACCACATCAGAGTTGGCCACCACGTCGGCAAGAGCGGCCTGCTGTGCGGCAACCTCGTCGGGGCTGAGCTCACGGGCGTAGCCACCTTCACCTTCGGCGGTGACGCCGAGGTCAACGAAGGTTGCACCGAGGCTTTCGGCCTCTTCCTTGGCCGCCGAGCGCACGTCGTAGGCGCTGACATTGGCCCCAAGGCGGCGAGCGGTGGCGATTGCCTGAAGACCGGCAACCCCAACGCCCATGATGAGAACCTTGGCCGGCTGCACCGTGCCTGCCGCGGTCATAAACATCGGGAAAAACTTGGTCAGGCTTTCGGCTGCAAGCAGTCCGGCGCGGTATCCCGACACCGTGGCCTGCGAGCTAAGGGCGTCCATGGTCTGCGCTCGACTGATACGAGGCAGCAAGTCGAAACTCACCGCGGTGGCCTTCTTGTCCGCCAGAACCTTCAAAGCCTCAGCGGACTGGGCGGGCTGAAGGAAGCTCATCACGAGGACGCCATCGGGATAGCCGACTGCTTCTTGCGCGGAGCAGAAATTGACCTTGACGATGACGTTGGCACCGTCAACGGTGGCGCCGTTATCGGGGGCGATGCGAGCACCGGCCTCGACGTAGGCAGCATCGGAGAAGGTGGCCTCGAGCCCAGCACCTGACTGGACAACAACGTCCCAGCCAAGATCGACTAGGCGCTTAGCGATCTCCGGGACGACGGCGACTCGACGCTCGCCGGGACGCGACTCGGTGGGGATGGCAAGTTTCACCGGACCGGTTCTAGCAGATCCCTCGGCCTTGCCGGCGGTTCAGCGCGACGGTGGTCTCAGGCACCGCCAGCGGCGGCCCGCTGGAACGCCGGCCACTCGCCACCACCGTGCAGGACGATGTTGGCTCCTGAGAGATACGAGGTCAACGGACCGCAGATGGCGAGAGTCGCTCCGGCCACGTCCTCAGGCGTTCCCATGCGGCCGAGCGGCACGGTGGCCGCGACTCGGGCCATCCCCTCTGCTCCGCCGTAGTGCTCGGGTCCTGCCCCCGAATCAAGCAAACCGGCCGAGATGCAGTTGACCCGAACCTTGGGCGCCCACTCAACGGCGAGGGATTCGGTCAGGTTGATCAGGCCAGCTTTGGCGGCCCCGTAGGCCGCCGTTCCTGGCGCGGGGCGCAATGCAGCGACGGAGCCGATGTTGATGATGTGGCCACCGGTCTCTTGGGTCTGCATCACCGCGTTCGCTGCTTGCGCACAAAAGAAGGGGGCCAGGAGATTGAGCGCGATGACCGAGGTAATGAAACGCGGCGACGCGGTGGCAGCGTCAGTCGCCGGTGATCCACCGGCATTGTTGATCAGCAGATCGAGCCGACCAAACTCAGCGACACAGGCCGCGATCAGGCGGGTCGCCTCAGCGGCGTCGCGTACATCGGCGGCAACGAAACGCGCTCGCCGCTCGACGCCATCAGGACCATGGGCCGTGAGCGGCCGCTCGGGCTCGTGGCGCCCGCAGGTCATCACGTCGGCACCTTGGACCAACAATGCCTCGGCGATCGCTCGGCCGACGCCGCGCGTGCCTCCGGTGACAATGGCGACGGTTCCGGTCAGATCAAGGGCACTGCGCTCCACTGCAACCTCCACTTGGTGCTTCAGGACCGCATGGATCCCGGCGTCTTGGTGCTTGAAGACTACGCCGGGCGCGGTGCAGACGGGCTTGAGATGGGTATGGTCAGGTCTTGTCGCCTAGCGTGACCTGACGCACCGTCAGATCAGAAAGCGACAACAGTCGCCTTCGAGCAACGAGGAGCCGGCTCATGCCGATCAGGACAGAGATCAACCGCACCGGGATCACCGAGGTCATCATTGATGCCCCTCCGGTCAACGCGCTCAACGTGGCCGGGTGGTTTGACCTTGCCGATCAGTTGCTCGCCGCGGGACGTGACCCGGAGTGCCGCGTCGTGATCCTGCGTTCCGAGGGCCGTGGCTTCCAAGCAGGCGTTGACATCAAGGAGATCCAAGAGAAGGGCGACGAGGCGCTGGTGGGATGCAACCGAGGTTGCTTTGCTGCCTTCGCTGCCGTCTACGACTGCGAGGTCCCCGTGATCGCCTCTGTCGGGGGCTACTGCCTCGGAGGCGGGATCGGTCTCGTGGGGAACGCTGACATGATCGTGGCGTCCGACGACGCCACCTTCGGGCTGCCCGAGGTGGACCGCGGAGCGCTCGGCGCCGCCACGCATTTGTCGCGGCTCGTCCCACAACATCTCATGCGTCGGATGCTCTACACCGCCGAGCCAATCGGCGCCGCCGAGCTTGCGCTCTACGGCTCGATCTGGAAGGTCACCCCTCGAGACGAGCTGCTGGCGGCCACCTACGAACTTGCGGAGAAGATCGCCTCGAAGAGCCCCAGCATCTTGCGGAGAGCCAAAGAAGCGGTGAACGGCATCGATCCCGTCGACGTCAAGCGCAGTTACCGCTACGAGCAGGGATTCACCTACGAGCTCCATGTCAGAGGCGTCGCCGATGAACAGCGCTCGGCCTTTGTTGAGAAGCGAGACGCGGAGATCACCAAGTAGCCATGGCCAACAAACAGACAACCCTGGCGGCGATGACCGCCGAGATGCAGTCCGGTATGACCATCGGGATCGGAGGCTGGGGATCTCGCCGCAAGCCCATGGCGCTGGTGCGAGCAATCCTGAACTCCGACGTCGAGGACCTCACCGTCGTGGCCTACGGAGGCCCTGACGTTGGCCTCCTCGTGAAGTCCGGCAAAGTGAAAAAGGTCATCTGCGGGTTCGTGACCCTCGACTCGATTCCCCTCGATCCGCTGTGGCGCGCTGCTCGTCAGGCTGGCGCTGTTGAGTTGATGGAAGTTGACGAGGGCCTCTTCTACCTGGGCCTTCAGGCGGCCGCATGGCGTGTGCCCTTCCTCGTCGCCCGAGCGGGTCTCGGCTCTGCCGTGCTCGACAACGCACCGGAGATCCGAACCATCGAGAACCCTTATGGCGACGGACCCTTTGCTGACCCCGCCGATGGTGGAGCCACGCTCGTGGCCATGCCAGCCCTTCGGCTTGACATCGCGGCGGTTCACGTCAACATCGCTGATACTGCTGGCAACGCCATGGTCCTCGGGCCCGACCCGTTTTTCGATGAGCTGTTCCTCGGAGCGGCACAGCGGCGTTTCGTGACCGCCGAGAAGGTGGTCGAAGCCGGCACCTTGTCTGACCACGGTCCTCTCGAGCGAGTGATCATTCACCGGCTGATGACCGACGCGGTGGCCGAGACCCCGGGCGGAGCGCACTTCACCACCAACCTCCCCGACTATGGCCGAGATGAGGCATTCCAGAAGGCCTACGTCACCGCCGCCAAGGAACCTGAAGCGTGGGCAGCGTTCTCCCAGCGATTCCTTGCCGGCGACGAGGATTCGTATCAGCAAGCGGTCCAGGCCTGGAGGGCAGAGCAGTGAGCGAGATCACCCGAGCAGATGTCTGCACCCTCGCCTGCGCCGAGGCCTGGCGTGATGCCGGCGAAATCATGGTGAGCCCTTTCGGCTCCGTTCCGGCCCTTGGCGCTCGCTTGGCCAAGTCCACCTTCTCTCCAGACCTCGTGTTGACTGACGGCGAGGCTGCCCTCGTCCACGGCGTCTCGACCCTGGCGGCCAAGCCAACCGAGCTCACCCGTGAGGCCTACGTCCCGTACAAGGCGATCTTCGCCGTGGTCTGGTCAGGCCGGCGGCACATCATGATGATGGCAAGCCAGGTTGACCGCTTCGGCAACCAGAACATCTCGGCCATCGGACCCCACGACCACCCCAAGGCCCAACTCGTCGGCGTCCGCGGCGCCCCAGGGAACTCGGTCAACCACCCGACCTCGTACTGGGTGCCGAATCACTCAACCACCACCTTCGTGGAGTCCGTCGACGTGGTCTGTGGCGTCGGCAACGACCGTGCCGCTCAGGCCGGCCCAGGTGCCACTCGGTTCCACGATCTACGCCGGGTGGTCTCGAATCTCGGGGTCTTTGACTTTGCCACCCTTGATGGCTCGATGCGCGTGGTCTCCGCGCACCCTGGCGTCGGCATCGACGAGATCATCGCCGCCACCGGGTTCAGCCTCGGTGGCCTCGATGAGGCCGGAGTGACCCCAGAACCCGATGATGCCCAGATGGCGCTCATCGAACAACTTGACCCCCGAGGGGCACGTCTCAAGGAGATCCCCGCATGACCGACCACATCGAGATGCCCGAGCCGCACCCGGCTCTTCGAACGAGGTTCGCCGAACTCGTTGGTGTGCGCTACCCCATCGTGCAGACCGGCATGGGCTGGGTGGCTGGATCCTCACTGGTCACCGCCACGGCCAATGCCGGCGGACTTGGCATTCTGGCATCGGCCACCATGACGCTCGATGAGCTCAAGGCGCAGATCGCCGACGTTCGCTCTGCCACCGACGCCCCCTTTGGCGTAAACCTCCTGACGAGCGTCGACGACGTTGAGCAGCGCATCGCTGCCATGGTCGATGCCGGCGTCACGGTCGCCTCCTTTGCCCAGGCACCGCGACCTGACATGGTGGCGGCCTGCACCGAACAGGGACTCGTCGTCATGCCCACCGTCGGTGCTCGACGCCACGCCGAGAAGATGGCCGGCATCGGCGTCTCTGCCGTGATCGCCCAAGGGGCCGAAGGTGGTGGCCACACCGGCGTGGTGCCCACCTCGATCCTCACCCCCGATGTTGTCGGCGGGGTTGGAGAGCAGATCCCTGTGATCTCCGCCGGTGGATGGTCCTCAGGCTCGGGCCTTGTCGCCGCCCTCGCACTCGGTGCCGATGGAATCGCCATGGGGACTCGATTTCTGTTGACCACTGACTCGAAGGTTCCTGACGCGGTCAAAGCGCAGTACCTTGCCACACCCGTCACCGGAACCATCGTGTCCAAGCGAGTCGACGGAGCACCCCAGCGCGTGATTACCACGGACTTGGTCAACAAACTCGAGGGGTCGAGTTGGCTGGCCAACCTTCCACGGTCGCTCCGCAGTGCTCACCAATTCCGGAGCGAGACCGGAGCGTCATTGTTCTCCATGCTGCGAGCCGGCAAGGAGATGAAGCAGGGCAATGAGCTGACCTGGCCCCAGGTGGTCATGGCAGCGAATGCCCCCGTCATGACCAAGGCAGGCCTGGTCGATGGACGAACCGATGTCGGGGTTCTGCCCACCGGACAGGTCACCGGTCTGATCGATGAGTTGCCCTCGGTGGCCGAGCTCATCGCCCGGGTGATCAACCAGGCCAATGCAACGCTGGAGCGTCTTCGCGCCTCATAGGCCCGTCGAGGCGAGCAGGCCTCGACCCTAGAGTGTCCTCATGGCCCACACTCCCACGGACAGCGCTGATCTGGCGGCCGACCACGACGGAGCCAAGAAGTCCCATGACGCGATGATCTTGGCCTTGGCCTGCGTGGCGCAGTTCATGGTGATCCTCGACGTGTCGGTCGTCAACGTGGCCCTGCCCTCGATGGGCCGAGACCTTCACTTCTCACCCTCAGGCCTGCAGTGGGTGGTGAACGCCTACGTGTTGTCCTTCGCCGGATTCCTGCTGCTCGGCGGCCGAACTGCGGACCTGTTCGGTCGGCGACGGGTCTTCATCTTCGGAGCGACGTTGTTCTCCATCGCCAGTCTGGTCGGTGGCCTCGCCACCACCTCGGGGATGCTCACGGGAGCCCGAGTCGCTCAAGGCCTTGGCGGCGCCTTCCTCTCCCCTGCCACGCTCACCATCATCGTGACCACCTTCCAAGGACCACGATTGGCCAAGGCGCTCGGAGCATGGGGCGCGGTTGGAGGTGCAGGCGGTGCGATTGGATCATTACTCGGCGGGATTCTGACCGCAGAACTCTCGTGGCGTTGGGTCCTGTTCATCAACATCCCCATCGGTATCGCCGTCGTCGCCGGAGCCCTGCTGTGGCTCTCTGAGCTGGCCCGCAAGACCCCGTCGACCACCCTTGACGTGAGTGGCGCGGTGCTCGTGACCGGGGGCCTCTCCGTGCTCGTCTACGGCATCGTCAACACCACCACCCATGGCTGGACCTCGACGTCGACCCTGGTGTGCCTGGCCATCGCCGTCGTGCTGCTTGGCGCCTTCGCTCTCGTCGAGACCAAGGTGGCCACCACCCCACTCGTCCCGTTCTCGTTCTTTGCGAAGCGGGTGACCGCCAGTGCGAACCTGGTGATGTTTCTCGTCGGGGCGGCCTTCTTTTCGATGTGGTACTTCTTGACGCTCTACCTCCAAGACGTCCTCGGCTACAGCGCCTTGACCACGGGCTTTGCTTTCGCCCCACAGGCCATCGCCATCATCATCGGCGCCCAAGTGACCACGCGGCTCATGGTGCGCATCGGCGTCTGGCCACTGGTGATGACCGGTACCACGCTGGCATGTCTCGGGTTCTTCTGGATCTCTCAGCTCGCCTACAACAGCTCGTACTTCGGAGGCGTGTTCTTCCCGGCCATCACCATCGCCTTCGCCCTCGGGCTCCTGTTCAGCCCGCTCGCCGCCGCCGCCACCTCAGAGGTTGGTCCGGCTCAGGCCGGCCTCGCCTCGGGAGTCCTCAACACCGCTCGACAGATGGGGGGCAGCCTGGGCCTTGCGATCCTCGCCACCGTGGCGATCAACGCCACAAAGTCCCAGTTCGCAGGCGGACCCACACCCAGCCATCACTCCGTTGCCTATCTCCAGGCCGCCACCATCGGGTTCGACCGAGCATTCCTTGTGGCGTCCGGGGTGTGCCTCGTCGCCATGCTGGCCACCCTGCTCTTGCCACGCCACATCGGTCGACCAGTGCGCGCCACCACCGCAGCCTGATCAAACGGCGTGCGGCACCGCACTACGCAGGGAACCCGAGCAGCAGAGCGTCAATGGCCTGGCTCAGCGAGCCAAGATGACCGACGAACCATGGCCAAAGAGGCCCTGGTTGGCGGTGACCGCCACCTTCGCCCCTTCGACCTGGCGGCCGGTGGCCTCGCCACGAAGCTGCCAGACCGACTCACAGACCTGCGCGATCGCCTGGGCAGGGATGGCCTCACCGAAGGAACTGAGGCCTCCTGACGGGTTCACCGGGATCCGTCCACCGATGGTGGTCGCCCCCTCACGGAGCAACTTCTCCGCGTCACCCTCCGCACACAGACCGATGTCCTCGTACCAATCCAGCTCAAGAGCGCTCGAGAGGTCATAGACCTCGGCCAGCGAGAGATCCTCTGGGCCGATGCCGGCTTCTTCATAGGCAGCCTGAGTGATCGAGGCCTTGAAGGTCCGCTCACCGGGCTGGACTGACGACGACGAGTCGGTGGCGAAGTTCGGCATCTCGATCACGGCGTTCGGGAAGGTCGGCGTGACGGTCGACACGGCGTTCACCGTGACCGGATTCGCCGCTCCGTGGCGCTTGGCGTAGTCCATCGAGCACAGGATCACCGCAGCACCACCGTCGGAGGTGGCGCAGATCTCGAGCAGGCGCAGCGGGTCGGCGACGACCGGCGAGGCCAAGACCTCCTCGATGGTCACTTCCTTGCGATAGCGAGCATTGGGGTTGGCGAGACCGTGAAGAGCGTTCTTGACCTTGACCTGTGCGAAGTCCTGCTCGGTGGCGCCGTACATCGCCATGCGGCGTCGGGCGTAGAGCGCGAAGTAGGTCGGGTTGGTCGCTCCTAAGAGATGGAACCGGAGCCAGTCCGGATCATCGCGACGCTCGCCGCCCACCGGCTTGAAGAAGCCCTTGGGGGTGGTGTCGGCGCCGACCACGAGAGCCACCTCGCACAGTCCGGCGAGGATCTGAGCTCGAGCATTGGCGATGGCCGCCGCCCCAGACGCACACGCGGCGTAGCACGACGACACGCGGGCTCCGGTCCAGCCCAACGCCTGAGCGAAGGTCGCCCCTGCGATGAATCCGGGATAGCCGTTACGGATGGTGTCGGCCCCGGCGACGTACTCGACGTCAGTCCACGGGATACCGGCGTCGTCAAGGGCGGCACGGGCTGCCGCCACGCCGTACTCCACAAAGTTCCGTCCCCACTTGCCCCAGGGGTGCATTCCCACACCCAAGATCGCAACCCTCTTGTCGTCAGGCATCTGTGCTCTCCTTGACCGGTTGCCACTTCCAGACGAGCTTGTCGCCGTCATCGTCTCGATAGAGCACGTCGACGACGAGCTCGACTTCCATGCCGACTTCGAGGTCATCGACCCCGTAGCCCGGGGCCACCTGACCGAGGACGACGATGCCCTCAGCGGCGAGCTCGACCGCGCAGAGCGCGAAGGGCACGTAGGGGTCAGCGGCCACGTAGGGCTCAGGCGGCTGATACTGGGCGTCGGTGTAGGACCAGATCCGTCCCCGACGTGAAAGTTCGATCGCCTCGAACTCCGTCGAGTTGCAGCGAGGGTTCCGACACCAAGTCTCCTCGGCGGGGAAAAACACCGTGGCGCAGCCTCGACACCGTGAACCCAGCAAGGCGGGGATCGACGGATCAAAGAAGCCCTCAACAGCGGGGGTCATCTCGCCGCCCATCAGCCGAGCCTCTCGATGATGGTGGCGTTGGCCTGTCCGCCGCCTTCGCACATCGTCTGGAGGCCATAGCGGCCACCGGTGCGCTCGAGCTCATTGAGCAAGGTGGCCATGATCCGCGCACCCGATGCTCCTGTGGGGTGGCCGAGTGCCATGGCTCCGCCGTTGACGTTGACCTTGGTCATGTCGGGATGATGCTCCTTCTCCCAGGCAAGGACCACCGAGGCGAAGGCCTCGTTGATCTCGATGAGGTCGAGGTCGTCGATCGAGAGCCCTGAACGCTCGAGGATTTTGGTGGTCGCCGGGATCGGAGCAGTAAGCATGATCTGCGGGTCATTCGAGGCCACGGCGAAGGTGTGGAACCGGGCCCGGGGGGTGAGGCCGAGCTCAGCGGCCTTCTCCTCCGTCATGACCAGGACTGCAGCCGCTCCGTCAGAGATCTGCGACGACGACGCTGCGGTCACCTGGCCTCCTTCAAAGAACGCCGGCCGGAGGGCGGCGAGGCGCTCGAGGGAGGAATCGGGTCGGACCCCTTCGTCAGCGGTCACCAGGCCAGAGGCGGATCCATCGTGGCTTCGAGCATCCAGGGTGACGATCTCGTTCTCGAACCGACCCTCGGCCTGAGCGAGTGCTGCTCGCTGGTGGGAGCTGAAGGCCAGCGCGTCCATCTCTTCTCGCGTGATCGACCAGCGACGAGCGATCTCCTCGGCGCACTCGCCCTGGTGGATCAACTCGTAGCGAGACTTATAGAGCGGGCCGTAGGCCTCACCCGGTCCGGGCTCAGTGGTCGAGCCGATCGGGACTCGGCTCATCGACTCAATGCCGGCTCCGACCACGATGTCCATGGCTCCCGACAACACCGCCTGGGCGGCGAAGTGGATGGCCTGCTGCGCCGAGCCGCACTGACGGTCCACGGTGGTGCCGGGGACCGTGTCGGGGTAGCCAGCGGCGAGGGCGGCATTACGGGCAATGTTCATTGCCTGCTCGCCCACGGTCATGGTGCAGCCCATGATCACGTCGTCGATGAGCGCCGGGTCAAAGTCGTTGCGAGCGACCAGCGCAGCAAGGGGCTGGGCCGCGAGATCAGTGGCGTGCCAGCCGGAGAGCACACCTCCTCGACGGCCCACAGGAGTACGGACGGCATCGACGATGACACAGGTGCGCATAGGACCATTCTTGCCGACCATCTGATGGTGTGTCAGATTCGACACGTGGACCTCACCTTCACCCAGGACGAAGAGCGCTTTCGCGCCGAGGCGGCAGCGTGGCTGGCCGCCCATATTCCCGAGCCCGGCAGCCTTGCCTCGCTCGACACTGCCGAGGGCTTTGAGCAGCACCGTGGCTTCGAGGCAACGATGTTCGCCGACCGCTGGTCAGTCGTGTCCTGGCCCGAGGAATTCGGCGGTCGTGAAGTCGGAATCATTGAGTGGCTGATCTTCGAAGAGGAGTACTACCGAGCCGGCGGGCCCAAGCGTGTCAGCCAGAACGGCATTTTCTTGTTGGCACCCACCATCTTCGACTTCGGTACACCCGAACAGCAGCAGCGGTTCCTCCCGCCTATGGCCTCGGGCGAAGAGATCTGGTGCCAAGGATGGTCAGAGCCCGATGCGGGGAGCGACCTTGCGTCCTTGCGCTCAAAGGCCACCAAGGTCGATGGCGGCTGGCTCTTGAACGGGCAAAAGACGTGGGCCTCACGAGGGGCGTTCGCCGAGTGGTGCTTCGGACTCTTTCGAACCGATCCCGATGCAGAGCGGCACCGAGGACTGACCTACTTCCTGATCCCCATGGACGCCGACGGCGTGACTCGTCGGCCCATCGCCCAGCTCGACGGCGAGACCGGGTTCGCCGAGATCTTTTTCGAAGACGTCTTCGTTCCTGACGAGCACGTACTCGGTGAGGTTGGCCAGGGTTGGAAGGTGGCCATGGCCACCGCCGGATCCGAGCGCGGCTTGTCGCTTCGCAGCCCGGCGCGCTACTCCGAGGCGGCGAAGCGTCTCGCCTCGCTCTTCGTCGAGACCCAGGGCTTCGGAGCACACGGCCTTGGCCTCGGCCCTGCCGGCCGATTGGCCGACGACGTGGCCAAGGCCTACTGCGACGCCCAGGCCTATGAGCTCCAAACGTGGTGGACCGCCACCGCCATTCGTCAAGGCAAGGGGGTGGGTCCCGAGGCCTCGTGCACCAAGATCTTCTGGTCTGAGCTCGATGTCCACCTCCACCAGACCGCCCTCGGACTGCTCGGCCCCAACGCCGAGCTCCTTGAGGCCGACGGCGAGCTGAGCGACTGGCTCGACGGCTACCTGTTCTCGCTGGCCGGACCCATCTACGCCGGAACCAATCAAATCCAGCGCAACGTCGTCGCTGAGCGCCTGCTCGGCCTCCCGAGGAGCTAACCATGCGCTTCGCATTCACTGATGACCAGCTCGCCCTCAGGGCCGGTGCCGCCGAAGTCCTGGCCTCGGCCTGCACCCCTGCTGATGTCCGAGCCGTGATGGAGTCGGGTGATCCCTCTACCGGTCGAAGCGCGCTGCGCTGGTCAGCGTTGAGTGACCTTGGAGCCACCGGGCTCCTCGCTCCGGTTGACACCGGTGGTCTCGGCCTCGGCGAGGTCGAATTGGTCGGCGTCCTCGAAGAAGCGGGTCGCGTCGCGCTGCCTGAGGCCCTTGGCATCCACGCCGGAGTGGCGGTACCCGTCCTTGCAGCCCTCGGCCTCACCAACGAGCTCACCGCCGCCGCTCAGGGAACACTCCTCGTCACCGTCGGTGGCGTGGACATCGATCCTGATGGCCCCGTGGTCACCAGCCACGATGGTCGAGCGACGACTGAGCGGGTCGAAGCGGCCTCACAAGCCGGTTGCTTCCTGTTGGCCACTGCCTCTGGCGACGAGCCTCAGATCCACCTCATCACCAGCAGCGACGCGGTCATCGAGCAGACGAAGTCCTTGGACCCCGCTCGTGACCTTGGTCGAGTGACCTGGGAGCCCCGCCCGGACACCATCGTCGCTGCCGGCGGTGATGCGGCGATTCTGATTGATGCCATCGCCACCCGAAGCGCCCTCGCTGCAGCAGCCCAGCTCTGCGGACTCTCGGAGGCGATGCTCTCGATGACCGCCGCCTATGCGGTGGACCGTCAGCAATTTGGCAAGCCCATCGGCAGCTTCCAGGCCATCAAGCACCTGCTCGCCGACGTACGGGTCGCACTTGAGTTCGCTCGTCCCGCCGTCTACCGGGCGGCATGGGCACTCGACGTTGACGACGAGCGCCAGCACCACGATGCCGCACTCGCCAAGGCACTTGCCTCCGACCTCGGGACGCTGGCGGCCACCACGTGCCTCCAAGTCCACGGTGGCATCGGCTACACCTGGGAGCACGACCTCCAGCTGTTCATGAAGCGGGCCTGGGGCCTTGCCGCCGCCCACGGCGATGCTGCCACTCAGCGTGCCAGAGCGCTCGGGCTGGGTCTCGGACTCTGAGCGACTCGATCGCTTACCTCGCGAGCAGGCGGGGGATCTCAGCCGGCGAGGAAATCAATCAGGAGAGCATTGAGCACGTCGGGGATCTCCAGCGGGAGCCAGTGCCCAGGGCCCTCGAGCCGTTCGTAGCGCCAGGGACCCTCGACGTAGGCTCCTGAGCCCTTCATCTGGACCTCGGTCAACGCGTGATCTCCCGTGCTCCAGATCCCCATGGTCCGGCACTGGATCGGAGGGATCACCGGTGGCTCAGCGATCCAACTCTCCGGCGGCATGTTGGCTCGATACCAGTGGAGATGCGTGTCGAGAAAGCCGGTCGCCCGGTCTCTCGCCACCACATCGTCAGCATCGGGATGGCTCAGCCACGTCCGAACCGCCGTGTAGTCGTCTTTGCGCAGCCACGCCTCGCCGATGCCTTCGAACTGGAAGAGCAGCGGATACCAGGTCCTCATCTGCTGCTCAATACCGGCAGAGCGGAACGACGTCGGATGCCCGACAGAGATCGCCGTGAGCGACGTCACCGCTGAGGGCACGAATGAAGCCAGCGCCCAGGCCACGTTCGCTCCCCAGTCGTGGCCCACCACGTGGACCGCCCCCTCATCAAGAC
>Ga0194055_10001917_pt1 | contig 16742 bp, 15 predicted proteins | sample SepL449m_MetaG_FD_155482 | JGI IMG/M metagenome (GOLD analysis project Ga0194055, IMG submission 155482) | Anoxic zone freshwater microbial communities from boreal shield lake in IISD Experimental Lakes Area, Ontario, Canada - Sep2016-L442-9m | ecosystem: Environmental > Aquatic > Freshwater >... | reverse complement strand
CGCGTTCGAGAAGAGATAGTGACATTCGGAGTTTCAGATGAAATCAAGGTAAATGAAGATGGAATCATCGGAGGCGGCAAACATCTCTCGCCTACCCAAGTGCACGATCTAATTAACGAGCGCGGTGAAGAAGTAATTTTCTTTGATGGCAGAAATTCTTACGAAGCTGCGATAGGTAAATTCAAAAATGCCATCGTGCCAAATGTGCGGACTACGCCTGACTTTGTTTCCGAATTGGAAACCGGGAAATACGATCATTTGAAAGACAAGCCAATCATCACCTACTGCACCGGAGGAATTCGTTGCGAGGTGTTGTCAATGGTCATGAAAAATCGCGGATTCAAAGAGGTCTACCAAATAGCTGGCGGAATCGTGCGTTATGGAGAAGCATTTAAAGATGACGGCTTATGGGAAGGGTCTCTTTATATTTTTGATAAACGTATGAATATGGAGTTCAGTGAAAATTCCAAGATCATCGGCAAGTGCGAAAAGTGTGCAGCTCCTTCCAGCAAGTACTACAACTGCACAAACCCCAATTGCAGAGTGCTCACTCTCGCATGCAGTGAATGCATTTTACAGAATGATCTTGTTTCTTGCCAAAAGTGTCACAATTGAAATTCTTACTTTTTAAGATTTTCCGAAATAGTGCCGTCTGGCATAGTGGCTCCGTTGGTGTCAGCACCGTCTAGTGCTCCTGCATCAAATTTCGCTTGGAACATATAAGTAAATAGAAATGTTGCACCAGATAAGCGAGCACCAGTAAAAATCGCTTCTTCTGCATTGACGTTGTTTAGGTTCGCATTTGTCAGATCAGCATCAGTGAAATTCGTACGGTAAACGTTCGACGTGCTGATATCGGCGCCCGACAAATTGGCCCCTGTCAAAATGGAACGCGTAAGGAACGCTCTAAAAAAAATTGCTCCAGAAAAATTGGCACCCGTTAAATCAAGATCTGACAAATTCTCACGCGTCAAGTCCACATTGGAGAAATCGGCTCCCGGCCCCGCCATTCTTCCTTTAATCATTCGACTTGCACCTTTTACGGTCACAGGCTGAGGACCACTGGTAGGTGGAGCCTTTTCTGGCAAATCGGCACACGCAGTAATTGGAAACGCGAAAGAAGCAAGAGCGACGGTCAGGAGTACATTTTTGATTCTCATCACCAATATTTTATACATCCGAGGGTAAATAACGCATACTTTCCTTGAATTCCCTGACACCGAGATCAAGAACCATTTCAACTAAATTACGATAATGATCAGCAGTGGACCAGTAGAAGATCGTTTAGCAATTCGAGAATTAGTTGACTCGTACAACGATGCCGTTATGCGGCTCGATGGCGAGGCATGGGCGAGCAACTGGATGGAAGACGGCATTTGGTCGCTACCTGGCGTGGGTGAAGTGGCAGGAAAAGCGAAGTTCTACCCCATGTGGCAACAAGCAATGTCTGCCTTCTCCTTTGTCGGCTTTTTCGCTTCAGCCGGCCCCATCGTCGTCACCGGCGACACCGCGCACGGTACTTGGTATCAGCAAGAGTTCTTGCACATGAAAGCTGGCGGCAAGCAAACCATCACCGGTCAATACGAAGATGACTACGTACGCAAAGACGGCCGCTGGTATTTCGCAAAACGCGTGTATGCAGTACTCGATCGACAAGTAACTGACTAATAGTTCTGCTGGCAGCCTTTACGGCAGTACATCTGAACGACCAACACGAACCAGAACGAGCCCCGACTTCACTGTGACACTTCCAATTGTCACATCGGTAGTTGCGCCGTTGTCAGAGAATATTGTTGCTCCAGCATTATCTGCCTGAACGAACGCCGCACCCGTATTACCGGAGTTGCCCAATTGCTCTGCCCAGAGCATGTCTCCAGTTGGAGACATCTTCAACACAAAGGCATCATAAGAATCTTTCGGCGTAGACAATGATTTCGCACCCAATGAGAAATCTCCGCTGAACACTCCTGATAGGTAGAGGTTTCCTTTTCCATCTTCAGAAATATTTCCGTCACTTGAGCCGAGTCGCAAAGAGTTCGCCATTGCAAAGCTTGCACCAATAACTCCTGCATCTGAGATATGAGCAACAAAACCAGTTGAGGTGCCGGCTTTTGTCAAAGTGTTTTTACCGATGAGCAATTGCGCACTGTCAAAATTCCCGCTCATCACTACACCATTTTTCGACAAAGCAATATTTCCCGCTTCATCATCGCCATCATCACCAATCCGAACTGCCCATAGCGGAGCACCTAACTTGTCAATTTTGAGAACAAAAGCGTCGATATTCCCCGATTTAGCGTTCGTTAGCGTTGTCGTTGGCGTGGTTCCAATGGTGAGAGATTCGGCTGTGAAACTTGCAGCCACATAGACGTTCCCACTGCTATCGACTACTGAATTATTCTTCAAAAAAGGCGTGGAAACCGGATAGTTATTTACCCACTCAGCATCACCGGTTGACTCATCTAATTTGGCCACAAACATGTCGTTTGCGGAACTGCTCACGACAGAGTGAGATCCCAAGGTGACCGTTTTATTCAAGCCATTTATGAGTCCAACAAGATAAAGATTCGCACCTTCACCAGATAGGTCGAGGCTCCAGTCGAATTTGATGTTCTTCGTTAACTTGCCGCCAAGCACCTTGCCCCATTGGGCTACGCCATCTGCATCAAATTTCATTAGGAAAGAGTTGTAACCAACATTATCTGCAGAAACCGTGACATCACCAGAGGTGATCTTTGTTCCCGCGAAAAAGCCTGTAATAAAAATTTCTCCTGTTGAGTTAACAACAACAGACTCTCCCCAGTTCTGCAAGCCGTCTCCGTTAATCACGCTGTTCCACTGCACTTCTCCGGTCGCCGAGACCTTTGACAACGTGACCGAGCAAGCGCTTACACCACGTTCATTTCCTGTGATTAATAATCCACCAAAAGACATGTGGTTGCCACAGAATGAACCAAGCGCATACGAATTGCCCTTTGTGTCTTGGGTCAAGTCGCGTGCTGCTCCGTCTGCATCAGCAGAAGCCGATACCAGCCAAGGTTTCGACTCAGCAACCACAACAGCAGTTTCCAAAGATTCATCAGTCAAACCGGTGTTAGTGAGCACGTCATTAGAAGGGAGCCCGGCATTTGGGGAGGTCGATTCTAATGATTGGGGTGTTGCAGGTGCAGTAGCCCCCGGCACAGTAGTAGCGATGCCAGCTGCAATCACCGGCAACGGCAACGTAGCTTTCCAAATGATTTTCTTGCCATCTTTTCCGCATACCCAAATGGTGTTTGCCCGGCGACGTAATTCACCAAGGGAGGAGCACTTCACTGGGGTTCCACTTGCCTTATTCACTCCGTACCACTTTGACCCTGAAGAAGTATTGGCACATACAACTCGCTGTTGATCGATAGTCGTTACTCGTCCTAATTTGGCACACGATGTACCCGCAACTAACGCTGCATTCTTTGTACGGGCAGAATCAGAAGACCCACAACTAGTTGTAAATCCGAGGCAGAGAGCCAAGACGACTACCCCTCCAGCAAGTGAACGAACTTTAAACATGAGAATCCGCCTGTTTCTTTCCTCGCGGCACAAATGCCATACGAAATGAATAATACGGCTCTCCCCGAGGAGAAAAGTATTCAGGTAGGTGGTCCTCAATGGTCCTTTTCATGCGTTACTGTTCAGCCATGGCTTCGACTTCACTCAGTTCCATCAATTTGACCAAAAAGCGCAAACAACAGATCGGGGCTGTGGCTGCGGTTGTCGTCATCTTGTTGGCTGTTATGACCTCTTATAACGGGCTAGTAAATAAAGAGACGCGTGTCGACCAGGCAAGTGCCGACCTTGAAGTTCAATTACAGCGCCGCTTCGACCTCATACCTAACCTTGTTTCCGCTGTAGAAGGCGCAATGACTCAAGAACGCACTATCTTCACCGCTCTCGCTGAAGCTCGTTCCAAATACGCAGGAGCATCTTCTGGTAACGCCAAAATTGCAGCCGCATCACAAGTGGAATCTGCATTGAGCCGCCTCTTAGTAGTAGTGGAGAACTACCCCTCATTAACGAGTACTCAAAATGTGCGCGACCTACAGGTGCAACTTGAAGGAACCGAAAATCGAGTGGCGCAATCACGACGCGACTACAACGAATTTGCAACGGCTTTCAACAGGGCGATTCGTACATTCCCGCGCTCCATGATCTCCGGAGTCTTTGGCTTCAATAAACGCGCTCTTTACGTTGCAGATGCTGGCAGCGCAACGGCTCCCAAGGTAGACCTTACGCCAGCCGGCTCATGAGATTTCGCCACATCGTGGCAGCGCTCAGCACTGCCACTTTTGCGCTTTGCGCCACAGGACTCAGTTCAGCTAATGCTGCAAACGAAATTCCGAAGTTCACTGCTCCGGTCGTTGACAGTGCAAATATTCTCTCCGCAAATGTTGAGTCTGTGCTGAACCAGTCTCTAGAAAGTTTTCGACAAAATTCTGGGCCGCAAATAGCAGTGCTCACTGTTGCTTCAACAGGAAACCAGTCAATTGAAGATTACGGAATCGATGTTGCTCGCTCGTGGGGCCTTGGGAATAAAACACGAGATGACGGAGTTCTGCTTGTCATTGCATTTGATGATCACAAGCTCCGCATTGAAACGGGAAGCGGCATAGAAGGCGAACTCACCGATATCGAGGCTGGCCGCATTATTGATGGCATTATTGCCCCGCAGTTAAAGGCTGGCGATCCTGATGCGGCAGTACGTGAAGGCACGACAGCCCTCATCAATGAGCTCTCTGCAGGCATTGGCACGACCGTTACGGCAGAAGTAAGTGGCGGTAGCAGCACAACGAGCACCGGTGGCAATCTTTTATCTGGAATCATTACGCTCATCTTCATATTGCTCAGTTTGGTCATGTTCATCATTCGCGGCCGCAAACGTGGTTTTGGAAACGTGGCAAGCAACATTCTCTTCATAGCAGTAACGGCGATCCGCTCAAACTCAGGTGGTCGTGGTGGCGGGTTCTCGGGCGGTGGAGGCGGCGGGTTTTCAGGCGGAGGGGCATCGGGATCATGGTGAAAACGTCTCATAAAAGGAAAGAAGCCGCATCATGGTGGCTTTCACAGAAACCTCAAGTGGCAGCTGCAATCAAAGAGTCCGAAGCGCTCACTGGGCACCAAATAGTTGTAGTAGTTGCTCGCCTCGGGAAATACCACGCACAGCGCGCAAACCACATTGCACGCAAGAACTCCGGTGCATCACTTGTCTTTTGCGTCGACACTCTCCAGCGCCGCTATGAACTGCGCTGGCAAAGTGATGTGTCACTGCCACAAAAAGTCATTGATGACACCAGTGAACTTTTCCGCCAGCAGAAGTTGGCAGACGCGATACACCTCGTGGCCAAATCCCTCCCAGTGCATGCACCCACAAAAGACCTTCCCGACATCATTGGTGGCTAAAGGAACATTAAGTTCATTCCCTCAATTGAAGTAGAGTTACCGATGGTTACCGATAGAAACACCTCGTTTAGGGAGTACGTCATGTCAGCGAAGAAGTTCACTACTGCCCTATTGGCAGTCACCATTGTTGTTACTGCGACAGCACTCGGAACAAATGCTTCAGCACCCCCTAACTCAACTGATGCAACCACAACTACTTCCTCCACTGTTGCTACTCCGGTAGTTGCTGGGTGCAGCTCCACGGTCAGCGGCGCAACCTCAACCACCGTCGACGAAGCATTCGTCAATCTGTGCGATGTGGTTCTCACCCGTAAAGACGAGGGCTATGACGACGCTGTCACCCTTAACGGCGCAACATTTAAATGCACTTCCATCCCATCAGGCGCCATGACAGACTTCAACCGAACCTATTTTGAATCTCAGATGAATGAGATCTCCCGCCAAGTGGAAGCTTGGAAGCGGGCCAAAGTTTCAAACCCAAGTACTCCATGGGCGCCAACGAATCCTCCAAAGCAGAGTTGCAATTTCCCATTCACCACAAAGGAAAGCAACACCGCTTCAACATTTTCTGTGACTTCCACAAAATTTGGTGCAGGATCTTTTGCCACCACATGTACTACTGAGTTCAAAATGGACACAACCTTCGTTTATACAATGACAGTCCCCACCACCACGCCTGGCGACACAATGGTCCTGCCTGCTACGAAAGCATGGCCATGGACTCTCGGGTTCAGCGGCACTCGCAACTGCACATGGAAGTTAACTTTCGGAAGCACAGGAGAGCTCTCGGGCACCATCGCTCAAAACTTCGGCGACTTGCCAAAAACCCAGGCGAACGTTGCATGGAACTGCAAAGACGGCTACTCCAAGGTCATCTGTGTCAGCTACACAGTGACATCAGAAATTACTGTCACAGGAGGAACAAATGGCTTTGAGGGCGCAACAGGCTCAGGTATTCAAACCGACGTGCGCATCTTGCCAGCACTACTCATCGATATGCCCTTTGAAGCAGACGGCACTGTCTTGGCCGCTTCATCGACTGGGCACTACAAGTTGCCTGTAATCGAGTTAGCGAGCGCCATTGCCAAACCAAAATCAACAGTGTCTTTACGCTTCAAGTCAAAGAGTTCAGCAGCAAACAAGAAACTGTCTTACACCATCTCGAACGCCCGTCAAGCAACATGCTCCATCACGGGCAAATCTGGTTCAAGCAACATCACCCTGGTGAAGTCGGTGAAAAGCAGTTCCACGGGGCTCATCAACACTTCCCTCACTATCGCAACCTTGCGTTCAAAGTTGAAGCTAGCAACCAACAAAACAGCTTCATTAAGCATTAACTGCGCAGTTGGCAAGACAAAAGTTGTGCGCCGGGTATCACAAGTTCTGAAGTAAAGATTTACTTCTTCACGTCAAGCGTCATCGTACGGAACCTGGGTTTACTATTTCGTGATTCCACTCGCACCGTGACTCGACAAGTACCCGTCTTCACAATGCGTAACGTTTGGCGAACCACTATGCAGTTCTTGGCCCACGATTTAGATACCTTCAGGAAAAGAACATCTCCACGCGAAACCAAGAGTTGTGCACGAACCGCCAAGGCACTGGCCGAAATAGATTTGTGAATCACCTTCGAAATAGCCTGAACAATAGGTTCTGCTCCCGACTTCGACTTCAGGGTTGTCTTGATGGTTGGCATTGAATAGTGAAAACCTGAAGCACTTACTTTCAACCAAGTTCCATCATTAGTCACGTCTGTCTTGATCTCGGTGGTGGTTGAGGTGGCATTGTCATACACAACGGAAACGCTTCCGACGATGTCACTTACATCGCCACCGTACAAACACGCTGCTAGATCTGATCGCATCATGAGGTCATACGTACCAACAATGAGACCTCCTGCAACATCGGCATGAGGTGCCGCAACAACGTACGAGAGCGTCTTTCCGATTGGATCAAAAACAGGTGGTCCTGCGGCATAACCCGTTGCATTCGTTGTCACAAATCCGAAAAAGCGAGGAGCCCCTGATATGCACGATGAGAGCGTTCCGTCTGCGACTTCATACTCTGCGAGAGTTTGATACATCCACTGCCCCCTCACCCATGAGGCCTTATCGCCATAAACAGTTCGCCAAGCCTCAACCGAGGTTTGCGCCCCACTGCTTTGGGGGTTCATTTGCCCGCAGTTTGAGGTATCGCTGCAATTCATTGACCCTCGTTTTGCGCCTTCTGGAAGCTCGGAGTACTTTCCCCACGTAGCAACTGCAGCAACCTGAACAGGTGTTGCATCTACTTTTAAGCGTGTCGAAGCACCTGCTGCCTCATACGTAACAGTGGGCGAAAAGATGCGACCGTGCAACCAGCCCTTGGGTGGAGTCGACAATCTCAAGCTGAGTGAAAACTTTGTATTTGCCGGAAAGTCTTGTCGAGCGGCGCAATATCCATCGGCAATTGATGCGCAATTGCCCCACTTATCAGACGACCGGTGACTCACTCCAAAGCCATTTTCCAAGGGCGTGTTGCGCATGAAGTTCCCCGCTAACACCTTCACCGGATACACCGAAGCATGAATAGTGATGCTTGAAGGTGCTTGAGCCCCACCGGTTGGAGTGATCCCGTTAACCGATGCAATCACCATGTATTCATTTCCATCACTATGCGAAACACCGGGCAACGTAAAAATACTTGGAGCGCCACCAGTGGGAATATTCATCCCAGGGTTCCCCTCAAAATCTCCAAGGCCTCGCTCTGGAAAATAGCGCGAGAAAACACCCTCACTCGCTACGCCTTGACTAGTAGTTGCCCCAAGAGACTCGACGCAGTCTTTCTGCAGATCAGTTTCACAGCGAGGCAAAATGGAATACGTTCGCACCGACTGGTTTGCACAAGCAGCATCGTTCAGCGAAGTGCACAATTGGCCAGACTGAGTACGTACAGTAGACATCAATCGAGTGTGGCTAATGTCGTCGTCTATATAAAGCCCCAAATAGCCAACGCCAGGCGAATCGGGCCATGCAAAGTCTGCCCCTGTATACGTATTACCGGCGTCTGCAGGCATTACCAGCGCAATATTTACCGCCACCAAAATGCAAGACGCAAGCAAAAAACGTATTGATTTCATTTGGCAACTGTACCGCTCATACCTAAGTCCAAAATCAAATACGTCCGGTAAACAAGAGCTATTACGGATAGGTTACGGTGAATAAATGGCCTGTCCTGTTGAGAGAGTGCTTTCAGTCGATCGTGAAATCGTTGACGACCCTTACCCCACGTGGGAAATGCTGCGAAATCAATGCCCCATCTATCGAGAGCCACTCTTCAACTCTTTCGTGGTGAGTAATTACTCTTCGATAGTCGAGGTTGCGCGGCGTCCAAACGACTTTTCATCGATATTGGCTGCATACGGGCCACAGGCACAAGACCGAGGTGACACTCCTGCAACATTGGCGAATAATGCTCGATTAGCGGGTACTCCTTCTGCCGAGCCCTCAGGAACTACTCAAAAACTACTCGACGACTACATTCCAGATATTCAAGATCAACTTCAGCATGTTGACCCTCCGCTTCATAGCATTCATCGAAGAATTGTGAGCAGATGGTTTACGCCAGCAGTGCTCGAGTCTCGAGAACCTCAAGTGCGGGAAATTGCAAAAGGTTTGATTTCCCAATTTGCAGTAGGTGGCAATATAGAAATTCTCGATGCATTTGCGGGTCCGTTTCCGGCCACTGTCGTTGCAGACACAATTGGTATACCTCAAGAACATCGAACTCTATTCCTTGACTGGAAAGAAGAAGTGATTGGGAATCCAGATGCACAAGGATCGCGTGTCACTTCCGACCGATATAGAAAAATCCGGTCGCTGTTTCTCGACTTCATAGAAGAGCGACGAGGTAAACCGCAAAACGACATGATCACTACTCTGGTTGAGGCTCGCGGCTTCGATGACCAGCCACTTGACAACACTGCGATCCTCGGAATCTTGATGCTCTTCCTCGGCGGTGGGCAAGAGACTACTGCGAAAGCAATTACATCGGGACTACGACTGCTGGGCGAGCGTCCTCATCTGCAAGAAGCACTACGAGCAACTCCTGAGATGATTCCGGCCTTCGTCGAGGAGGTTTTAAGATACGAACCACCAGTGAGGGGAATCTTTCGACTAGCCGTACGAGACACCACCGTCGACGATACGCCTATTCCAGAGGGTGCACTGTTGCAAATTCTCTGGGCTTCGGGCAACCGCGATGATTCAATATTCCCTGATGCAGATCAATTTCAACCTGACAGAACTATCAATAAGCATCTCGATAAACCCATATTGACCTTTGGCCACGGGATTCATCTCTGCCCAGGAGCCCCATTGGCTCGACTTCAACTTCGCGTAGCTTTTGAAGAATTACTCAGATCCTTCTCACACATCGCACTTTCGCCAAAGAACGAATTTCGATACTTTAAAAGCCAGATATTAAGAGGCTTATCAAGTCTTCATCTGGAAATGAAGGCTTGAGCAGATGCCCCTCGCTCTCCATCACGGTGATCTAGTTCTCAGCCACTTCAGTTTGCCGAGAGACACAGGCATCTCAGATCGAGTCCAAGCAGCATCTCTCGCAGGGTTCCAAGGATTTGGTTGGTTCGTCGGTGATTACGTCATGCATCGAGCAAGTGGATGGACAGACCAACAATTACTCAATTTATTTGCGGGGAATAATGTAGTTCTTCATGAGGTAGACGCACTCCCCCTCAATCGTTTGGAACATCTTGATGCCGCAATACACATGGCCCAAGTATTCCAACCGCATCACGTACAGGTACAGGGAGATTACCCAGACACTTTTGAAGACGCGGCAGCCGAAATCAAAAAGATTGCCCAATTGGCACACCAGCACAACGTGCGGGTTGCAATTGAATTCGTGGGCGACAAGAACATCTGCACCGCGAATGATGCGCTACGACTCACGCACCTTTCTGGAGAAGAAAATGTTGGAGTTCAAGTAGATATTTGGCATCATATTCGGGGTGCCAATGATTGGTCAATGATAGAAGAACTACCGCACGAACTTGTATATTCCGTTCAATTTGATGATGGTCCGAAAAATCCAAGGTCAACTAACTACACCGAAGACACCATCAGGTACCGCTCGTTACCAGGAGAAGGCGAATTTGATATCCCTCGATTCCTCAATCTTGTTTACGGCCCAAATATTGATTTGCCCCTGTCTGTTGAAGTGATATCTGACGATTTGTTGGCGCTTCCCGTCAGTCAATCTGCTCAGTTAATGGCTACAGCGACACGCAATGTTCTCGCTCAACACAATCAAAGTAAATAAGAATAAGTTATAACGAGTCGCTTACAGGATCCTCAAGAATCACGACGTGACCAGTAGATCCGTCGACAGTAATCAATGCTCCATCGGGTATTAGATCACATGCCCGTCCGAGGTTAGAGACACAAGGCAAGCCATACTCACGGGAGATCATGACGGCATGGGCTACTACTCCACCTGTCTCTACAACAAGTCCGCCGATCATCGAGAAAACAGTGGTCCATCCTGGGTCGGTAGCAACGGTAATAAGAATGTCACCACGCTTGACCTTTGCGATCTCCGATAATTTTCGACATACACGTGCGCGCCCAGTAACGCGACCGGAACTTGCTGCAATTCCTACAAGCGCACCATCGGCATCAACAGCATCGTCGTCGAAGAATTCCCAACCACGGATGTACTTCGGAGGTTCACGATCTGAGTACTTTTCAAAGGTTCGACGTCTGGATCTCACACGAATAGCAATTTGGCTAGCAGTGAGATCACCTTGATCGGCAAGAAGCATCTCTTGTCGTCCCAAAAAAAAGATATCTTCTTCATTTTCGAGCAGACCCATTGCAGAGAACCGTTGCGCAATCTGTGCATACAAATCTCGGGACCGCGACATCGTTTTGTCATTGTAAAAGCGTTCGAAATCTCGATAATAGAAATAGTCCTGCACTAGATCTACAAACCATTTAAAGAATCCGACTTTTGAGGAACCAAAATCCGTTCCGGAAAGCTTCTGTTCCATTTCCATTCGGGTAGCGAGCATTTGTTCTCGAAGTTTCAATTCGTGTGCCGCCGGGGACTCATGATCATCAATGTTGAGCATGGGCCTCATGGCTTGAAGAATGAGACCAGGCTGGTGATGCCACCGGGGGTGGTAGGCGTCTCGCTCCGCTCCACCTCGATGTCCATATATCGCGAGAAACTTTCGAAATTCGGGCGCGAACGCACGGCCATCTTCATGTTCCTGAAGCCTCAACAGTGGATCATCAATATTGTCTTCTAGAGCGAGCGCTTTCAACCAGTTTGACTTTCGCACCAACCGAGAAAGATTCCACAATGCAATATTTTCTTCACCGGTCTTTGTTTGAAGCCCAGATACAAGCTTGTTGTAGGTCAGTCCATCTTTGTCATCAAGCCACTCTGCACATAACCACTGCAACAATGGAGGGAGAGCGTAAATATATATTGTGAATGGGAGTACAACATTTTCCCCAAATTTCGACCCCTTTCGAGATTCCAGTTGTGCCGCAAAAATATCTGCGACGCTCTTTTCAGCAAAATCGAAGTTCTTCCAAAATAGGTCTTCGTTATCTGTCCATGTTTCCAAGTTGTCATAGACAACTTTTGTCGTTCCGAGGAGAGACACATCTGGGGTCTCGTTGTGCAAACGCCACAGGAGCGAGAGCAGTTCATTCCAATCAAATGGCATCTGGCGGATGTCATCGCGATCTTTTTGAGGGAATGGCCACAATGCTGCCTCATCACGGGCTTGTGGAGGAATGAAGCGACGTATTCGTTCCCGTTCAAATGTGAGGTTGTAATAGGCACGTGCCCCGTACCAGCGAAAGAACGGGAAGTCTAAAAATGTGTCTGGCGTGTACCCCATCCAATTTTCGGTAAAGGTCATCTTCAATGCATTGGCTTTGAGGAATGTCATGCCACCTTGCAAGTAGGTATAGAACGATGGCGTAGATGGGCCTGTTTGCACTTCATCGGAATAGGCACGTGACCACAGCCAGCGCTCGTCATACATATCGGCCAACGCCGTAGGCGTCTTATACAACTCAAGATCGTGTCCGAAATCTAGGTCAGCTCCAGTAATTTCGCGAGCTTGTAAAATTCCAAATTTCCCTTGAGCTATTCCCCATTCAATATCTTGAGGAAATCCGTAATGATCCTCAATTAATTGAGCAATCCGGCATAGCTCCACAACCTGCTTGTCGGTTAACACCTCTTGCGCTACCAAATGTTTCGGAACTTCAATTTCGTATGAGCCCTGACCGCCCGGCTCCGGAACTGTCATCAGAAGTTTTTCGTTCGTTTGCCGCTCGACGATCTGATAATTTCGCTTGGAGTAGATGATCTGGTCGGGGTTCACGTGCCCAGAGACAACAGCCTCGCCAAGACCCCAACTGGCATTAATGAAGAACTCCTGCGGATTAGAAGTCAACGGGTTTGCAGTAAAAATCACACCAGAGATTTCGCTCGGAAACATCTCTTGAACAACTACAGCTAAGAGCACAATGTCATGGTCGAAACCTCGTTGATAGCGATACGAAATAGCTCTTGCCGTCCATAACGATGCCCAGCACCTCTTCACAGCAGCCACAACATTCTCTTCGCCAGATATGTGTAAATAGGTGTCTTGCTGGCCAGCGAACGAAGCTCCTGGAAGATCCTCTGCAGTTGCGGAAGACCTGACCGAGACGGATAGGACTTTCCCGTCGCTTATCCCTCCAGATAAGGCGAGATACTGCTTCTTGATCTCGTTTGTAATCGTTTGCGGTATCTTTGCCTCGTCAAACAATGATCTGATGCGGACACCAACATCATCAATGGTTGACGGATCGTTGTGATCAATCTCTGTCAGCAGCTCAGATATGTTTTCAGTAATTCCGGATTCGGAAATAAATTGTCGATATGCATTTGTAGTCACAATGAACGCAGCAGGGACAGGAATCCCCGCGGCAGTCAGTTCACCCAGATTTGCACCTTTTCCGCCAACAAGACTCAGATGACGCGCATCAACCTCCGCAAGTGTGCAGACCATCTGTTCCATCGTGTTCCCCTATCGATTGATAGTAGTTTGCCATAGGAATATGCCTCATTTTGCAGCGGCACAAGCGATGAAGAATTGAAGATTCAAGGAGATTAAAAATGCAGGTGACAGGTGTTTTATTCGACATGGGAGGAACTCTGCTGAGTTATGAGAACCGTGAAAAAATTGGTACCGCATTTTTGACCGCAATGGCAGATTTGGGTATCGAGAGTGCCGATCCAAAATTTGCAGAAGCACGTAAACAAGCTTCTACCGAGATAGAGAAGCGATTTGCAAACATCACATCTTTCGTCCATCGAGATCTATTTCGAGAACGAGTCATTCGAACTGCTGAGTTAATGGGGGTCACCGCATCAACGCAGGTTCTTGAGCAATTTGACATCAACCAACGCAATGCTGTTATCGAACACCTCTGTCCTATGGATGGAGTACATGAAATGCTCAGTGAACTTCGTTCGCGAGGACTGTACCTTGCGGTCGTTTCAAACGCAGATGATGACTTCATGGAACCAGTGCTCGCCCGAAATGGATTGACCGCTCTCTTAGACGACTGGACGAGTTCTGAAGAGGCGAAATCTTGCAAACCAGACAATGTGATTTTTGAATATACGCTTGCTAAAGCCAAGCGTGCTGCTTCCGAGGTGTTGTTCGTCGGAGATTCACCCCAACATGACATTGCCGGAGCTCGAAACGCCGGAATGCGCGGGGTACTCATTAGCGAACCGAATGTTGTTGCACCGCTCTCGAGTGGCCTCTCGGCGGTTGAACCCGACTGGCATATTCGTCATTTAAGGGAACTAGTCGGGATTATCGATTCCCTCAATAGGTAATACCTACAGATGCTCTAGAGGCGACGTTGGGAATCGAACCCAAGTACAGGGCTTTGCAGGCCCTTGCCTAAACCACTCGGCCACGTCGCCATCGCTACTGCAAGCAGTTGCGAAAGAAGAACTCTATCGGCGCTTGTCTCGTAAACCCATATCTTTCAACACCTGACCGCCGCCATATTTCCAGCCGGTGCGTTCTTTGGCTAAGCGTGAGATTTGGCGCATGCGAACGGTGATGTCACGGGCATATTCAATAGCGCGAGTTTCACGAGCGCTGGCAACTAGGGCAGGAAAATCATTGGGGAATGCTTCTTTTTCGAAGCCAAAATGATGGAAATCATCTGAATAAATCTCTTCTACCAACGCGGCCGTTTGAGCATCCATGACTTCGTGGTATTTGATGCCCAGGCCTTCATTGAGGCGCTTTGCAACGATGTGCTTTCCTGATCGCTCGCTTACCTCTGCGGCGAACGTATCCATCGCTCCAGGTGCGTCAACGCGAAAGAGATGTGTGTAGCGCATGTGATCGGGGCGCAGTGCACCAATTTGACCAGTGAAATGATCGTCAATATAAAAAAGTTCAGATCGACTATGCAATGCTCGCACAAATTTGCGGAAGGTAGCCGCTACATCAATCGCCCCATCTACCCTTTCGTCTCCACAAAGTTCCCATATTTCGTCGTCCAACATGCTTGGTGCGCGCATGAGAATGCGATTTTCGAATGTGGAGTATAAGCGTGCATACGGAGAGCGCAATGCGCCTACACGCCACCACTCATCTGACTCCCACATTGCTTTTTGTTCTGCTTCGGGCTGATAACGAAAGAGCTCGAGTCCGCTGACTTCATTTTCATGAATTGTCTGCGAAAGTGAAATGTTTGGGCTTGGCAACTTCAGAGCCTTTTCAATGTTGTACGAGCCGTTAGCTTCAGCAAGCATCAATTTGATTGAACTACATGCTGCTTTAGTTGTAGGTACGTACATCACCTTTATATTTGCCGCATACAAGGCATGGCCTACGAAGAGGGCGCGCTCGGTGAATATGTAGGGCTTTTTTGCGAACATTTTGAATGTTAACTCCACAGATGATTCATGCCAGAGAGGAGTTCCTCTGCGCACGATTCAACGCTGCGGTGTGACGTTAGCAAGGTCATCTCTGGAGATTGTGGAGCCTCATACGGGGCATCTACCCCAGTGAGCCCGGTCAGTTCCCCCTTAGCATGCTTCGCGTATAAACCCTTGGTGTCGCGCTCTGCGCACTCTTCTACAGATGTTGCAATAAAAACTTCAGCGAATCCAACGCTTCCTATTTCATGCCGTAGACGCACAGCCTGACGACCATTGGCAAATGGGCTGATGATGGGTGCGAAAACTACGAAGCCGGCATCGGCCAGCAAGAGGGCTACCTCCCCCACACGACGAACATTTTCCGTACGATCTTCATCGCTGAATCCCAGATCTCCGTTAAGGCCGTGGCGCAAGTTGTCGCCATCAAGAACATAAACGGGAACTCCACTCTCAAAAAGTTGATGCGCAGCTGCATTGGCAATGGTGCTCTTACCTGCACCAGAGAGCCCAGTGAGCCACAAGGTGCAACCACGACTATTTTGCCGTGACCATCTTTGCTCTCGCGTGATGGCGTGATCATGCCATCGAATGTCGCCTACAGGCTTTGGATCTTGAGAAGAGGTCACTCGCGTGGCGGCAACAACATACCTGCCGCAGCGGTTGCACCTGTTGACTCGTCGACCAAAATAAATGAACCAGTAACGCGATTATGTTCATAGTCATCACGCAACAGTGGTTCTGCTGTGTGAATAACAACGCGCGCAATATCGTTCATTGCGAGTGGGCCTGTTGGCTCTTTGCGATGAAGTTCTGAGATATCGAGTACATAACGCACTTCACTTACTTTGGCTCGCGTGGAACGAGTGGTGTGCTTCAGCGTATACAACTTGTTGGTTTGCAATTGAGCATTTGAATCGAGCCAGCACAGCATTGCCTCATGGTCTTGTACAACACGTGGACGGTTATGGGGTCGGCAGATCATGTCGCCACGCGTGACCGACAAATCGTCGGCCAACAAAATGGTGACTGCGGCTCCTGGAACAGCTTCTGCAATAGGCCCATCTGCCGAGTCGATGCCCGTAATGGTGCTGGAGAGGCCACTTGGCAATACGACAATTTCATCACCTACGCGCAATACGCCACCAGCAACTGTGCCGGCATAACCCCGATAGTCATGGTGCTCAGTGGTGCGAGGGCGAATGACGTACTGAACAGGAAAGCGAACGTCAATGCGGTTGTCGTCGCTAGCGGTATAAACGTTTTCCAGATGATGCAAGAGCGTTGGGCCCTCGAACCAACCCAAATCACTGGAGCGATCAACG
>Ga0194055_10001914_pt1 | contig 16751 bp, 10 predicted proteins | sample SepL449m_MetaG_FD_155482 | JGI IMG/M metagenome (GOLD analysis project Ga0194055, IMG submission 155482) | Anoxic zone freshwater microbial communities from boreal shield lake in IISD Experimental Lakes Area, Ontario, Canada - Sep2016-L442-9m | ecosystem: Environmental > Aquatic > Freshwater >... | reverse complement strand
CTCCATGAGCTGCGAAAAAACGAATTGCCCCGACAACATTTGTCAACTCCCACCGTCCGGACGGTGCCGAAAACGGTTGATTGTGACAAGTCGAGCTGAGATCGTGCTCGCTCATGTTTTGACGCAAACCCTAATTTGATTACACGTTTCTACGAATTCCAAAACCATTAGCCGGACACTTGTGGTACGCCCAATAAAAAAATCGCCCGTATCAGGTTCAATTGCGACGAATTCATCGAGGTGCTGCGGTTCCAGAATGAACGTCAGTCTTTCGGCGTAGATTTCTTCTGCTCGTTTGACAAAGGCATCAATGTCTGCGGGACCCATAGCCAACTCCCATGAAGTTCATTCCAAACGGAATTGTGACCTCCCGTTTTTTACGGCAAATCCCGATTGAACCAGCCTTTGACCTTGGGAATCGCGTTCTGGCGTTACTCCTTGCTCGCCGTCTCAGTCCCACCGATGGAAATCAGATGTGAGAACGTGCGGAAGTAGATGCGGCCGTTGGCGATGGCTGGGGTCGAACGGATGCCATCTCCCAAGGTCGATCTGCCGAGTTCCTTAAATTCCTTTTCGGCAGCGATCACAACGACTTCACCGTCGGCATTCGCGCAGAAAATCTTGTCGAAGGCTCGCACCAGGGAACTGGAATAGTTGCCGCCGAGTCGTTCACGCCAGTGAATTTTTCCCGACTGAAGATCCACACAGGTGGCGATGCCTCCGTCAGAGACCATGAAGACCAGATCGCCGCGGACAACGGAGGTTGGGACATAAGGAACCTGTCCTTCAATCTTGTAAGCCAGCTTTGGCTGCTTTCCGTCACATTGAGCGGCGACCAGATAGTTGCCGCCCCCCCCTGAGCCGTTGCTGCCGAAGATCAGGTCACCCTTGACCAGCGGTGAACTCACCGTTCGCTTGTCAAAAAAGGTTTCGGACCAGAGGGGAGAACCTGACACTGGATCAAGGGCAAACATGCCGTCACCAGTGTTGGTGCAGATCAGTTGTTCTGTTCCCGAAGCGGGTGCGAAGATAACAGGGACGGAATAGCTGGTGTTCCCACTATTGCGGGGAGTCTTCCAGCGATCAGCTCCGGTGACACGATCAAACGCCATCATGAACGACGGAGGTGGTGGTCCTTCTTTGCTTTCCTGCGAGTTCGACAGAATCACCATGTCCTTGTACAGGACGGGGGATGTCCCGAAACCGTGCTGGCTGGACCAGGTCCCCAGATCTCGTGTCCAGACCGTTTCGCCTGCGTGAGTCATCGCAATGAGCGTAATCGACTTGGGAGCGGCCCAGGCGAAGTAGACATGCTTATCATCAACGGCGGCCGACGAAGATGCGTAACTGCTCTGCTTGTGCAACTGATGCTTTTGTGAGGGAAATGACTTCTGCCACAGCTTCTTGCCGGTTTTGGCGTCGAAACAAAGGGTATGCCGAGTGGCGTCGTCGGGATTGGCACTCAGGATAAAGAGCTTGTTGTCCCACAGGACGGGAGACGAATGACCAATTCCGGGGACTTCCACATTGAAATTGACTTGCTTATCAGTCCATTTTGCCGGGATCGATCGGGCTTCGCTTTCGCCGGTTCCGTTGGGACCGCGGAATCGAGTCCACTCCTGAGCCGACGCCGTCATCGTCGACGAGATCAATGTAATGGCGCACAGTAACCACGCACTGAACTGACATCGAATCATCGCCGGTTCCCCTTATTCTTCTAATCGAGTTTTCGAAACCTCTGGCCGCTGGCCCACGGTTCAAACCGGACGCTAACGCGTTCCGGCTGATTGATCTCACCAAAAACAAGTCATCCCAACAGACTCGCCGATAGTTTCACTCATTCCATCTGCCGAGGAAACTGATCGACCACAGAAAATCGTCCCAAGACTCTAGACAATCCTCAGTGAGTTAGCCACGGTGGAAGGATCGAACGAGAAAGCTCGTACGCCGACCGATTTGTCGATGATCAGGAAGTGGCCTTGGAAAAGAACGTGACTGATTGCCTGGAACGGGGCTTTGAAATGTTGCAGGACCGTCGGCGGTTGCTGGGGAAGCCACCCACAATCACCGAACGGGACCGCCAGCGAATTTCGATGCAACTGGAACTCGCCGCCGAACCCTGGACTGCCGTTCACCAGTCGTTGAATGAATATCCCGAGATCATCCAGGCCCTGAATGATCTGTGGCCTCAGGTCATTCCTTATCTGATCAAGGGTAACGAAGTCAGCCCGATTCAGCACATTCCCTACGTGGTTCAATTCATGGCCCGGATCGGGCTGGCCGAACTGACACCGCTGGAATTGAAACGTGGAGTCCTCGCCGCATTGATGCACGATATTGGGATCGGCGACTGTGCACTTCCAAAGATTTCCGAAGCGAGTATTCAGCGGGCAGAACCGGTTGAGAAGGAACGATTGCGGCGAGACGGGATTGCGTCGCGGCTGGAACACATGAAACTGGGAGTCGAAATCGGTCGTAAACTGTTGAGTGACTATCGCCGTCAGCACCCTGAGTTTCTGTCGGATGAAGACCTTGAAGTCATTCTGGAAATCATCGGCAGTCACGATTTTTCGAAAATCCCACTGATGGAAGACCACGTTGATCGGAAGTGGCTGCTCCGTTCCGACCGGCAGGATTGGCTGAAACAGTGCCATTGGGAGGCCGATGCACTCTGGATGCTGACCCCAGCGGGGATTCAGGTCGACCTTGAACGTGAGCGAGAAGAAAACACGGCAGAAAATCGCCGGGCAAAATTTGTATTCAATCTCGGCCTGCACCGGCAGATCATCAACCTCTATGCCGAAGCCTATTCCCCGGCCGAAATGCACGAGTTTGGATTTCGGGAGGGATTGCTTTACCGCTCCGCGACCGGCTATTCACTGGCAAAACTGCTCGAACAACAAAGCATCTCAGAAAACGCACAAAACCATACCAATTAGAAACTTGCAACACAGAAACGCAGAACATGGGTGCCACGGTCTTGGAGTTTTCGACAAGGCCGTGCGGTTCAGATCAACCGAGGACCATTTACTATCTCACGGCCTTGTCGAAGACTCCAAGAACGTGGCACCCCAAAACTATTGCACCAACTTAGTCGTTCCCCTGCAATAACGTTCCCGCGGCATGGCGGTCGAAATTGTAACCGGTTCCGACATGAGCACCTCTGGCACACTGATTGCCTCTGTGAAAGTGTCGCGAATTCGGACGGGCGGAGTTTCACCCCGCCATTGACCGGGTTTAGCAACGCCAATAGACTTGCAGCGGAGCAAGTTACGTCGTTCAAGCCAACGAGAAGCCGACCGGGGTCTCTGGGTGGCACGCCAGTTTCAGGGTTTCGAGAGCGACCCGCAGACTGTCGGATCGGCAGGTGGAACAGGATTCCCGCGCGGAAGAGTGTGCGGTGCAGGAGTTAGTACGACGCGTCCTGCGCGTCTTTTCAACGGATGAATTATGGAAATCCTCGATAAGTTTGGCGACGCTTTCAACGTAGTTCTGGGTGGCACAGAGCGATTCATCACCCGGATGTTTGGTTCGTCAAACGAACGACGCGTCCGCGGCATCGGTTTCGTCCGCGACAAACAGGGGAAGTCGACGATCGTCCCCGGTTCTTCGCTGGCTCGTATCAATGACCTTGAGCCCGACTACGAAAAACTCTCTGATGCAGAACTGAAAGAGACGGCATCGCGCCTGCGGAAACGACTTGCCGATGGCCAGACGCTGGATGACCTGCTTCCCGATGCGTTCGCCGCCGTCCGTGAATCGGGCAAACGCTACCTGAAAATGCGTCATTACGATGTTCAGATGGTCGGTGGCTACATCCTGCACAAGGGGATGATCTCTGAAATGGTGACCGGTGAAGGGAAGACGCTGGTCGCGTCACTTCCTGCCTTCCTGAACGGCATCGCGGGTTCTGTCCATGTCATCACGGTCAACGATTACCTGGCCCTGCGCGATATGGAATGGATGGGTCCGCTGCACATGGGACTGGGCCTGACGATCGGCGCCATCCAGTCCAATATGACTCACGAAGAAAAGCGCAAGGGATATGCCTGCGATATTACCTATGGAACGAACAACGAATTCGGGTTCGATTACCTGCGCGACAACATGAAGAGTTACAAAGAAGAGCAGGTGCAGGGACCGCTCGTTTACGCGATCATCGACGAAATCGACAACATCCTGATCGACGAAGCTCGAACCCCGTTGATTATCTCGGGCCGGGCACATGACGACGTCTCGAAGTACCCCGTCGCCGACAAACTCGCACGACAGTTGCAGCGCGATGTTCACTTCGAACTGAAGGAAAAGGAACACACCTGCCATCTGACCGAGGCGGGGATTCGGCATGCGGAAGAACTGGCCGGAGTCGAAAGCTTTTACACCCCTGGCAACATGGAATGGCCGCACCTGATCGACAATTCGCTGCGGGCTCATCATCTGTACAAGCGCGATGTCAATTACATCGTTCGGACGAGTGAAGTCATCATCATTGACGAGCACACCGGCCGTATGATGGAAGGCCGCCAATGGAGCGATGGTTTGCACCAGGCCGTCGAAGCCAAGGAAGGGGTCAAGATCAAGGAAGAGACGCAGACGCTGGCGACGGTCACTCTGCAAAACTTCTTCAAGCTGTACAAGAAGCTGTCGGGCATGACCGGTACGGCTATGACCGAAGCCTCGGAATTCGTCAAAATCTACAATCTGGACGTGGTCTCGGTCCCCACCAATCGGCCTCTCAAGCGAATCAACTTCCCGGACGCCATCTATCGAACGGAGCGGGAAAAGTGGGATGCCGTTGTCGAAGAGATCAAGGAAGTTCACGAGACCGGTCGCCCGGTCCTGCTGGGTACGGTATCGATCGAGAACTCGGAAAAACTCAGCCACATGCTGACACGTAGCGGCATCAAGCATGCCGTGCTGAACGCGAAATATCACGAGCGTGAAGCGGAAATCATTGCTCAGGCAGGTCGTATCAACGGAGTCACGATCGCTACCAACATGGCAGGTCGCGGTACCGACATTATTCTGGGGGGGAACCCCGAATACATGGCCTGGGATGAACTGAAGCTGAAGTACGAATCGCGTCTGGACGTTCCCAAGTCGGAATGGGATGCGCTGACGAAAGCCATCGCGGTCCGGGAAGGGATGGCTGACGAAGGTCGCAAGGTCGCCGAACTGGGTGGTCTGCATGTCGTCGGAACAGAACGGCATGAATCACGCCGAATCGACCTGCAGTTGCGAGGTCGTGCAGGGCGGCAGGGGGACAACGGGTCCAGCCGATTCTTCCTGTCACTGGAAGACGATCTGATGCGGAAGTTCGGCGGGGAATGGGTCAAGGAATGGCTCGCCGCACTTGGTATGCAGGAAGGTGAGCGCATCGAAGGCAAGATGGTGACGCGTCAGATCGAAAGCTCGCAGAAGAAAGTCGAAGAACGACACTTCGAACAGCGTAAAAATCTGCTCGAATACGACGAAGTGATGGATGAGCAGCGGAAACGTGTTTACAACTACCGCCAGGGGGTTCTTGAAGGGTCTGATTGCCGGACCCTGATCTTGGCAATGATCGACAAGCAACTGGCTCGCTGGACCGCACAATTCCTCAAGCCATCGTACCGCTGGGAGACGATCGTCGAATGGGCACGCCAGCAGTGCGAAATCGAATTGGAACTGCGTGACATTCGCGGGATCGAACCCGAAAACCTGGTCGATTTTCTGAAGTCCACCGCCGAACGCCAGGCGGATATTCAGATTCAGGAAAAGATCGAAGAAAACCTGCCGCGCGAAGTCGAGAATGACCGTGATCGCAACTGGCAGGCGATGTCGATGTGGATCAACCGCCGCTTCGGCCTGAACACCAGCGAACGCGAATTGAAGAAGATCGAGTTTGAAGAACTGCAGCAGACGCTGTACACGCGTGCCTGCGAAGCGATTCAACGGTTCGACTATTCGCCCGCCGAAACCTTCCTGAAAGAAGATTGGGGCCGTCAGTCACTGTCGGGATGGGTCCGCCAGCAGTATGGCATTGAAATCCCGCCGACAGAATTCGCCAGCAAGAACCCCGAAGATACGGCGAAGTTGATCAAGGAACAGATCGTCAATCTGTATCGATTCAAGGAAATTGAACTCCCTGTTTCCGTTGGTATGTCGCAATACATGTCCGATGACAATCGTGGAGGCGAACGCTACAACCGCGAAGGTCTGGCCCAGTGGGCTTCGTACCGCTTCGACACGCAGATTCCGCCCGAGGCGTTTGAAAGTCGTTCACGCGCGGACCTCGCTCGCATGCTGATGGATCTCAGTCAGCAGTACTTTGAACGAGGACGATCTTTTGAGCAGTTGAATTCACGACTGGACAAGGCCTGTGCTCCGGCGGTCAACGGACACGCAGCGACCCCGGCGTCGCTGCTGACTCCTGATCCGGTGACCAATCCGGATGCTGCGATCGAACTGATCAACTGGTCGAACCAGGAATTCGGCTCTGCACTGAGCCCTGATGACTTCATCAATTCGCATCGCCGTGAATTGGCAAACGCCGTTCGTCAGGCGTACGAACGGAAATATCGACGCGAACTTTATTCGGCAGAACGCCAGGTGATCCTCGACACGCTCGATACGTCGTGGAAGGACCATCTGTACTTCATGGATCATTTGAGATCCGGAATCGGCTTGGTCGGGTATGCCCAGAAGGACCCGAAAACGGAATACCGCCGCGAAGGGATGGCAGCGTTCGAACAGATGTGGGATCGCATCGCCGCCCAGGTGACCGGAACAGTCTTCCGCATCGAAGTGCAGGTTCCTGAAACTTCTGAATCTGTCTGGCAGATCACGTCGACCGAACATGCGTCACCGGTGGAAGACATTCCGGATGACCACCCGGCTCTGTCCGGTGGAAATCAGGCGATTGAAAGCAGTCAACCGATCGACCCGATCCGCAACTATGGTGATCGAGTCGGTCGCAATGATCCCTGCCCCTGTGGCAGCGGGAAGAAGTACAAGAAGTGTCACGGGGCGTAACCGTTCAAAACCTGTTGAGCCGCCCCTCAGGGCAGGGAAATCGTTTTTTTCGATTTGAGTGGCCGGGGCTGGACCAAAGGGAAGCCCCGGTCTTCGGTGAGAACATGTTTTCCGGGGCTTCGCGAAGACGCCCCAGCCCCGGCCACCCGGTGCTTTTGAGCACAGGCCATAAATCCCTCGGAACAAGTCCAACAGAATCAGGACGAAACGAATGATGTTCGCGTGAACTCAGGCTGAAAGGGGAATGGATGCCCTGGATCGTCGGCTGGTTTTTGAATCTCGTCTACTCGGGACTGTTACTGACGGTGTCGCCGTTGCTGGTTTATCGGCGCATCCGGCACGGTAAGTACCGGGGGGGCTGGCGAGAAAAGCTGACGGGCTCAGTCTCAAGAAAATTTCCTGACCGCCGCTGCATCTGGTTTCATGCGGTCAGCGTCGGTGAAGTGCTGCAGCTTCAGAAAGTCCTTGACGAAACCCAGGCTCGATTCCCGGATGCCGAGTTGTTCGTCACAACAACCACCGACACCGGCTACGATGTCGCTCGGACCAAGTACCCTCAGCACACAGTCTCGTACTTCCCTCTCGATTTCACTTGGGGTGTTTCACGAGCCCTCAAAAGCATTCAGCCCGATCTCGTCGTGCTGGTCGAACTGGAGCTTTGGCCGAACTTTATTTTTCAGTGTCGCCGCAAGCAGATTCCTCTGGCGCTGATCAACGGACGGATCGGCGAAAAGAGCTTTCGCGGATATTCGCGCGTGAAGCCCCTGATGCGCCGGGTGCTGAGTTGCTTTAACGTTCTCGCCACTCAGAATGCGACGTTCGCCAGGCGGTTGCAGGATCTGGGAGGGGCGGCGGATCGACTGACGGTGACTGGTAACATCAAGTTTGATCGCGTGGAATCAGACCGTAATAATCCCAGGACGACAGAGCTACGGTGTGCGTTTGGTATCAAGCCTGACGAACAGGTCCTGATTGCTGGAAGTACGCAATCGCCTGAAGAAATGTATGCCCTCGACGCCTGGCGCATGCTTCGAAAAGACTATCCGAATCTGCGTTTGATCCTGGTTCCACGACACAAGGAACGGTTTGACGAAGTTGCAGAACTGGTCCATCAACGCGGGGTTCCACTTGTGCGGCGGAGCGAGTCAACGTCGGCCGCAGATGCGACGTCGCATGGAAATCCAACTCCGCCGGTTTTGCTGCTGGATACGCTGGGGGAACTCGCCGCCTGCTGGGGTCTGGCCGACATCGCATTTGTGGGCGGAAGCCTGACCAATCGAGGCGGGCAAAATATGCTGGAACCTGCTGGATACGGTGCGGCAATCCTCTTCGGCCCGAACACATGGAACTTCAAGGAAATCACCGAGGCGCTACTGTCACGCCAGGCCGCGCGCGTTGTTCGCAATCCTGACGAATTGTTGCAGACATTGCGCGACCTGCTCGAACATCCCGATCAAGCCCGTCAGATGGGATTGATCGCCCGACAATTCGTCTCGGAACAGCAAGGTGCGACGGTACGAACCGTCGACCACATCGCCAGGCTGATCCCACCGCAGGTGCCAATTGCGTTTTTGCGAGCCGGGTGACCATACACGACTGGTGGTTCTCACCGTGTACGAAACGGGCACATTTCAGGGAATTCCCAGTCGAATTCCAAAGGGATTCCGTCCGTTTCAAGGAAACGGATTTGGCTTCTCATCGACAGTCGTTGTCGTTGACCAGTAAGAATGAACATAATGGCCCCGTGTCTTTTGTGTTCTTCTCGTCAGTCATGACTGAGTACAGAGCCCTGTGAAATCAGTTGCTCGCTCATCATCATCCAGAGTGAGTTGCGGCCATGTTCCCGATGGTTTTCCAGCCGGTCGTTGATTCTCGATTTCTCCTCGAGCGGATACGGCAATTGGAACAGGCCCTCGTTCTGCAAGCGGAGACGATTCAGGTCATTCTTCAGAGGCTGGAGACGAAATTCGGCAAGGGATTTCTTGGGTCGGATTTGCACCGACTGACAGCGACCCTGCCGGACGCCGAAGCCAAAGCCATCCTGAATTCCATCGATAGTTCCATTAAGAATGGTGATAAACCAGCGGCGACTCGGCAGGTGCGTGATGCCTTCGGATGTACGTGGGACGAAGCCCTTTCGGCTATCGCCGAATGGAGTTCTCATTCCTTTGAAACCAAAATTCGTGCCCTGCGACTGGCACGCTACGTTACGGTTGCGGAATCGATTCACTCAAGTCCGACCGAGACAAGCTAAAATCCATGAAATCCCATTCTTTGTCCGTCGCTGCCACACTTCTGCTGTTCGCCAGCACCGCATGCCAGGCCGAAATCAAGATCGCGACCGGCCACAGCGAGACGAACGCAGGATTTGCGTTTCCAGGGATTCCCGCACCTGCGAACAACGACGCTGCGACCAGTGCACAGTTCAATCTGGTCGATGGTCAGCGAGACCCCAATGGGGGAGATCTCGCGGTACTCCACGATGGCCGAGTCCCCGGCAGTGAAGATCAACCGGCGCACAATTTCTTTTTCCGTGCAGGGACTGCGGGAGGTCGGATTCGCATCGATCTTGGTCGCGTCATTTCGATCAAGCAAGTCAGCAGTTATTCCTGGCACGGCGGCCCGCGCGGGCCTCAGGTTTACACACTGTATGCTGCTGAGGGAACCGAAGATGGCTTTCACGGCGAGCCCAAGACTGGTACGGATCCCGCAAAAACTGGCTGGAAACAGATCTCAGCCGTCGATACCCGCCCCAAAGAAGGTGACGGAGCGGGACAGCATGGCGTGACCATCAGTGACAGCGCTGGCGTCATCGGTCAATTCCGTTACCTGTTGTTTGACATAGCGCGGACTGAAGATCGAGACAACTTTGGCAACACGTTTTACAGTGAATTCGATGTGATCGATGCGAATGCACCGACTCCGACTTCCATCGTCCAAAAACCGCTTCTGAAGACGTTTGAAACCGAAGATGGCAAGTTCAAATTCATCGTCGATGCCACGGATGCTCCTGACCTCGTGGAGTGGACTGAAAAGAAACTCAAACCGGTTGTTAACGAATGGTATCCCAAGGTGGTCGCGTTATTACCGAGTGAAGGTTATCAGGCTCCGACCACGGTGACATTTCGATTTCGGAGCGATATGCGGGGAACGCCTGCTTCGGCCGCTGGTGCAGGTGTGAACCTGAACACCCCCTGGTTCCGCCGGGAATTGGAAGGTGAAGCTTGCGGGGCGGTTGTCCATGAACTGGTTCATGTCGTGCAGAATTATTGGGGCAGGCGAGGCCAGCCCCGAGTTCAGACAACGCCCGGATGGATCGTCGAAGGGATCGCCGACTACGTCCGCTGGTTCCTTTACGAACCACAATCGCGCGGCGCCGAGATCACGAAAGGAAACTTTGCCAAAGCGAACTACGATTCCAGTTACCGGGTGACAGCCAACTTCCTGAACTGGGTCACACAGACCTGCGACAAGGAATTCGTCCGCAAACTCAACGCCGCCGCACGTGAGGGCCGCTACGACGAATCACTCTGGAAAGACTGGACAGGCAAAACGGTTCAGGAACTGGGCGGCGAGTGGAAGAAATTCCACGAACAACAATTGAACACCCGATGACATGTCCTGGAATTCACAGATCGCCGAAGTCGAACTCGTTCAGGTCTGTCAGGGTCTGTTCTTCCTGCTCCGTCAGTGGTTGAGCAATTAATTCACTCGCAGTATCGGCATGGACTCCCCAGCATTCTCCAAGGTTTTCGGCAATGTGCCGCTTTTCCTGCGGGCTGAATCCACCGAAGGCTCGACGCAAGAAGACGAGTGCCCGGCGGAACTGATCGTCGTCCAGTGAACTCACATAGCCTGCCAGTTGCTCCCACAACGGCTGACGAGCCAATAGCGCATACCGATTGCGTTTGGAAAGCCCTTCAAACCAGCCTGCTCCCAAATCGGCCGGAATTCCGGGTGAGAGACGGCGGGAGACTTCGCAAGCGAGTGACTCGTTGGGGATCAGGCCGCGTTCCAGCAAGATCGCACAGGCATAGCCCGACAGCAGTGGGTTGCGGTCGTCTGCGTCTGCCAGCTTCTGTAAACGCTCAATCCACATCGATTCTTCGACGCGGTCATGGTATTCCAGGCTGACCTTGTTCAATTCGTCGATGGCAACCAGCATGGCGACGGCTGCCTGGTTGTCGCAGTTGGAAGCTCCCGGCAGAGCGAGTGCTCCGTTGACGAACAATTCCTCGATCAGTGGAATCAGCGGCGCTGGATCAAATTGACGGACATCGCCATAACGAGCGATCTGGCCAAGCTGGTAGGCTGCATGTGCGATGGAAAGGAAATCCGACGTTTCGGTCGCAAGTTCCTGCAGTCGCATTCTGGCCAGGTCCATCGAATTCATCATGCCGCACTGACAGGCGTCGCGGACCATATCGGCCGCTGCGGCGATGGATTCGCACTTATCGAGTTGGGTTTTGAATTTGTAGCCGGTGGCCAGTTCAACGGTTTCACCCAAGAGAACGGCTTCGACGAGGGCGATTTCGTTTTCCGGACTCCATTGCACGTGCCATTTCTCGGCCCAGGTGGTGGACTGCTGACCTGATGCGATCGGGGTTCCGAATCCAATCTCAAGGACTCGCAACTGATGCAGGAACGACGATCTTCGCAGATCCAGAAACGCGGCGTCATCGCTTTTGACGCGACGGTTCTCGCGCAAGTCCAGCGTCAGTTCCTGCTTAACCGTGGTCTTGAATTTCTCCAGCTTCAGATCGACCAGTTTGCGTTCGAAGTCTTCCTGAATCGATGTCCGACTGACACCCTTGGGAAGTTCTCCGATGGCTGTCCCAACATCAACGCGGGCAAGTGCCTCTTTGATTGAGGAGAGCTCGCCGTGGCCAATCAATGTCACGGCGGCGTCATGCAGATCGATCAGTGTGGGGGCATATCCATCTTTCAGGGCGGAAAGCGTCCGCGCCAGTCTCACACCTTCAATGACTTCAGCCGTCGATCGATGAGTCCCCACGTCACGCATGTGTCGGGCGACAAGCGACAGATAGCGATTCGGGACTTCCTGCAGATCGTTCTGCTGCAGAGCATCCCACAGCAGTTCGAAATAAGCCGGAGCCAGATTTCCTGCTCCATATCCCGATTGCGACGACAGCTTGAAGTACGAATACGGCATCAGCGTCAGCTTGCTGGATCGACGCCGCAATCGCTGCAGTTCTTCGTCAGTCATCGCAGGATGATCACCGTTCAGAACGGGAGCGTGAAAAGCTCCGACGATCGCAACAACCTTATCAGGTTTGGTTCCCTTGGCCAGAACATCTTCAATCCGACGTCGCATGTACGCTTCGCGGACCAGGTTTTCCGCACGCCAGCGAGGTCGATCTTCCTCCAGTTCCCGCAACGCCCGACCAAACTCGAACGACGCTCGCCGATAGCTGTGATCGCTGCAGTTGTGTTCGAATCGGCGCTCCCAATACGTTTCGTAGTCAGGTTCCCCGCTTTGCCGGGCGAACTGCTCGTAGATCGAAACCGACTGCTCGGGACTCCATCGATCAACGTGATCCACTTTGCACGAGGATTCGCGATCGGATTCCTCTTCTGTGGCATCCTGACCCTCAGGTTCGGCGACCGCATTCTGCTCAGCCTCAATGGCATCGCGACGAGCTTTTTCGATTCGTTCGGCTTCGATATCCTGCAGAGCCAGAAAAATGTCGGAAGGGAGATCGATGAACTCCACTTTCGCGTTGTTTTCGCTGGCCCACATCATCGCCTGATACTCAGGACTGTACCGAGCCAGAGGGTAAACAAGTGTCCGCACTGGCAGCGTGTCCGTGTACGCCAGGATGGCGATCGGAGGCTTGGTCGCCTTGCGCGTCATGTGTGCCACAAGGTCATTGGCGTCTGCGAGTCCCTCAATGAGAACGACCTTTGGTCGGATCTCGTCCAGATATCGGCGCAGATGCCAGGCACCTCCGGGTGAGAGGTGCCGGACGCCGAAAACGGGAATTTGCCAGCTCATGGTGTCACCAGTCCCGTTCTGCAATCAGCCGTTATGCTCAGTACAGGAGGTGAATAGAGGTCGCCATTCGGCCCCTCGCTTCTTCATGACGTTGGCCAGATATTCCTGCCAGACGACGCGGTCTTTCTCTTCGTCTTTCACGATCGAGCCTTGCAGACCCGCAGCGATATCGTGTGACGTCACTTCGCCCGAACCGAAGTTGCCCGCCAGTGCCATGCTGTTGGCCAGCACCGAAATCGCTTCGGCCGTGGAGAGAACCCCTGAAGGACTTTTGACCTTGTTCTTGCCATCCAACGTCTGACCAAGACGCAATTCACGGAAGATCGTCACGACCTTTTCGATCGCTTCGTCGGCAGGCAGATGAGCTTTCAGTTCCAGATTCGCAGCCAGTTCACCTACTCGCTTTCGCACGATGTCCATTTCGGTTTCAAGCGAATTCGGAGTCGGGAGAACGATGATGTTAAATCGCCGTTTGAGTGCCGCGGACATGTCGTTGACACCGCGATCGCGGGTATTGGCCGTCGCGATAACCGAGAAGCCCTTCGCAGCCGGAACTTCAGTTTCCAGTTCCGGGACCGAGATTCGTTTTTCGGACAGGAGCGAAATGAGCGCATCCTGAACTTCCGACGCACAGCGCGTGATTTCTTCGAAACGGGCCAGGCTGCCTGATTCCATCGCCCGGAAAATGGGACTCTTGATCAGGGCATTATGGCTGGGGCCATGCGCGATCAACATCGCATAGTTCCACGTGTATCGAATCTGCTCTTCGGTCGTTCCGGCGGTTCCCTGAACCACTTTCGTCGAATCTCCATTGATCGCGGCGGTGAGATGTTCCGAGAGCCACGATTTGGCGGTTCCCGGTTCACCGAGCAACAACAGCGAGCGGTCCGTGACCAGGGTCGAGATCGCGATCTCGACCAGCCGTTGATGTCCGATGTACTTGGGGGTGATGTCGAGCTTCCCGGCCTTTCCCCCGCAGATATAGGTCAGCACGGCTCGCGGCGACATCTTCCATCCGGGTGGTCGCTCGTATTTGTCCTCTTTGGCGAGGGCTTCGAGTTCCTCGGCAAACAGGACTTCAGCCGGAGCCCGCAGCATTTTCGAATCAACCCCGCCATTGCTGGCGGCAGGTTCAGCATCGTCAGTCTTCTTCTTGGCCATGATTTCCTACTCGATTCGAGATGTTGTTCGTTGATTGCTTGCTACGGGACATTGTTTCACATCAATCATCAGCCGCTGGGCGCTAGCCCACGGTTTCCGAATTCGATATCCCTGCTCGCCCAGAACCGGACGCTGGCGCGTTCCGGCTGATGTCGTTTTTGAAACTGAGCTGGTGTCATTCTTCTGATTTGTTTCGAAGTGTGTTGATCGATTCGAGCAGCTCGTCGACCACCTTTTCATTGAGTTCAGGGAGCAGTTCTTCCAGTGGCTGCAGGGCGTTCTTGGGAAGGTCCGGGATCAAACGTGAAATCCAATAGACGCCCCAGGCCAGCTTGCTTTTGCCGTGCTTTTTCAAAACCGAGATCAGACAATCCGTCGCTTGAGGATGCTTGATACGAACCATCGTGGCAAGAAATTCGCCGCAATCGTAGAGATCCTTGGATTTCTTGAGTTCCGCAGCGAATGATTCCGAAAGGAACTCATTGCAGCCTGCATGACCGGGCCTCGCCAATACCTGGACCAGCTCTGGACTTTTAATCTGAATAGCGACGTCCAGCCATCGGGGATCCCAAGTTACCCCTTCTGGAGTCAGCGAATCACTTTCATCATCGAGATCATCCAGATCCTCGTCGTCAACTACTGTCCGCCTCCACATCCAGGGTGATGACATGGATGTGGCGAGTTCTGATCGTCTGGACCATGCCGGATCGCGACCCTTTTTCTTATCATCAACTTTCGCGAGCAGGTAGGGCGAAAACGTGTCGAAAACAGCCGCGGATTTCATGCATCGAGTCGCCGCCTGCAGAGCGTCCACAAGACACTCAGGAGAGAGCGAGGCATGGGCCGCAACAAGCGCCTCCTGGCACTTCTTTGACGCGGCGATCATCAGTTCACTGATCCGGTTGTTGATGTCCAGGCCACTCGGTTCCCCTTTCATCGCCAGCAGGGCTTCGCGACTCGCAAATGTTTTCAGCAGGAATGCCTCGGTCAACTTGTCATCCCGTTCATCCAGGCACTGCATCAACGTTGTGATCCGATCGGCATGTTTGCTGCATTCCTTCTTGTCCTTTGTGGCTAATCCGGCTTCGATCTGAGTGTCAATTTCCGTCAGGACGTATTGCAGCAGCTTCGGATTGCGATTCTTGCGAAGAGGCCGGACTGCCAGCACCAGATCACTCCCCGCCAGTGCCTTTTGCAGTACCTCAACCGCTTCGGGCGCATCCACACGCGTCAGTGCCGACAGTGCTGCAGCCCGGACATCTTTGGCTTTGGCTTTCGCCTGCTCAAGCAGATATGTCAGGTCTTCGGAAGCGTCACCGAGGCACTGAATGGCCACGACTTTCATCTCTTTCGAGCCTTCGTCGAGTGCCTGTTTAACGGTTTCGCGAGCCCCCTCGGGGTCCAGATGATGCATCAACACCAACCGACGCAGATGTCCTGCTTTCCCCTTGATATCGAATTTGGCTCGCAATTCCGGCAGGATCGCCTTGCCGAACAACGGCAGGACCTTTTTCCCGATGAATTGACTGATTTCCGGGTAGGGATCATCAATCCCATTCAAGGCTGGCTTGACCAGTCGCAGATCCCGGAAGGCCCCTCGTTCGAACGAGTCGCGGATGATTTCCAGCCGCCCAGAGCCGGTGGTCGAGAGTGCTTCCAGCAGCGGTTTCAGAACACGAGCACTCGCTTGAGTCGTCTGGGGACCGAGGTCGGTCGTCTCGATCGGTTCGATCTTCCCAGCCAGACCTGTTTCGCCCTGCGTATACAGGACGGCGTTGACAAGAGTGCTGAGTTCCAGCAGCGCCAGGGCCGATGTCTGCTCGTTGCTTTCCACGAGAGACTTTACCCCTTGGCCGATTTTCGCGAACACGGGAGCTTTTGCGCCAGCCTGTTCGAGCGGAGCGATCAGCTTTTTCAGGCGAAAATCGCCTCCTGCAACCACGCTGCCTGCGATCGCCAGGCGTCGCATTTCGTCATAAACCTGAGTGAGTACAGCGATGCTCATGGAATTTTCCGTTTTTGAACAAGAAGCCGGGTCACATTACGCATTCGCGTGAATTACAACGTCAGCCGGACGATGCCTTCTGGCGTGACGATACTCAGCGGTTTGACCTGTAATTTGCGAGTGTCCAGGTCATGACGGAATCGGACAATGACGGTTTGTCCGGCAAGACAGGCCGGCGGAAGCAAGGAAAGCAAGTGACAGCTTGGTGGCTCTTCCGACATCCCGGCGTCGGTCATGACCAATCGCTCTCCCTTGGCATCTTCGATGACCAGCGTTCCGCCGATCTGGCCGATCCGCTGGAAATTCAAGGCGTAGATCGGCTGTTTATCAGAGAGTGGACCTTTCAGGTGAGTCTTGACGTCCTTCACGACTGCGGCGAAATCTCCTGACGCATGCTTGCGGATGGTCTGGAAATCTTTGGCTTCGATCAGGCGGGGCAGCATCGCTTCCCAGCGGATGCGCGGATTGACATCACCCGGATAGACGCACAGTTCCTTGACCTGGGCCACCTGAAAGAAGCTGTCATCGCTTTTGATGTACTTCACCGCTTTGTAC
>Ga0194055_10001909_pt1 | contig 16778 bp, 14 predicted proteins | sample SepL449m_MetaG_FD_155482 | JGI IMG/M metagenome (GOLD analysis project Ga0194055, IMG submission 155482) | Anoxic zone freshwater microbial communities from boreal shield lake in IISD Experimental Lakes Area, Ontario, Canada - Sep2016-L442-9m | ecosystem: Environmental > Aquatic > Freshwater >... | reverse complement strand
GGGCAGGGGCTTTCACTCCGGTCGATTCTGGCGGCGGCAGCTTAACGGCCATTGAATCAACGTCCGCCGCGGATGCCGGGGCCGGTTCTACGGCCGTTGGCATTGCTGGAGCTGGATATCCAGTCGGGTATTGCATTTGCGGCGGATAGCCTGGCATTCCGGGATAACCCTGCGGCATGTAACCCTGTGGGTATTGCTGCGGGTACTGTTGTGGATAACCCATCTGCTGAGGATAGCCCATCGGCATCTGATATCCCTGAGGCGGGTATCCGGGGGCATATCCTGGTGCGGGATATCCCGCAGGCATTTGCGGAAATCCTGGCTGTGCAGGTTGATAACCGGGGAATGTTGCCGGAGCGGTCCCGGGAATAATTGCGGTATCCCCAGCCAGATTCGTCGAAGTATCTTCCATTGGCATCAATGGCGGCATGACAGGCATTTCGAACGAGGTTTCGCTCGAAACAGGCATGGCAGGCGACATCGGAGCAATTTCGACGGTCCCCATCGATGACGCAATGTCGAGTTCACCTGAGCTGAGTCCGCCAGAACTGAGACTGGTTGGAGCCAGTGGTTGAGATTCTGGAGCGACCGCGTCTGATCGTTGACGGAGGACCAGTTCCAGTTCCAGTTTGCCGATACCGATCTGGTCACCCGACTTGAGGATGACTTCGCCGTGCAACGGCTTGCCATTCACGCGGGTACCATTGGTGCTCCCCAAATCGCGAAGGCGGATCGCGTATTCGTCAATACTGAAGACACAATGGTGGCGACTGACGAGATCGCTGTTAGGGCGCAATTGGCAGTCCTGCTCGCGGCCGACCAGAAACTTCTTCGTTGACAGGGGAATGGCTTTCCCCTGATGCTTTCCACCAAGAATCTTGAGTTCAGCCTGTAACATGAATCAGGCACTCCCGTAAGACGAAACCACACTCATCGCCAGCACGTAGCCTTTGGCGTTCCAGTTCAATCCTTGCCCTCATATGAGGTCAGATCCTTTCCGGATGCGTGAATCAGTATCTCACCGCGTGAAAGAACAGACCCTTGATGGGCAAAACTTTTACTCAATTCCAATGTGATGACCGACAGAACTGTAGCTGGTGAACCTTCTTTGTCTCGCCAACAGGAAAATGCGACCGATAAGATTTTGGCCGCGAGAAAAAAGACCTGAGGCTGCAATTCGGAACACCTGTAACGCTACCGCTATTTTTTGGCCATGTCAACGACGTAACACCCAACACCGTAATTATCGGCGTCAAAGCCGACGCCCGAACAGTCTAAGGCTGAACACGCAACATCAATGGCGTTGTTCAGGCCTCAGAATGGTTACGAATTTCATGACTGCTGCTCAACAACCCCGACGTCAACAACCTGAAATTGTCGCGCGGACGCTTTCCAGTTCCTGAGCAGTCAGTGGTCCGTTATCCCAAGTCCCGGCGACTTCCTTCAGGATGGCGGTTCCGAGCGACTCGGCCAGTCGCTCAAGATCGACGCCAGGGCAAAGGTCTCGAATCCCCAGCAGTTCCGGGGTAACCGGCGAAGCCGCCACCAATAGTCCCCCGTGCTGAAGGATGGCTCCACGACGTCGCCGCTGGGCGCTTCCCAACACTTTGTGGCCGTTCAAGACCAGATCGTGCTCATCCTCTCTCGCGAAACAGAGGACAGGTTCCTGGCGGTTTTTGACCGTCACTCCCCGCAGTGTCGCGCTCGCCCCGCGGTTCGATAATTCCGCCGCAATGCATTGATGGACAATACGATACAATTCCATTGGGCGTGTGATCAGTGACTGCGACGGGGGAAGCGTCAGGCTGTATGTCAGCTCTTGATCATGGACGAGTGTTCCGCCGCCCGACAGGCGTCGGACATGCGGTAAGTTTGCCAGTCGCGGATCATTCTGCAGTTCCGACTCACGTTGAAAATACCCCAGCGACGCCGTCGGCTCCCAGGAATACCACCGCAGGGTCGCGATTCCATTCTCGATGGCCGACTGTAACAACACTTCGTCAACAGCCATGTTCCAGGCTCCCGAGTTGGGAGCTGGTTCAATGATCTGTCGTACCTGAGGCAACTTGGTCACGCCTCAGTCCTTACAACAGGCCCAGGTCAGGACGGGCTTGCGAGTCGCGTTCACTTCTTCCGGTCGGCTGACGGGCAGATTGTGTGGAGCCGTATGGAGGATTTCGGCATCTTCAGCGACGATCTTGTGGATCGCATCAGAAAACGCGTCAAGTGTTGCCTTGGATTCGGTTTCCGTCGGTTCGAACATCATCGCATGAGGGACGACGAGCGGGAAATAGACCGTCGGTGGATGGAATCCATAATCCAGCAGCCGTTTGGCGATATCCATCGCATTGATACCACGTTCCTTCGCCAGACCCTCGGCGGATGCGACAAACTCGTGCAGGCAGTACTCGCCATGAGCCGACGGAAGGACATCTGCCAGCAGGCTTTTCAGGTAATTCGCATTCAAAATTGCCTGCTCCGCAGCAGACCGGACACCCGCCGCTCCGAGCGTACGCAGGTAGCAGTATCCGCGAATCAGAATCCCCACGTTTCCGAAGAATGACCGAACACGGCCAATCGACTTTGCGGGGGTAGCAAGTTCATATCGACGATCGTCACCAGGTCGCTGGCGGACGACAGGGCCCGGCAGGAAGTCGGCCAGGAAATCTCGAACACAAATCGGTCCCGAACCTGGCCCTCCGGCACCATGAGGCCCGGTGAACGTTTTGTGGACGTTGTAGTGCATCATGTCGCCACCAAAATCGCCCGGGCGGGTAATCCCCATGATGGCGTTCATGTTCGCACCATCAATGTAAACCAGTCCTCCGGCCGCGTGGACGATCTCGGCGATGGCAGCAATATCTTTTTCGAAGAGTCCCAGCGTATTTGGATTGGTGACCATGAACACGGCGGTCTGATTGTCGACATGCTGCCGAAGCTCTTCGAGATCAACGAATCCCCCCTCGGTCCCTTTGAGTTCGACGCACTCAAATCCTGCCATTGCTGCGCTGGCTGGGTTCGTTCCGTGGGCACTCGCCGGGAAAATCACCTTTTTTCGCAATTCTCCTTTGTCGCGGAAGTATGCCGCCGCCACATAGAGCGCCGTCAGTTCACCGTGTGCGCCGGCAGCAGGTTGAAGAGAGACTGCCGGGAGCCCTGAAATCTCGGCCAGCATCTGCTGCATTTCGGCGAGAAGTTCGAGCAACCCCTGGATATTCCCAGCCGTCTGATGCGGATGAACATCGACGATGCCGGGCAGTCCCGCGAGCCGTTCATGTCGCTTGGGGTTGTACTTCATCGTACAACTGCCCAGCGGATAGAAGTGAGTGTCGACCGACATGTTCAGTGTCGACAGATTGACGAAATGCCGTACGACATCAGGTTCTGCCAACTCGGGCAGGTGCGGCGAAGCATCGGCCAGAGCCGATGCGGGGAGCAAGTCTTCCAGTGGCCATTCCGGGACATCGGAAGCGGGAAACTCAGCTCCGCGGCGACCCGCTCGTGACAACTCGGACAAGAGCCGTGTGGCCTGTCGGTTACGCATGTTCGAACTCCAGTTTCAACGTCAGGACCGCGAGGGGCAATTGATTCGACAGTTATGCCAATGCCGCGACCAGTTGATCGATTTCTTCTCGCGTCCGTGATTCTGTCACGGCGACGATCAGACATTGGTCTCGTTCATCTTCGGGCAGCCAACTCAGTTCGGGCATACGGCTGAGTGTCGGGCCAATATCAATTCCTGCGGCGGCGGCTTTGCGAACGGCGGTGTCGGCACCGTGCGCGTACTTCAGAACAAATTCCTTGAAGAATGGGCCTGCAAACATCCGTTCGCAGCCTTCAATTTGAGTCAGCCGGTCCGCGGCATAGTGTGCTTTGCGGCAGCTCAATTCGGCCACCTCTTTCAATCCGGCAGGGCCTAGCAGTGACAGATAGATCGTTGCTCGCAGGGCCATCAATCCCTGGTTCGTGCAGATGTTGCTGGTGGCTCCTTCGCGGCGAATATGTTGCTCACGCGCCTGCAGATTCAGGAAGAAACACCGCTCGCCGTTTCGATCAACGGTCTGCCCGATCAGGCGTCCCGGCATTTTGCGGACGAATTGCTGGCGACACGCCAGAATTCCCAGAAAAGGTCCACCGAATTGCAGCGGAATTCCCAGCGACTGCCCTTCAGCGACAGCGATGTCGGCTCCGAGATCACCGGGGCGCTTCAGTAGGCCAACGCTTAAAGGGTCGAATGATTGCACGAGCAGTGCACCGTGGCGATGGGCCATTTCGCCGATCGCAGCGACTTCTTCCAGGCAACCAAAAAAGTTGGGTTGTTGTACGAGAATGCACGCAGTCTGGTCGTTGACCGCCGCTTCCAACTCCTCAAGATTTACCGTCCCTTGCGGTGTCGGGACAACAATCACTTCGGTTGATTTGTTGGCGAAGTAGGATTTCAGAGTCTGGATGTATTCCGGGTTCGTTGAACCCGCAATCACGACGCGGCCAGTTCGCCCGGTACACCGACCAGCCATCAGGACCGCTTCGGCGACACCGCTCCCACCGTCATAAAGGCTGGCATTGGCGACATCCAGACCACTCAACTCAGAAATGAGCGACTGGAACTCGAAGAAAGCCTGCAATGTCCCTTGGCTGGCTTCTGCCTGATAGGGAGTGTACGCGGTATAGAATTCTCCACGTGACGCGAGTTCATCAACGACACTTGGGATGTAGTGGTTATACGCACCACCGCCCATAAAACAAATGCGTGAGGAGGCACCGGCGTTGCGGGCCGCCAGTCCGCGCATGTGGCGTTCCAATTCCAACTCAGTCAGTGCTGGCGCCATATTTAACGGGCGGTCGAGCTGAAGGTCTTCAGGGATCTGGTCGAGCAGCACCTTGAGTGAGGTGACGCCGATGCGCTGAAGCATTTGCGCCTGTTCGTCAGGTGTGGTGAACAAATAGGACACGCGTTGGACTCCTGTGGACGTTCGATTTTTTAGGCATGTATTTGCGAAATATCAGCCTGAAGCTTCTTGCCAGACCTTCAGCATCGCGGCGATGGGAGCGACTCTATAACCGCCTGGCGGTGGTACCCGATGTTCAACGAACCCGTGCGAGGACGCTCCCGTTTCACTGCAAGTCACTGGTCGTATGGTCAGTGCTTTTCGGCGTCGCAGTGGGCCTTGTAAGCGGTCTGGCTGAGCAGCGAGGACAGTTCGCCCGCGTTGCTCAATCGGACTTTGACCATCCAGCCACCATCGAAGGGACTGGTGGTCAGCAGGTCGAGGTTATCGGGCAGAGCATCATTTCTGCCGATCACTTCACCGCTGACTGGGGCGTACAGGTCGCTGACGGCTTTCACGCTTTCCACTTCACCAAAGGGCTCACCCTGGGTGATCTTTTTGCCAATTGGTGGCAAGTCGGCATAGACGAGGTCACTGAGAAGGTGAACGGCAAAATCACTGATTCCAATGGTGGCGATGTCACCTTCCACGGCGACCCATTCGTGCGTCTTGGTGAACTTCAGGCTGGCGGGGTCCATGTCGAGCGAACTCCTTTCGCGGGAGTGAGATTACTATCAGGGCAGACTCGCATCTGGTGCGAGATTCCATTCAGCAGGTCGGATGAGGTCCAGAGGTTGCATCCACCTCTTGCTCGTATTCCGCTATCTTGGCGATTCGACGGGCATGTCGTCCACCTTCGAACGGGGTCGACAACCACAAATCGATCATTCGCGATGCGAGGCGTTCACCGAGCAAATCGGCTGACAAACACATCACATTGGCGTCGTTGTGTCGCCGGCTCATTTCGGCGGAAAGATCGTCGTGGCAGAGTGCCGCGCGGACTCCCCGGAACTTGTTGGCAATGATGCACATTCCGATTCCAGAACCACAGATCAGGATGGCACGGTCAACTTCGCCTTCCGATACGGCGCGAGCAGCCTTGGCACCGAAATCAGGATAGTCGCAGATATCCGACGTCGACGGTCCAAAATCCAATGCCTCATGGTGCAACTCAGCCACCTGAGCCAGGATTCTGTCTTTTACATTGAAGCCGCGATGGTCACTTGCGACAGCGATTTTCATGAGTCTCGTTCGATTGATAGGGCGAATGCCAAATGGACTTCGCCGGGTATTTTTACTTTCACACGACATTCTTGGGGCAGAGTCGCCGTGTTGACATTCATTTGTTGGGGGCCAGGTCGTCGATGATTTTCATTATGTGCCGTTCGATCTCCGCTTTACAGTCATCATATTCACGCCGAGAGCCTCCAAACGGATCAGAGACGTCGTGACGCTCTGCAGAAAGCATCCGCACACGGGATGCCAATTCCGGAAATTCGTTCAAGATGACCTGCTGATGACTGCGGGTCATCGTCAGAATGTGATCGGCCTGGATCAGCAGACGTTCGGTGACCGGTTGGCTTTCGTGGTTTCTCAGGTCAATTCCATCGGCCTCAAGCGTCGCGATTGCCTCGGTACTCGCCTGGCCTCCCGCGCCTGCAGACAGCCCTGCAGAAAGCACTGCGAATCCACGGTCCATCAGGTCATCATCATGGCATTTCAGTCGTTCCGCCAGCCGACGTCGAAACAGTCCTTCGGCCATCGGGCTGCGACAGGTATTTCCTGTGCAGACAAACAGATAGATTTCGCTGATGAGTCGGTCCAGATTGCGTGCAGAGATCATTCCCTGGTGAATCAGTTCCCATTTGTCGCCACGAAATCGGACCGTCGTTGTTGGTTCCCCATACCGGCAGGGACCGTCGTCAATAACAAGCGAGATCGCGTCGCCAAACATTCGGGAGGCTTCGGTAGCCGTTCGCGGCAACTGCTGTGACGTATCGCGGTCAGCCATTATAACCAGCGGTGCAGGGGACAAGCGTTGAACGTGAAGAATCGCGTCATGCGCTGGAACCCGGAAAGCAACGGCAGAGCGATCTCCCGCCAGAAGTTGCTGAGTGGTCAATGGGAGCGAATGGAACAAGCCATCCAGATCTGAAGACTCAAATTCGATCGTCAGCGGACCGGGCCAGGCGCGTCGAGTCAACTTGTGAGCTGACGACGGCATTTTGGAGACGTAGTCATGAGCTTCGTGGGGTGACTTCAATGCCAATACGGCTGCACCCGCTGAGATCGAGCGAAGCTTGGATGTTCCAACTTCGCTGAGGGAACTTGCTGCTGCGACATAGGAAGTTTCTGTTGGAAACGCGACGAGATGCCCTTCAGCCAGTAACTGACACGCGCGATGGATCACATCGCGCGGGTCATCGACGCTGCGGATCTCGATTATCTGCGTCATCAGGACTTCCGGGTGTAAGAAACACGACGAATCCAGTCAGTCAACCACCAGCATTGTAGTCGTAGGAATTACCAGCGATCCGGAGCAATTCCAGAAGGCGCTTACTAGGAAGTGTACTCCTGCGCCGTCTGCCATTCAAGCAGCAAGGTTTGACGAGCAAACGCCAACTTATGCCGTCAACGCAAGTTGCGTCAAAGAGACTGCCAAAACGATCGAACTTTCGTTATTGACCTGCTTGTGTCGCAGCCAGGCTTTCGATGAATTCTCGCGCGACATCAATTCCAGTCGTACGGGTAAACGCCTGCCAGCCTGGCACGGCATTCACTTCAATGACAAAGCAGTGCCCAGACTGGTCATACAGCAGGTCGATTCCAGCAATGTAGGCACCCGTGGTTTTTGCGGCCCGCAACGCAAAATCACATTCTTGATTTGTTGGTAAGTGTTTTTCTGCTATAGCGTTACGGGAAATGTTAGTGCGGAAGTCATCCGCCGATCTGCGACGGATCGCCCCGACGACTGACCCTGCCAGTACGAGTACACGGACGTCAAAACCACTGTGGTCAATAAACTGTTGCAGGTATAGGACCGAATCGAGTCGCATCAGAGTTCGAAATGTTCTGTGAGCCAGATCGGGGTCGCTGACTCGAACGATGCCACGCCCTTCTGCCCCGAACAGCGGCTTTACGACGACATCGCGTCCCAATTGTTCGAACGCTTTCAGGGCATCATCTTCGTGTTCGCAGACAATCGTTTCGGGAACTGGCAGTCCGGCGTTCTGCAATTTCGCGGTGGTCAGATACTTGTCGACAGCACATTCGAGAGATTTTGGCGAATTGACAACCCGCGTTCCAGCCGCTTCCAACCGTCCCAGTACATCCATTCGAAAAACGACTTGTTCAAGCGAACCGGGGGGCATCGTTCGGACTAAGATCACATCGAACTCGCTAGATGCGATGTTGTTTACGGATGCTTCACCGGGGGGAACGATGCCAATTTGAGCCCCTCGGTTGCCAACTCGAGGAATGAGGCGTTCGAAGTCGAGTCGAATGCAAGAGTGACCACAGGCAACGGCAGCGCGTTCCAAGTCACGGAAGTACCAGCTTCCCTCACTGGCAAGTATGCCAATCTTCAAGGCGATTCTCCGGCGGACACCAACATCAAAGACGACGAGTTCGAGGCAATCCGCGAGTTCAACGCGGGTCTCCCGACCCCGCGGAAAGGCCCGACCCCTCTTTTGCGGTTGACGGTCGGGTAATTTCCTCGGACCGCATCAAATCCCAAACGACATCTTCAGGACATCGACATTCACACGGCCTGCCACATGGACCCGGCCGGTGTCGACATTCTGAATGATGATTTCGGCAGGGCTGAACAGCAGCGGATCAATCTTGTAGAAGTCGCGACCGGCAGCTTCGAAGATTTCCAGGAACGGTCGACCGTAGGCGGTTGATGAATGTGAGGGGACGCGAGTGATAATATCGGCGATCGATTCATCGTCGCCCTTAACCCACAGCGTGACTCGCCCCCCATAGAGGATTGCGTCGTTCGTCCGGCCGATCCCTTCCATGTCATTTTTGGCGACAGGCGGAAGTGGAGCACTTCCTACGGCACTGCGAATTCGATTCACGTCAAATCCAAGTTCGTAGAGCTTATGCAACGCAGTTTCGACCGATCGCGCGACGACTTGCAGGTTTCCCGCCATACTGGATGTCGGAGCAACGCAAAGCACGACGTCCTGAGGCTCAACGCCAGTTTCTTCCGCGATGTATTCGAACACGTCGGCGCCGGGTAGTTTTCCTGTTTCCAGAACGCCAACGACCTGTTCCGCGTCTTCGCGATACCAGAGTTTGTCAAACAGCGGTTCCTTGGCTGCCACAGCTCGCATCGGACCTGAGCCCATAGCGAAGAACTTGTCGACACTGATTTGCCATCCTGCATACTGGCTGAACAGGCAGGCAGCCACAGGCGAGTCAGTCTGGACAACTACTTGCTGCCAGCCGATGTCTCCCAATGTTCCGGGGACGATGCCAATGTCGGCCAGACCTGACATGCAGATCGATGCCAATGCGCATCCTGCTTCCAATCCCCCTTCAGTTTCCACGCCGAAGTCGAGCAGCAGCCCATTCCCAGGAACGTCGACCTGAGCAATCCGCAGATCTTCGGGACCATCAGACACGTCCTCGATCAGTTGGGAAGCCAGGTCATTGAGTTGAAGATTCATCGCAAGTCCGGAAAAGGTGAAGCATTCCAAAGAGCAACCGCAGAAAGAACATGAACTCTAAATGCCCAGAATGAGCGTTCCTCCACCATCATTTGGAGGGTCGATCGGCGCTGGGGGTATTCAGTTCTGTGACGTCCTGCGGCTGAAAGCGTAGACGAATCTCTTGCTGGCAACAATCACACGGTTTGATTTCGTACATGGGGATGGAACAGATATCACACCAGTAGTCGGTGTAATGTCGCACCCGTTTTTCGTCGAAAGTATAGACGGAGAGGATGTTTAAGTACGGTAATCCTTCGCGGCGGAACCCCACCAGTTCGACGTCCCGCTCACGCAATCGTTCATCTTGATGAAAGGCTCGCCCACGCCAATCGGGCAGAATCGGAAGCAATTCCCCTGCGGGCGTTTCCAGCGCAACCTGGTTTTTCAGGTCGTCGGCATAGACCTTGACGCCGCGACGCTTCAAAGCGTCGGCTGTACGAACGACTTTCCCTTTGAAAAGCTGCCTGGGAGGTGTTGGCGGCAGGGGCGTCATCACCTCGAGAGCAGGTTTCTTTTCAGTTTCCTCGTCAGACCGACACGCATGGCCGCTCCACGAGAGTAATGCAATCACCAGCAGGACGGAGAGCCGCCAAAACTGACGCCTGTGACTCAGCTTCACGATTTACTCCGTCGAAATTTCCAGGCGGTGAATGGAAAATGACCCGGTCGCATTTCGCGGCCGGGTCACAGATTGAGTCTTCGTAGTTCCGTCAAAGCCGAAGAGTGATGTTTGCGACCGTCAGTCGTCTTTGGCGCCGCTCGCAATGATCGCCAGCAACCGCAGGATTTCGACGTACAACCAGACGAGCGTGGTCATCAGGCCGAATGCCCCGTACCACTCACAGTACTTTGGTGCCCCGCGATTGGCCGCGTCTTCGATGTAGTCAAAGTCCAGCACCAGATTCAATGCTGCAACAATCACAACAACGGCGCTGATTGCAATTCCCCAACCACCCATCGCCATCAGGTTCACTCGCATGCCGAACATGGACATGACCCACATCGCCAGGTACATGATCCCGATTCCACCGGTGGCAGCGAAGACACCGAGTTTGAAGTTCTCGGTCGCCTTGATGATTCCGGTTTGATAGGCCATCAACAGGGCAAATGTGGTCCCAAATGTTGCCAGAAGTGCCTGAAACACGATGCCTTGAAATCGCATTTCAAAAATCGCCGAGAGTCCACCCAGGAACAATCCTTCCGCGATTGCATACAGCGGGGCCGTTACGGGTGACCATTTCGGTACAAACGATGTCACCATCGCCATCACGAATCCGGCAATTGCGCCACCGATGACCCACGGCATGGCCTGTGGCAGTTTCTGGCCCTGAACCATACCCCATGTCAGCGATGCCGAACCTGTACAAAGCCCCAGGAGAATCAGAGTCTTTGTCGCTGCCCCTTGAATTGTCATCGCATTCGATGAATCAAAGGATTCGGTCCGGAACATGTCGAACGTGGAATTATTTAAAGTCGGATTGCCGCTACGCATTTGATTGCTCCCATTTGAGACACCTGAGAAACTCAGGCAGATACCCCACCGCCACCGACGTGTTTCACAAAATCCAGCCACTCAATGGGTTGGACCTGCATAACACTCTTACCAAACCATACGGCAATTTGCGTCAAGTTCTCAACCCGTAAAGTTGAGTTTTCCTGCAAATTACCCATTTCCGTCCCCCGTCCTCAACCAGAACGAAAGTTTCGCATCGGGGGATCACACAAATACGCCAGAAATCGGTCAATCGCTGGAGTCTCAACCGGATATCCGGTTAGACTCTTCTTGCATTTCATTCTGTTGATCACTTCTTTGCTAGTTTGGGGTGAACGATGCGAACTCGACCGCTGATGCTGGGAGTGCTGTCTGTTCTGCTCGTCGTCTGTGCTGTCAGCCTGTCAGTGACTGACCGACCGATGACGGTTTCTGCTGATACTCTTAAAGCTGCGGCGCCGCTGCAATGGTATCGTGGTAATCTGCATACGCATTCTCTCTGGAGTGACGGGGACGACTACCTGGAAATGATCGCCCAATGGTACCGCGATCACAATTACGACTTCCTCTGTTTTACGGATCACAACGTTCTGGCAAATCGCGAACGTTGGATCGACGTGGAAAAAACCAAGGGAGGGCTTAAGGCACTTGAGAAACTCAAAGCCAGATTTCCGGATTGGACGGAAGAGCGAACGAAAGAGGGCCGACTGGAGGTGCGCTTGCGGCGATTCGACGAAGTGGTCGAAAAGCTGGCGATCCCAGGAAAGTTCCTGTTGATTCAAGGGGAAGAAGTCTCGGATAAATTCGAAAAGCTGCCGATTCATCTGAATGCCCACAACGTCCGTGATGTGATCCCACCACGAGGGGGCGACAGCGTTTACGAAGTCATTCAGAACAACGTTGACTCCCTGAACGCTCAGCGAGAACGGACGCGTCAACCGATGTTCATCCATTTGAACCACCCAAACTTTGGCTGGGGTGTGGCAGCAGAAGACCTGATGCGAGTTCGTGGGGAAAACTTCTTTGAAGTCTACAACGGACATCCGGGTGTTCATAACGATGGAGACGAGATGTATGCCTCCACAGAGCGGATCTGGGACATTGTCAACTCCATGCGTTTGACGCAGTTCGATCTGCCTCTGCTCTATGGTCTCGCCACGGATGATGGTCACAACTATCACAACATTCCCAGTCGCGCCAGTGAGCCTGGCCGAGGGTGGGTAACGGTCCTCGCCGCGGAACTCACCCCTGCGTCCTTGATCGAAAACATGGAAGCAGGCCGGTTCTATTCGTCGTCGGGAGTGACATTGGACGAAATCACTTCGACCCCCGGTACTCTGAGTGTCGTTGTTCGTCCCGATCCTGAGGCTACCTATCGGATCGATTTCATCGGAACGGCAAAAGGATTTGATCCGAACAGCGAACCGTATCGAGACAAAGGCGGAAAAAAACTCGGTATCACTCGAAAGTATTCTTCCGAGATCGGCGCGGTCCTGAAGTCGGTCGAAGGAGCGAAGGGAATCTATGAATTTTCCGGAAAAGAACTGTACGTGCGTGCCCGGATTACGTCGTCGCGAAAGCACCCGAATCCGTCGGTCCCCGGTGAGTTTGAACGTGCCTGGACTCAACCCGTCCGGCCCTGACGCGAAGCTGTTTTGATATGACTGCCCAAACAGAATTCTGGATCGATGTCGGGGGGACGTTCACCGATTGTCTGATGCATTCCCCTTCAGGAGAACTCACTGCATCGAAAGTTCTCTCTTCTGGAATTACGAAAGGGCAGATCGTTGAGCGGATTGGCCAACGATCTTTTCGCGACCCTGCGCGTGTTGGTGAACCCCCTCGTATCTGGGATGGGTATGTCTGCACACTGCTGGATGCAGATGGTTTGCCGAGGCAGTCCTGTCGAATTCTTTCGAGTGATTCCAGCAACGGAACGATGTGCGTCGATGTTGATTTGCCTGACTTGCCAGATCACATCCGTTACGAATTGAGTAGTGGCGAAGAAGCACCAATTCTGGCGATTCGGACCGCCTTGCAGCTCAGGCTGGATCAACCAATTCCTCCCGTGACCGTGAGGCTTGGGACGACTCGTGGTACGAACGCGCTGCTGACGCGCCGGGGAGCGAAAGTTGGATTCGTCACAACTTGCGGATTTCGCGACGTGCTGCTGATCGCTAATCAAGATCGTCCGCGCTTGTTCGATCTGAATATTCAAAAGCCAGAGGCACTATTTGCTGCCGTCGCTGAAATCGACGAGCGCCTGGATGCTCAAGGTCACGTCCTGGTGGAGCCCGACGAATCCACAATCCGCGCACAACTGACAAAGTTACGCGAAGATGGCTGCGAGTCGCTCGCGATTTGTCTGCTGCACGCGTTTGCCAATCCGTCTCATGAGCTGATCGTGGAGCGGATTGCTCGTGAGGCAGGCTTTACTGAAATCAGTACGTCAAGTCGGCTGGCACCGCTGATCAAGATTGTCTCACGCGGTGACACCACAGTCCTGGATGCGTACCTCAATCCGATTCTGCGAGCCTATGTCAACCGGCTGATGGAATCATTGTCGCCAGCATCACAAACAGAAACTTCGTCGAGCATCACGCTAAAGCTGATGACGTCGTCTGGAGGCCTGGTCGATGCAACTCGATTCACTGGTAAGGACAGTATTCTGTCCGGTCCGGCTGGCGGGGTGATCGGGTTTTCTCGCGTGGCACAGCGGGCCGGGTTTGCGAAGTCGATCGGCTTTGACATGGGGGGGACCAGCACCGACGTTTCCCGGTTCGACGGAAATTTTGAGCGCGAATTCGAAACGACGAAGGCGGGCGTTCGAGTGGTTTCACCGATGTTGGCCATTGAAACTGTTGCTGCCGGAGGAGGAAGTATCTGCGGATTCGACGGTGTCAAGCTGTTTGTCGGCCCACAAAGCGCTGGCGCGAATCCGGGGCCAGCCTGTTATGGACGCGGCGGTCCGCTGACCATCACCGATGTGAATTTTTTCCTTGGAAAGATTGTGCCGCATCGGTTCCCCTTTCAACTCGACAGGAATGCTGTTGAAGTACGTCTGAAGGGCCTTTGCGATCAGATTACTGCCTCGCCATTGGGGCGGACCTATTCATCCCTGGAACTGGCTCAGGGATATGTCGATATCGCCAACACCACGATGGCGCGTGCGATCCGGAAGATCTCGGTCGCACGAGGTTACGATCCGGCGGAATATACACTGGTAACGTTTGGTGGAGCCGGGGCACAACACGCATGCGAACTGGCTCGATCACTGGGAATGCCTCGCGTGCTTTCGCATCCCTACGCAGGTGTGCTGAGTGCCTATGGAATCGGATTGGCCGATGTCCGCCGGTTGAAAGAGCAATCGGTACTGCAGTCGCTGACGGAAGTGAATCTGATCAGTCTCGACCCTCTTTTCTCGAAGCTTGAGCAATCCGCGCGCACAGAAGTGATTTCGGAAGGGATCGCTCCTGAGTTCGTTGCGCCACCCGTGCGATCACTGGAGCTTCGTTATCGAGGTATCGAAGGGACGATTCTGATTGAGGCCCCGCGCCTTGAGGATGTTCGGGAAAGCCTCGCCCCTGGCGGCAGCAGTTCGCGGTTGACCCTGGAGCACTTTTCACACCGATACGTCGAGCGTCATCGGCAGCTCTACGGTTATGTCCGCGAAGGACGATCGCTGGAAATTGCCTCGATCCGAGTCGAAGTTGTCGGTCATCGGCCAGATCCGGTCGAATCGCGCCAGAATGAAGTTGCCAGACAGCCTGTACCAGCGGAATGGACAGAGGCCTGTTTTCACAACGTCCGGCATCGGACGGGGATTTATCTGCGAGAAAACTTGCAGCCGGGTGACCAGTTTTTGGGGCCTGCGATTGTTTGTGAACCGACTTCAACCGTGATTGTCGATCCCGGCTTTTGTGCGAAAATCCTGAGTCGAGGCGAGATCGTCCTGGAACGCGTTGTAACGGATACTGTCGTACGGCCAGATCATGCAGGAGCGTTACCGTCCGCTGTCGCCGCAGATCCGGTACGAATCGAGATTTTCAATCACCTGTTTGCATCAATCGCCGAGCAAATGGGAATCGCACTCCAGCAGACCAGCCTGTCGACAAATGTGAAAGAACGACTCGACTTTTCGTGTGGTATCTTTTCCGCAAGGGGAAATCTTGTCGTCAACGCCCCGCATATTCCCGTGCATCTGGGAGCGATGAGTGAAACAGTGCGTCGGATCATCGAAGATAATCCTGATCTGCAACCGGGGGATGTTTACGTTACGAACGACCCCTATCGCGGCGGGTCGCATCTTCCTGACGTGACCGTTGTCACACCGGTTCACGATCCAGGCTCCGGTCGCTTGCTGTTCTTCACCGCCAGCCGTGCTCATCATGCCGAAATCGGTGGGATTGTTCCTGGCAGTATGCCACCCTTTTCCAGGACACTCGCCGAAGAAGGAGTCTTGATCCGGAACTTCAAGCTCCATAGCAGCAAGCCCCCCCAGTCTCGTGAAGACGAATTGCGTGTGCTGTTGGGGGCAGGCGTCTATCCGTCGCGATCTGTGGACGACAATCTGGCAGATGTGGCGGCTCAGGTTGCCGCCAACAATACCGGAGCGAACCAGCTTCGGCAGCTTGTTGAAAACCAGACCTGGCCTGTCGTCGAAGCGTTCATGCGGCATATCCAGGAGTCTGCCGCAGCGAAGATGCGGATGGCGCTGCAAAAGTTCGCCGAGACAGCCGGCGGGAAACGACAATTCACGTTTGAAGATCATCTCGATGATGGTTCTCCGATCCGTGCCACGATCACAATCGATCATGACCGCGCAACAGTCGATTTCACCGGCACGGGTCCGGTGCTCGCAACGAACCTCAACGCAAATCGAGCGATTGTCACAGCCGCTGTGCTGTACGTGTTTCGGTCGCTCATTCACGATGACATCCCGCTGAACAGCGGAGTTCTTGATCCCGTTGAAATCATTCTTCCAGAATGCCTGTTGAATCCTCCTGCGCATGTCGATCCTGCTCGATGTGCCGCAATGGTGGGAGGCAACGTGGAAACGTCTCAACGAGTTGTCGATGTCCTGCTGGGGGCATTGAATGCGGCGGCAGCGAGCCAGGGGACGATGAACAATCTGACATTCGGGGACGGAACTTTCGGTTATTACGAAACGATTTGCGGAGGGAGTGGTGCGACTTCCCAATCATCGGGTGCCGACGCGGTTCACACGCATATGACAAACACTCGGCTGACCGACCCGGAAATCATCGAACGACGCTACCCTGTGCGAGTCCACGAATTCTCAATCCGTCGAGGCTCAGGTGGAGCGGGACGGCACCGCGGCGGTGACGGCATTGTTCGCAAGATTGAGTTCCTGAAGCCGCTGCGAGTCTCCATCCTTTCAGAACGTCGCGGCCCCTACGCCCCCTTCGGGTTGCAAGGGGGAGAGCCTGGACATCTCGGCCGAAATACACTTTTGAAGAGTGACGGAACACAACAGGACCTCGGCGGTAAGGTCTCTCTCGATGTCGCTGCTGGTGACGTGCTGAAAATCGAAAGTCCAGGTGGTGGCGGCTGGGGTGGCGTTGCTGGAACCGACTGAACATTCCTCGCACACGAGTCCAAATGATTCCTTTTTTATCGGGCATTTCTGCTGTGTCATGGGCCACGGAAGTCAAAAACAAAGTCATCTATTGATGAGATAAATTTGACTTTATCGATCACAACTGTCCGGCTATAAGT
>Ga0194055_10001908_pt1 | contig 16780 bp, 16 predicted proteins | sample SepL449m_MetaG_FD_155482 | JGI IMG/M metagenome (GOLD analysis project Ga0194055, IMG submission 155482) | Anoxic zone freshwater microbial communities from boreal shield lake in IISD Experimental Lakes Area, Ontario, Canada - Sep2016-L442-9m | ecosystem: Environmental > Aquatic > Freshwater >... | reverse complement strand
ATCCTGCCACGGGGAAGGTGCGGTGGCGGGAGGAGGGATTCGGCTACGGCACGCTGCTCGTCGCCGATGGAAAGATCGTCATGACGAAGACCGACGGCGAGGCGCTCCTCGTGCGGCCCGATGCCACGCGGCTCGACGTGCTCGCGCGGGCGCGGCCGTTCGCGGGCGACGTCCGCGGCGGCCCGCTGCGTGCCCTGCCGGCCCTCGCGAACGGGCGGCTGTATCTGCGGAACGACCGCACGCTTGTGACCCTCGACGTCAGCCCGTGACGCCGTCGTGCGTCTTGAGCGTGTCGGCTCCGAAGGGGAGCGGCAAGAAGTCGGCGAGGCGGAACGTGCCGCGGCCGTCGATCACGATCGCGGTGTCGCTCGTGCCAAACTCGGCGATCACCTGCAGGCAGGCGCCGCAGGGGGCGATCTTCGCGACGAGCGTCCCCGACGAGTCGGTGCATGTGACCGCAATCCGCACGAGCCGGCGGCCGCCCGCCACCACCCCGGCGAAGATCGCCGAGCGTTCGCCGCAGATCGTCAGGCCGTAGGAGCCGTTTTCGACATTCGCCCCCTTGAAGATCGTGGCGCCGGTCTCGGCGAACACGGCCGCGGAGCCGACCCGCCAGCCCGAGTAGGGCGAATGGGCGTTGGCCCCGGCGTCCCGAGCGGCGGCGAGCAGGGAGTCGTCGGAGGGGAGTGCGGATGGGGCAGGCATCGGTAACCTCGTGGCAGTGGGGAAGAAAGCGCTGTCGAAAGGGATGGCCGCGTGGCGGAGTCTACCGCTGCCGTGCGGCCGCGGCGCATTCGACAACATGCCAGCCAGCCGTATGATCATGCGACCGTATCTGGCAGGGAATCGGAGAGCAGTTGCATGTCGCGGGTTCAGGTGTCGTCGCATCCGCTGGTCGCGCACCACGTGGTCGCCCTCCGCGATCCGACCACGAAGCCCCCTGCGTTTCGTCGGACGGTCGAACAGATCACGAGGCTCTTGGCCGTCGAGGCCACCACGACCGTGCCCACGAACGACGTCAGCGTGCCCACGCCGCTCGGCGAGGCAAAGGGACGGCGGATCGCCGAGCGGATCGCGATCGTGCCGATCCTCCGCGCCGGCCTGGGCATGGCCGAGGGCCTTCTGGAACTGATTCCTGATGCCGAGGTCTGGCACATCGGCCTCTATCGCGACGAGGCCACCCTCCGGCCGCAGGAGTACTACAACAAACTGCCCGCCACCTGCGGCGCCACGCTGGCGATCGTCGTCGATCCGATGCTCGCCACCGGCGGCTCCGCGATCCGTACCTGCGAGATCCTCCAAGCCGCCGGCATTCCGCGGATCATCTTTCTGGCGCTGATCGCGGCACCGCAGGGCGTCAAGCGGCTTGCCGAGGCGATGCCCGACGTCTCGATTCACGTGGCAGCCCTCGACGAGGGGCTCAATGACGTCGGCTTCATCGTGCCCGGCCTCGGCGACGCGGGCGACCGGCAGTTCGGCACCTCGGCCCAGCACTGATTCACTTCACCACGGTCTGACTCGCCCACGAGTCGTCCAGATCCCGGGATGCACCGCGATGCGAGCCGTCGATCTGATCCGTAGGAAGCGCGACGGCGGCGAACTCACGGCCGACGAGATCCGCTTCATGATCGGCGGCATCGCCAGCCGCGAGGTGCCGGAGTACCAGTGGTCGGCCATGACGATGGCGATCCTCTGGCGGGGCATGACGCCCCGCGAGACCGCCGCGCTTGTCGACGCGATGCTCCATTCGGGAACGGTGATCGACCTCTCCGACATCCCCGGTCCGAAGGTCGACAAGCACTCGACCGGCGGCGTGGGAGACAAGACGAGCCTGATCCTGGCGCCGATCGCCGCCGCCTGCGGGGTGACGGTGCCGATGGTCTCGGGCCGCGGTCTGGGCCACACCGGCGGCACGCTCGACAAACTCGAGAGCATCCCTGGCTTCCGCATCGACCTCGATCTCGCCGCCTACCGCCGCGTGGCCCGCGAGTGTGGCCTGGTGCTCATCGGCCAGACGGCCGAGATCGCGCCGGCCGACCGCGTGCTCTACGCGCTCCGCGACGCCACCGCGACGGTCGAAAGTATCCCGCTGATCACCGCCTCGATCCTCTCCAAGAAACTGGCCGAGGGGATCGATGCACTGGTGCTCGATGTGAAGACCGGCGACGGCGCCTTCATGGCGAAGCGGGAAGATGCCCGGGCCCTCGCCGAGAGCATGACGCGGATCGGCCGCGAGCTCGGCAAGCCGGTGCAGGCCCTGATCACGAGCATGGACGCGCCGCTCGGCCGCACCGTCGGCAATGCGCTGGAGGTCTGGGAGAGCGTCGAGTGCCTCAAGGGCCGCGGTCCCGACGATCTCATGGAGGTGTCGCTGGAACTCGCCGCCGAGATGCTCGTGCTCGGCGGCGTGGCGGCGACCCGCGACGAGGCTCTGGCGAAGTGCCGCCGGTCGATCGCCGACGGCTCGGCGCTCGAGCGGTTTCGCAAGGTGGTCGCGGCCCAGGGAGGCGATCCACGGGTCTGCGACGATCCGCAGGGCGTGCTGCCGAAGGCGGCGGTCGTGGGCCATTTTCGGGCCGAGCGATCGGGATTCATCGCCGAGTTACGGGCGTGGGCGGTTGGGCAGGCATCGATGCTCCTGGGCGCGGGCCGGGCCCGCGTCGATTCCACGATCGACCCGTCGGCGGGAATCGTCTTCCTGCGGACCGTCGGCGATTCCGTGGCGAAGGGAGACGTGATCGCCGAGGTGCACGTCAATCCGACCCACGCGCTGATGGTGTCGAAGGCGCTGGCGATGCTCGCCGACGCGACCACGATCACCGACGCTCCACCCCCGACGCCGTCGCTGATTCTCGAACGGCTCTGACCCTGTTTCCCTGGCACGAGGCATCACGATGGGCGATCTCGACCGGTTTCGCGGACTCCTCGGCGTGGCCGTCATCCTCGGCGCGGCCTGGCTCTTCTCGGAGAACCGCCGCAAGATCTCGCCGCGGATGGTGATCGGCGGGCTGGCGATGCAATGCGTGCTCGGATTCGTCCTTCTGCGATCGGCAACGGGCCAGCAGGTTCTCGAGTCGGCGGCGAAATGGGTCGATACGGTGCTTGCCTGCTCCGACGCGGGCGCGAGGTTCGTGTTCGGTGACAAACTCGCCGATCCGGCGGGGCCCACGGGCTTCGTGTTCGCCTTCCGCGTGCTGCCCACGATCGTGTTCGTGGCGGCGCTCTTCGCGGTGCTCTACCACCTCGGGATCATGCAGGTGGTGGTGCGGGCGTTTGCCTGGGTGACCGCGAAGATCCTCGGGTCGAGCGGCGCCGAGACGCTCAACGCCGCCGCCTCGATCTTTCTCGGCCAGACGGAGGCCCCGCTCGTCATCCGCCCCTATCTGCCGCGGCTCACGCGGTCCGAACTCGCCGTGGTGATGGTCAGCGGCATGGGGCTTGTGTCGGGGGGTATCCTTGGGGCGTACAAGGCCGCCGGCTGCGATCTCCGCGACCTGCTCACCGCGATCCTGATGAGTTTTCCGGCCACGATCTTCCTCACGAAGATGTTCGTGCCGGAGATGGGTGATCCGGAGACACTCGGCACGCTCAAAGTCTCGAACGAGCGGATCGACTCCAACGTCCTCGACGCGGCAGCCCGCGGCACCCGCGAGGGAATGATGCTCGCCGCGAACGTGGGCGCGGTCCTGATCTCGTTCATCGCGCTGGTGGCGCTTGCGAACCTCGCGCTCGGTTGGCTCGGCGGCCTCTTCGGCCGGCCAGACCTGTCGCTCCAGTGGCTGCTCTCGCTGGTGTTCTCGCCGTTCGCCTGGCTGATCGGCGTGCCGTCGCAAGACTGCCAGACGATCGGCGGCCTGCTCGGCACGCGGACGGTGCTCAATGAGATGATCGCCTACTTCGATCTCGGAAAGTTGAAGGACACACTCACGCCCAAGGCCTTCTCGCTGGCGACGATCGCGATGTGCAGCTTTGCCAACATCTCCAGCATCGGCATCCAGCTCGGCGGCATCGGCGCCCTGATTCCGGAGCGGCGGAGCGACCTTGCCCAGCTCGGCGTGAAGATGCTCGTGATCAGCACCCTGGCCAATGCCCTCTCGGCCGCGATTGCCGGCGTGATCATGCCCTGACGGGCGTCAGCCGGTGAACAGGGTCGAGATCCAGTAGAGGCCGCCGGAGAGGGCCATCGCGACTGGCAGCGTGAGGATCCAGGCGGCGGCGATCTCGCGGACCGTCTCTGGCTGAATGCCCGACTTGTTGGCCCACATCGTGCCGGCCACGCCGCTGGAGAGCACATGGGTGGTGCTGACCGGCATGCCGAGCGAGTCGGCCATGGCGATCGTCGAGGCGGCGACCAGTTCGGCCGCACCGCCCTGGGCGTAGGTGAGGTGCGTCTTGCCGATCTTCTCGCCGACGGTGACCACGATCCGTTCCCAGCCAAACATCGTGCCGATTCCGAGGCACAGGGCCACGCCCATCACCACCCACTCCGGGATGTATTCCACCGGCTTGGCGAGCTCGCCGGCGAGGCCTTTGAGCACCTTGCGGCGGTCGTCGGAGAGCTTGTCGCCGAACTCGTGCAGCAGCGTGCGGACCGCGGCGCCGAGTTCGACGAGCTGGGTACGGAGCGCCCAGCGGTCGTCGGCCGACATCCCGGAAAAGCTCTCCCGGCCGGCGAGGCTCTCCCGCACCTCCCGCGCCAGCGGCAGCGGGTCGAGCGTGGCCAGCACGATGTCGCCGCTGGGGAAGGGATTGAGCATGTCGTCCACCAGGTCAGACTCGTTGACGGCCGCGGCGGCCACGCCGTCTGGCCGGGCGATCCTCTCGACGCGGGCGGTGGCGATGTGCCGCTCCTTGAGGGCCGCCATCATCGTCGCCAGCTGTGGCTCGGTGAGTTGCTCCTCCAGTTTCTGGGCCGCGGCCGCCGTGGCGGCGATCCCCTGCGGCGACGTGCCCATGTTGAGCGCGTAGGCGGCAGGCACGATGCCGATCAACACGAGCATGATCAGGCCCATCCCCTTCTGGCCGTCATTGGAGCCGTGGGCAAAGCTCACGCCGGTGCAGGTGCCCACGAGCAGCGCCCGGATCCACCACGGTGGCGGCTCGTCGCCGTGGGGAGGCTCGTAGAGCTCCTTGGCGGGGATGAGCCGCTTGGCGACGAGCAGCAGGGCCGCCGCCAGGCCGAAGCCGATCACCGGGGAGATCAAGAGCGCCAGTCCCACCTCCGATGCCTTGTGCCAGTTGATTCCCTTGAAGACGGAGCCCTGCTCCATCCAGGCGTTCATCATGCCCACTCCCATGATCGACCCGATTAGTGAGTGGGAGCTCGAGGCCGGCAGGCCGCGATACCAGGTGGCGAAGTTCCAGATGATCGCGGCGCCCAGCAGCGAAAGCACCATCGCCAGTCCGCGGCCCGTCTTGATGTTGACCAGCAGATCGACGGGCAGCAGGTGGACGATGCTGAAGGCGACGCCGATGCCACCGGCGTGGACGCCGATGAAGTTCCAGAGGCCCGACCAGATGACGGCTGGCGTCGGCTTCAGGCTCTTGGTGTAGATGACCGTCGCCACCGCGTTGGCGGTGTCGTGGAATCCGTTGATGCACTCGAAGCCGAAGGCGATCGCAAGCGCCACGAGGAGGAGCAGCGTCTGCGGGATCGACAGCGACGACAGGGACTCGAGAATCTCCACGGTCCATCGCTCCAGGGGGTACCCCGCCGAACCACCGGCCGCAGGCCCGCGTCACCCTACGGGCCAAGGGGGGCACGAACAACCGTTTTGGCGTGTTTGAACGCAATTCTCACAATTCGACTGAACGACCTGACGAGCGGAAGCGTAGATTCTGGTTGAAGGAGGACCGCGCATGTCACGTGGAGACCGCCTGGAGGTCGAACACCGGATTATCGGCTCGACCGTCACCTACCTGCACCACGGCGTCGATCTCGGCGACGGCACGGTCGTGCATGCGCGGCCGCACGACTTCCGCAACCCGTTCGGCGGTGGCCGTGTGGTGCGGACCAGCCTGGCCGAGTTCGCCGAGGGCCGCGCCGTCCGCCTGCGGAACGAGCCGGCCGCGGCGTTTGCTCCCGACGAGATCGCCGATCGGGCACTGGCCCACGTCGGCCGCGACGGCTACGACCCCGTGATCGACAACTGCGAGCATTTTGCGACCTGGTGCGCGACCGGCAGTCGCACGAGCCGGCAGGTCGACATCGTGATGGGGCGGGTCGCCGCGGGCGTGTCGCGGGCCGCGGCGGCGATCTCCGCGCGGGCCGCGGTTGGCACCGCCGAGCGGGTTGCCATTCGCACGGCGCTGGGCACGACCGTCCGCGTCGGCCTCAAGACGATGCTGCCAGCCGCGATCGTTGGCGAGGCGGCGGCGCTCGCCGCGGAGTGGACCGCGCACCAGCGCGGGGCCTCCGAGCAGCAGAGCCGCAAGGCGGGTGAGGCCGCGGGCCTGACGGCCACGAGCCTCGCCTTCGCCGCCGGCGGTGCGGCGGCGGGGCCGGCTGGCGTGTTGGCTGGCGCGGTGGCCGGCGCCACGATGTGGATCGCCGGTTCGGCGACGGCTGCGGCGGCCACCGGCGCGGCGAGGCATATCACCAAGCGGCTCGCCCGTGGCTAGGGCGTCAGCTTCCGGTCCTGCCGGTGCGTCGCCAGGGGCCGACGTCGCGCTGCTCACCGAGCGCCGCTACGCCGCCGATTCGGCGGCCGCCGACGACTGGTATCTCGCCAACATCCTCCGCGACGACGACTTGCTGATCGGGGCGCTTGCACGGCGGGGCCTGTCGGCGGTCCGCGTCGACTGGGCCCGCGACGACGTCGACTGGTCGGCGTTTCGCACAGCCGTGTTTCGCACCACCTGGGACTACTTCGACCGCTTCGCCGAGTTTATGGCATGGCTCGAGCGGGTGGAGCCACTAACGCGGCTGTGCAACTCGGCCGCGATCGTCCGCTGGAACCTCGACAAGCACTATCTCCGCGACCTCGCCGCCCGGGGCGTGCCGGTCGTGCCGTCGCGGTTTCTAGAACGTGGCGAGTCGCTCTCGCTCGCCGGCCTGCTCGGCGAGACCGGTTGGTCGGAGGCGGTCATCAAGCCGTGCGTGTCGGGTGCGGCCCGGCATACCTACCGGGTGAATCGTGCAACGGCCGCCGCGGTGCAGCGGGTGATCGACCCGCTGCTCGCCTGCGAGTCGTTTCTGCTTCAGCCGTTCGTCGCCGACGTCGTGACGAACGGCGAAGACACGCTCGTCGCGATTGCCGGCTGCGTGACGCATGGCCTGCGGAAACGGGCCAAGCCGGGTGACTTCCGGGTGCAGGATGACCACGGCGGCACCGTTCACCCCCTCGAGCCGTCTGTCGAGCAGGTGGCGTTTGCCGAGCGGGCGCTGGCGGCCTGCGACGAGGTGCCTGCCTACGGCCGTGTCGATCTGGTCCGCCTCGACGACGGCAGCCTCGCCGTGATGGAACTCGAGCTCGTCGAGCCGGAACTCTGGCTGCGGCTCCATCCGCCCGCGGCGGAAGCGATGGCCACCGCGATCGCCGCCCGCATCTCAGCCGACGCGTAACTATTCAGGGCGCCGCGGCGATCTCGCTGCCCGACCGGAATCAACCTCTGAAACATGGTCGGAAGCCCGCACCCGCAGTCGTGCTTTCAGTTCATTTCAATGGGTTGTGGCGAACTGCTTGACATGAAATCGGAACAGAACTAGGCTTCGCTTTCTAATAGATTTTCGATTCTGAGTGGTCCCTCCAGAGTGGTCCCTCCGTCGCCTCCCAGGAGCCATGAGCATGATTCACCCCTCGATCAAGACGCGTTCCCTTTGGTTGGCTGCATGGGCCTGCCTGAAACCAATGACGGCAGTGGTGGCGCTTTTGGCCGCCTTCACTCTCAGCATCCAAACCTCCGTGCGGGCCGATACCTTTGGCAGCGGTACCGACACGTTCACTATCGACTTCGTTCGCATAGGCAGCGCGGGCAATGCGGCCGATACGACCGGCTACGGAGCCGTGCCCTACGAATACCGCGTGGGCACTTACGAGGTCACCCAGGAAGCCGTCACCAAGGCGATGGCTGGCGGGTTGGCCGACGTGACGGCTGGGGAATGGACGGGCAACCAGCCGGTGGCGCCTTTTTCGTGGTATGAGGCGGCGGCGTTTGTCAACTGGCTGAACACGAGCTCTGGGAAGACGGCGGCCTATGATCTCACCTTCAGCAGCGGTAGTTGGAGCATGGCTCTGTGGAGCAGCGAGCAGGCCTGGACGGCGGGAGGAACCAATCTTTACCGGAACAAGAACGCCTTTTATTTTCTGCCCAGCGAGAACGAGTGGTATAAGGCGGCGTATTACAACGCGGCCGGGACAAACTACTTTCTCTACCCGACGGCGAGTAACACCGACCCGATCGCCGTGGCCAGCGGGACCGACGCAGGCACGGCGGTGTACAATTTCGCTGGGCTTCAGCCAGCGGCGGTGACCAATGCGGGCGGCTTGAGCCCCGTTCTAACGATGGGCCAAGGCGGCAATGTGTCGGAATGGATGGAGAGTGCCTTTGATGGCACGAACAGCTCGGCGTCTCAGGATCGCGCGATCCTCGGTGGCAGTTATCAGTCCTTCTGGTACCCCGGCCTCACCACCAACCCCTGTGCCTCCTCGGCCCGGGGCATTGGCGTCCCGTCGAACGAGATCAGGAGCGTTGGTTTTCGCGTCGCGAGTGTCCCTGAACCCTCGACCTATGCCCTCATGGTTCTTGCTGGGCTGGCCTGCGGCGGCTGGCAGGTGTTCCGGCGTCGTCAGACGCGGTAATTTCCGCCCTTTGGCTGGGCATGTGGTCGGTGGACATGCAGCAGGCGGGCGTGCGCAGGGTGTGGCGGCGACATCCGACTTACTGCACTCATCACCGAGCCGGGGCTCGCCAATGTGCAGGGAGATTGAGAAGCCAGAGCGAAAGGTCACCGTTGTGACAGGGTCTGCCACGGGTGTGGGCGCCGCCACGGTCCTGGGCCTGGCACGCCGCGGGTACGACGTCGTCATCAACTACACCAAGAGCGAGGCCGAAGCCGCGGCATCGGCCGCACGTGGCCGCGATCAGCGATCCGACGCGGGAGCGGTGGCCGGGGTCGGCACCAGTTCGTCGGGGTCGAGGTCGGGCGGGGCGTGCAGCCAGTCGGCCGACCCACGGCCGAGTTCGTAGCCGTGGTTGAAGAGCGTGTTCATTCGCGGCCGGTCGAAGTTGAGGCCGTCGAAATCGAGCAGATAGTCGTCAGGGATGCAGCGGAGGTTGAACTCCACGCCGTAGCGGTTCGCGAGCACGTACATCCGATACAGACTCGCGGCGGCGGTGATCTTGAAGAGCTTTCCGATTGTCGCCTCCGCGATCGCCAGCGTCATGGGTTTGATCGACGCATACCCGGGGCGGTCGTCGGCGCGGCCGTTGCGGATCACGAACAGCCGGGCCTTGACTTCGCCGCGTGCCAGTCCGGCTCCCTCGAGCGCGTCTTCGACGTCGAGCATGAACCCGCGGAGGAACACCTGCGCCTCCGCGCCGCCATCGGAGTGCATTTCGTAGTAGGTCTTTCCGTCGATGTCGACGTCGAAGTAGACCGGCGGAAAGACCACTGGTACCGAGGCGGAGGCGACGAGCACGTCGATGTAGCGGCGGCGGGCGTCGGGGCGGCCGCTGGCGGCGATCGCGCCCATGTCCCAGATCGCAAACTCGTTGGCATCCATGTTCGACGTGCCGATGAACAGCCGATGGCCCGCACGATGCTTCTTGGCCACGGCAGCGAGCACGTTGTCGTCGATCGCGCCCTCCAGCAGCCGCCGCAGGGGCGTGGAATCGAGGGTTCCGTCGGCGAATAGGCTTGTGAGTGTGGACCGCCTGCGGAAGATGTTGTCGTTGGTGGTCGTGGTGTAAAACCGCTTGAGCAGCGGGTCGTAGGCGGAGCCGAGGAATGCCGGGGTGGCCTGTAAGGCGCCGGTCGAGATGCCGGTGACCACCTTGAAGTCGGGCCGGTCGCCGCGATCGGTCCAGCCGCAGAGCATGCCCGCGCCGAAGGCCCCATACGACCCGCCGCCAGAGAGGGCCAGAAAGTCGTAGTGCAACCGGCCGTCGCTGCCGCGGTCTGCGGAGTCTTCGCTTCGCAAGGCCTCCGTGATCGTCGTCTGCACGCCGGAGGGCGTGAGCGTGTCGACCGTCTCCAGGTCGACCGATCCCCACGGGGTGCCGTAGGCGGCGGCGTCGGGCGGCGGCGTGGGCCGCCGGCTGCCGGCAAGATAGATCGCCGTCAGGCCGGCCGCCACGATGAGCACGGGGATCATAGCCCCGAGGATCAGCAGAGTAGCGGTGTGTTTCCAACGCATGCCAGGAGGATAGGGCGTGTGAGACCCGGCCGTAAAGCGGTCAGGTCTTCTTCTCGCCACGTGAGCGTCACCGGTAGTCGGTGAGCGATCCGGGATTCCACGAGACTCGCAGCGCGTTGAGCACGGCCACGACGTCGATCGCCTCCTGGAGCAGCGCGCCGGCGGTCGGCGGGAGGAGGCCCGCTGCGGCGAGGCCCATGCCGGCCACGCTCGCCACCATCCCGCCCACGGCGCTCTGTAGGGCGATCGACCGCATTCGCGAGGCGATGTGGAAGAGTTCGTCGACTCGTTCGAGCGAGCAGTCCATGATCACCGCGCCGGCCGCCTCGCTCGTGACGTCGCTTGCTGCGCCCATCGCCACCCCCACGGTCGCCGCCGCGAGGGCCGGGGCGTCGTTGATCCCGTCGCCGACAAACACGACCGGCGCCTGTCGGACCGCCTCCTCCACGATCTTCAGCTTGCCCTCGGGCTGGATGCCCGCGTGAACCTCGGTGATCCCGACGGTGTCGGCGAGCCACTGCACCTCGCTCTCGCGGTCGCCCGAAACGAGCATCACGCGGTCGAGTCGGTGGGCGGGGCCAAGGTGGCGGACGAACGATTGTCCGTCGGCGCGTGGCGCGTCGCGGAACCGGAGGAGCGCGGCCACGCACCCGTCGATCACCACCACGCACTCGAGTCCGCCGGCGGCGGCGGGGAGCGCGGCGGCACCGGCCGGATCGGCGGCGGTGAGTTTCTGGCGGCTGGTGATCGCCACCTCGTGTGGCTTTACGCCCACGCCTGGCCGCTGCACGAGGCCGGTGAGCCCGCGGCCCGGCTTCTCGGCGAGTTCCTCCACCTGAAGCAGCGTGAGGCCGCGGTCGGCAGCCGCCTGCGAAACAGCCGAGGCGAGCGGATGCTTCGAATAGGCTTCGAGGCTCGCGGCGATGGCGAGCGTGTCGCTCTCCGACAGCGACGAGAGCGGCATCACTTCCGTGAGGTGCGGCGAGCCGTAGGTGAGCGTGCCGGTCTTGTCGAAGATGGCCGTGCGGCAGGTGTCGAGCCGTTCGAGGATCGCCGGGTCGCGGATCACGATGCCCCGCTTCGCCGCCAGCGACACCGCGCCGATGATCGCCACGGGAATCGCGATCAAAAGCGGGCAGGGCGTGGCAACCACGAGTACCGCCAGAAACCGCGTCGCCGACCCGCTGAAGTACCAGGCCGCCGCCGCGATCGCCACGGCCAGCGGCGTATAGAAGGCCCCGAGCGCGTCGGCCAGCCGCCGCAGCCGCGGCCGTCGCTCCTCGCTCGTTCGCAGCACCTCCATGATCTTCGCGTAGCGGCTGTCGCCGACCACCTTCTCGGTGCGGATCTCGAGCGCGGCCTCGCCATTGATCGAACCCGAGAGCACGGCCGACCCCGGCGCCTTCGCCATCCGGTAGGGCTCGCCGGTGAGATAGGCCTCGTCCATCGCGCCGCGGCCGGCCAAGACCTCGCCATCGACCGGGCAGATCTCGTGGGGCAGGACCACGATCACGTCGCCGACGGCGACGTCGCCGAGCGGGATGTCGGTGATGCCCGTGGCCGATTTGCGGTGGGCGAGCGACGGCATCCGCCGGGCCAGGGCCGCAAGCACGTCTCCGGCCCGGCTCACCGCCCGGCTCTCGAGCGCCTCGCCCCCAGAGAGCATGAGCACCACGAGTACGCCGGCGAGGTATTCGCCAAGCAGCACGCTCGTGATGATCGAGATGCCGGCGAGCAGGTCGGAGCCGAACGTCCCGGCGAAGAGTTTTCTGAGCAGGTCCCAGACGAGCGGAACGCCGCCAAGCACGAGCATCGCCACGAGCGGCACCTCGGCGAGCGTCAGGCCACGACCCGGGAACCACTGCGCGGGATCGATCGGCCCGAGCGATACCGCCCGCCCGCCGATCCCCGACCACGTGAGCACCGCCCACGCGGCGAGCGCGAGGAGCGCTCCCACGGCGATCGCCTCGTTGACGGGGATCGCGGGCTTCGTCGCATGGCCGCCGGCTGATGGTGTCATTGCAACCTTTTCAGCTGTGCATGCGGGCGAACGGATCACCCTGGTCGAGGATCACAGCCTCGGCGGCGGCGAGTTCGTGGAGCCGCTGGCGCACCGCCTCCTCCGGCATGAAGCCGCAGGCGAGCCGCACGTAGGTGGAGTGGTGCCTCGCCTCCGACTCAAACAGGCTGCGGTAGAACGCTGCGAGCTCCTCGTCGGCCACGTGGTCGGCGAGCACCGAGAACCGCTCGCAGCTGCGGGCCTCGATCAGTCCAGCCACGAGCAACCGATCGACGGCTCGGGCCGGCTCCTCCTTGCGGATCAGATCGTGGAGCCGGGCCCCGTAGGAACTCGGTGAGAGTTTTCGGAATGGGATGCCGCGCCGCTCCAGAATGTCGAGCACGAGCCGGAAGTGCTCGAGTTCCTCGTTCACGATCTCTGTCATCGCCCGGGCGAGTTCCGAGTGGTCGACGTAGGAGAACAAGAGGTTCATCGCCACGCCCGCCGCCTTCTTCTCGCAGTGGGCGTGGTCGATGATCACGTCGTCGAGCGCGGCATCCACCTGGGCGAGCCAGCGGGGCGATGTGGGCGACTGGAGGCTGAGCATCCGCAGGATCCGGGGGCGAGTGAACGGTGGACGGCGCGGCGGGCTGTTGCCGCTGCCTGTCGTCACTGGCATCATACGGCCAAGGGACTGTTCCCGCCGTTTGTCCTCCGGGGTTCGCCATGATCGCCTTCGACCGTCCGAGCGGTGCTTCGCAGCCGCACGCCGAAAAGAACGTGCTCGGCGGCCCGCTCGCCTCCTGCTCCCGCGAGCCCCTCACCGGATTCTTCCGCGACGGTTCGTGCCGAACCTGCGCCGACGACTCTGGCAGCCACACGGTCTGCGCGGTGATGACGAAGGAGTTTCTGGCGTTCACCGTCAAGGCGGGCAATGACCTGGTCACGCCGCAGCCGCAGTGGGATTTTCCGGGCCTCATGCCCGGCGATCACTGGTGCCTGTGCGCGGCGCGGTGGCTCGAGGCGGCCAAGGCCGGCCATGCGCCGCTCGTGGTGCTCGAAGCAACGCACGAGAAGGCGCTCGAGATCGTGCCGCTCGAACTCCTCAAGAAGCACGCCGCGGACCCGGCATGACCGACTGGCCGCTGGTCGCCGCCGTGGCGGTCGTCGCCGCGGTCTACGCATCGGTGGGCCACGCTGGCGCGACGGGCTACATCGCGGTGATGACGCTCTGGGGGCTCGCGCCGGAGGTGATCCGGCCGACGGCGCTGCTGCTCAACGTGATCGTGGCCACGATCGCCACCGTGCAGTTTGCGCGGGCTGGCCACTTCGATCGCCGGCTGCTTCTCCCGCTGGCGGTCGCGAGCGTGCCCGCCGCGGCGGTGGGCGGCTGGCTCGCCCTGCCGAAGGCCGCCTTCGAGACGCTGCTTGGGATCGTGCTCGGCATCGCGGCGATCCGGATCACGATCGAGGCGCTTGCCTCAGGCCGCGGACCCCCGGGAGACGCGGCGGTGTCCACCCCGCTGTTGCCCGCAGACACCGCGCTGCGGACCGCGGTGCTGGTGGCGACGGGCGGCAGTGTCGGCTTCCTCTCGGGCCTGACGGGCGTGGGCGGCGGCGTGTTTCTCACGCCCGTGCTCCTTGCCCTTCGCGCGGCGCCGGTGAAGACGATCGCGGCGACGTCGGCGGCGTTCATTCTCGTCAACTCGCTCGCCGGCCTAGCCGGCGGGATCGCTGCCGGAAGGTCAGTTTCGCTGCCCGGCTTCGCGCTGGTCGTGGCCGCGGCGATTGGCGGTGCGATCGGCGCGCATCTCGGCGCCTTCCGGCTACCGGTTACCGCGATCCGCTTCTTGATGGCGGCGGTGCTCGCGATGGCCAGCGCGAAGTCGCTGCTGTGAACACGTCTGCGCCGCTCTGAACACCTCCAACAAGCCCCGAGCGGCAGCGACGGGGTCGAGGGTTGCGGATTGCAACGACTTGTCTGGCCGCTGGGCGTGATCCCCTCGCTCGCGCCCGCCCGCTAGGCGTTGTCGCCGAGAATCTCCCGAAGCCGCGTGCTCGGAAACCGGCCGAGCTCGAGCGGTTCCACGCCCTCGCCAAACGTGACCACGGTATCCGTCCGAAACGACCACTCGATGTGCTCGATCGCTGCGAGTTGGACGATGTACGACCTGCCCACCCTCGCAAACGCACTCGTGGGCAGAACCTGGTCCCAGTGGCTCAGCCGGCGGCGGAAGAGCAGCACGCCTGCCTGTGTCTTGATCGCGACCCGCGTGTAGTTGCGAAGCGACTCGACCCAGCAGATATCACCGACCGTCACCGCCGACGACGTGGGCTTTCCGGCCAATGGCACGCTGACCACGTCGCCGAGCCCCAAGACAGCGGCATCGACGGGCTCTTCCGCGTCGAGATTGTCGCTGACCTGTTCGCACTCCTCCCGTGGCTGTCCCTGCGTACCGGCAGCCTGCTTCTTGAGGCGAGCAACCGTGTCGGCAAGCCGCTCGGGATCGACGGGTTTCACCAGATAGTCGGTGGCGGCGGCGGCGAACGCTTGGACGGCGTACTGCTCGCGGGCCGTGACAAACACCACCTGCGTGCCGTCGGGCACATCCTTGAGCAGTCCGAAACCGGTGCCTCCGGGCATTTCCACGTCAAGAAACACGACGTCCGGCGGCTGCGTCTCGAGAACGGCCCGGGCCTCGGCCACGCTCCCGGCAACACCGACGACACCGATTTCCGGATGGGCGGCGAGCAGTTTCCGCATCCGTCCGTTGGCATGGGGCTCGTCATCGACAAGGAGGGCAGTGAGCATCGTGGTATCCCGGCCCGTGTGAGCCGATGAGGATGGTGACGTCATGTCAGGCAAGCTCCGTAGCTGGCGTTGGCTCGTGGGCGGTCGGTGCCGGCTGGGTGAACCGCGCGGGCATCCGAATGACGACCCGCACCCAGCCGCCGTCGAGGTCTGGGTCGATCACCGTGTCGACGGTGGCCGCTTCGTCGATCAGCAGGGCCAGCCGCTTGCGCAGCGAACGAATCCCGGTGGAGGGTGAACGCGTCGCGTCTGGCGCCACCCATCGGCCCGTGTTGGCGACCACCACCTCGAGCCAGCCATCGACCACCTTCGCCGTCACGCTCACCCGCAAGGGCATGCTGCTCGTCTGGGCTCCATAGTGCAGCGCGTTTTCGAGGATCGGCTGAATCAGCATGGGCGGCACGATCACGGCATGGGCCGCCCGATCGCAGGAGAAACGGCAGACGAGGTTGTCGCCGAACCGGGCGTGCTGGATCGCGAGGTATTTCTCGAGGGCCCGCAACTCCCGCGACAGCGGCTCGAGCGTGCGGGCCTCTCCGAGCGTGAACCGCAGGTAGTCGGCGAGGTCGCGGATGACGCTCTCCACGGCCTCGGGGTCGTCTTTGCTGTTCGCCACGGCATTGAGCGCATTGAAAAGGAAGTGAGGATTCATCTGCGCCTGCAGCTGCCGTAGTTCGAACGTCTGGGCGACCGACTCCGCCTTGAGCAGCCGTAGCTCCGTGTAGATCGCGATCGCCTCGTTCTCCGCAAGCCGGAGCTTGGTCTTGTAGAGTTCCTGGACCACCTCCAGCCCGAAGATGCCCGCGCACCAGAAGCCCGCCATGATGATCCGCGGCGCGAGCAACCAGAGTGTCGCGTCGCGGGTCCATTTGGAAGGATCGCCCAGGAGGCCGGCAAAGATCATCATCAGCAAAGAAGCTACAAGACCAGACGTCGCCAAGACCACGATCAGAGGCCAACGCACCCGCCTCGGCAGCACGCAGAGCCGTGGCATCTCGAACAACAGATAGACGAGAGTCGTGATCACGAAGCCCGAGCCGGCTCGCAACACCGATGTCAGCAACGTCGTCTCGGCAGGAACAAAGCCGTTACTCAGTCCCACCGCGGTCAGAAAGATCGCCGACCAGAACACGACCTGGAACGACCAGAAGATTCGCGTCCGCATGAGCGGGAGCGAGTCGCGCAGGGCTGCGATGTGCGGAGGCGTGACGCCCGTCGCACTCGCGGCATTCGAGCGGCCGAATGGAGTGACATCCATGGGAGGTATCGCCGAGGCGTCATTGCTGATGAGCGTCAGGTGTGGCAACCGCGGACAGCGCCGCTCGAGCGGCTGACACGGCGGAGCGGGAGGGCGTATCGCCCGAGCGCGCTCCAACATGATCAGTATGACCGCAAACCGGGGCAGATGCATCATCGCTCTGTGTCGATTCGTGCGCGCGGGCGTGTTGTTTCGTGCGCGCCGGTGTGTTGATTCGTGCGCGCCGGTGTTGATTGGTGCGCGCCGGTGTTGATTCGGCATTTCGTGGGTTTTTGTCGCTTGCGGAGTTCTGTCTGCGTCATAAAAACCACGGTCGTGAGGTGCGTGGTTCGTAAGCCACACGCACACACCCA
>Ga0194055_10001907_pt1 | contig 16780 bp, 13 predicted proteins | sample SepL449m_MetaG_FD_155482 | JGI IMG/M metagenome (GOLD analysis project Ga0194055, IMG submission 155482) | Anoxic zone freshwater microbial communities from boreal shield lake in IISD Experimental Lakes Area, Ontario, Canada - Sep2016-L442-9m | ecosystem: Environmental > Aquatic > Freshwater >... | reverse complement strand
CGAAAGTCCCGAAAGCTCCCAAAGCTTCAACCAAGCCCGCGAAAGCCCCGAAAGCTCCCAAAGCTTCAACCAAGCCCGCGAAAGCCCCTAAAGTTCCCAAAGCTTCAACCAAGCCCGCGAAAGCCCCTAAAGTTCCCAAAGCTTCGCCCAAATCGGTGAGACTCGCCCCCATTGACACCAACGAAACTCCCGCCCAAGAAGTCCATAAAAAAGCAAAGCCAGCAGGGAAATCCAAAAAAGAAAAACCAGCTCTCAATGTCCGCCCCATCAGTGCAGTTGACCTGCCAGATGTCCAAGAAAAGCTCCGGGAACTGATCAAGTTGGCGAAAGAGCAGGGACATCTGACCTTCGATGATTTAAACGAAGCCCTCCCTGACAATGTGACCGATCCGGAAGACATGGATATGATTCTTGTCCGCCTGCGCGCGATTGATATTGATATCATCGACCCGTCCGATGTGGACCGCGTGAAAGACGAAAAGAAACCAGAAGACGCCGAGGAAGAGGACGAAAAGCCCGAAGCGAAACTCGACATTCTCGATGACCCAGTTCGGATGTATCTGAAGCAAATGGGCCAAGTTCCCTTGCTCACCCGAGAACAAGAAGTGGAAATTTCCAAGCGGATTGAAGACGCGGAAATGAATGTCCAAAATCGGATTAACCAGTTTGGATTCAGCGCTCGGGCCTACCTAGATCTCGCCGGAAAACTCCAAGAAGGGCGGGAACGCTTTGACCGAGTAATTCTCGATAAGAAAATTGAGAGCCGCGAGCGCTACATGAAGTTCTTGCCCAGACTCTGCAACCAACTGGAGCACGCCGTAGAAACTTGTTCAACTAGCTATCGTGCGTACATCTCCCATGGCGGAAAAAATCACGACACTAAATCATATGGCGAATTTAAAAAGGCCCACGAGGCGGTTCAGAAAGTCTACCCAAAATTTTTCTTTAAACAGAAAGTCACCGAAGAGTTTGTCAACTTAGCCGACGAGGCCTTCCGCCTAGGAGCGCAATGGACGGAGGAGCTCCAAGCGCCCAAGAAAGGGGCGAAAGAACAAAAAAATGCTCCACCAGCCATTGACTACGCAGGAAAGCTTCGCGATCGGCAACTTCGGATGTGGATGAGCCAAGAGGAGTTTGTCACCCACTACCAAGACCTAAAGGTTTGGCTGAAGAAAGCCCTCAAGGCAAAAACAGAAATGGTCGAAGCGAACCTTCGCCTCGTCATCTCCATTGCGAAGAAGTATACTAATCGAGGCCTCTCTTTTCTTGATCTTATTCAAGAAGGAAACATGGGATTGATGAAGGCCGTGGAGAAATTTGAGTATCGGCGCGGATACAAATTCTCCACTTATGCAACCTGGTGGATTCGCCAGGCCATCACCCGAAGCATTGCCGATCAGGCTCGGACTATTCGGATTCCTGTCCACATGATCGAGACGATCAACAAGCTGATGCGGGTGCAGAAGCAGCTCGTCCAAGATTACGGTCGCGAACCCACCCCCGAAGAAGTGGCCGACGAGATTCAACTTCCCGTCGAGCGCGTTCGGGCAGTTTTAAAGATGGCCCAACAGCCGATCTCCCTTCAATCGCCCGTTGGCGAGAGTGACGACACGAGTTTCGGTGATTTTATCGAAGATAAATCTGCCGAAAATCCCAGCGACATGACGGCAATCGTTTTGCTGAAGGAAAAGATCAAAGACGTCCTCGTCAGCTTGACCGAAAGAGAGCGCCAAGTTCTTGAGCAGCGCTTTGGCTTAGTTGATGGCTTCCCGCGCACCCTCGAAGAAGTGGGCAAACAATTCCGCGTGACCAGAGAGCGAATTCGCCAGATTGAAGCTAAGGCTTTGAGGAAGATGCGTCATCCGACCCGGATTCGCCAACTCGAAGGCTTTCTCGAGCCACAGGAGCATTAAACGAAGGGTCATGACACGCCTTGAGGGCGGTCTTCGACGAACTGTGCAACTTTCCTAGTTACTCCGCGTTAATGTTTTTACTATGAAAACAGAAGACGATGACGCCCTTTGGAATTTGCTCGGAAAAGCCGAGAAACCCACCGCGTCGCCATTCTTCGCCCGAAATGTTCTCCGGCAAACTCGGATGTCGGCCCCGATCACATCTTGGGATACTTGGTTGCGGCATCGCTGGCAATATGCTTGCCTTGGCGGACTCGGCTTGCTCCTCGCTTCCCTGGCACTCATCCCGCAAGTGGAAACGCCCGAGCAAACCACCATTGCCCTAGCGGAGAAAGTAAGCGAAAGCCCTGACTACCAAGTGATCAATCACCTCGACGAATTGTTAGCTTCTGAAGAAAACCTTGCATGGCTCGAAAACTAACCGTGTGGGTTGGGCTTGTGGCCTTCATCGGTTGTGGACCGTGGCTGGCCAACGCCCAAACACCCGCAGAATCAACTCGCCCTAGCGAAACCCCTAAAGAAACGATCAATGACTCCGCTCCCCCACGTCGACCGGGCTTTAGCCCCGGAGGCGGCGGGGGCGGCGAAAGACATCGGCCCAATAACGGAAGCGAAGATCAGGAAAAATTCCAAAATGTTCGGCGCGCCCTCGAGGCACTGACCCCAGAACAGCGGAAACGTTTCCAAGAAAACTTTCAACGCTGGAGCAACTTTTCGCCCGAAGACAAAAAAGCCTTATCCGACCGTGAATCCTTTCGGCATCGCAAAATGGCGGAAGACATTGAACAGGCCATCAAAAGCACCAACTTAGAACTCGCCCCCGAGCAACGGGCGCTTTTTGTGAAGCGTTACACGGAAGAACGCCACCAAATTGAAGAGCAAATTCGCAAAGACTCAGACGAAAAACGCCAGCCCCTCTTGGCCGAAATGCTCGCGAAATTAAAAAGCGAATTTACCCAAGCGGCACAGCCCCCCAAGCGGTAATTCCACCGGCTAAACCTTGGTGCAGCCGGCGTACCGCATGACCTCAAGCAAAGACTGACGCGAGAGGCGCTAAAATAAAGGCGGTTTCCGAGGATTACAGGGGTTCCGAGCCAACCTCTTCCAGGATCCGATCTCGGAATGGCTGTGGAAGCCCTTGAAAATCGACATAGACGGGAGACCAAGCACTCCGCGGGAGCCGGATTTACTCTGGTATTCGTCAAGTTAGCGCCATTCAAGACTGACTTCACTAGCGGTGTCCGCCACCCTAAAGGATGATTGGCATTCCATTATCATGCCGATACCAGGCAGCCGAAGAATCTCTCTGCGGCGGAGATGGAAATCATTCGCGTTCTACGGGTGAACTGAGATCCATAGAACAAAGACCCCAAACACATAGAAATAATCATTGAACATTGGAAGGTTTTCTTTGAATATCAAGATACGCCTCAATCCAACAATCAGAAATTACTATTTAATTACATTCATGCCTACTATCACCGCTCAAATTCTTGTCGGCAAAGCTCACCGAAGCAATAATGGCATCCATCCTACCCACGCTCTTTACTTGCACGAGGGGAGTATTTGCGCTTGGTCCCTCCACGCGGTCGACCTTAATGGATCATTGTCCGCAAATGAAATTGCTCAATGGGCTTGTGACCCAAAAGATATCCTCTCCGATGCTCTGTTGTTAACGGCACTTTATCTCAGTAATAATGAGACGTTTCTCAATAGAGCCCTCGACCTTATCCCATCAATTAAAAAAAGTTTTGATTCCTTTTCTGTCTCTGAAAACGACCGCGAAGAACTCTTGAAAATGCTCAAGCAAACGCCCATGCCAAAAATGATCTTCAGTATTTTCAACGACTCAAGCCTCCGTGGAAAAACTGCTTTGCTCAACGATTACGCATTCGACTGCGAAATTTGCGAGAGTACCTTTTCACGCCACCAAACGACTTATTAGGAACTTGTCGGAATCCCTAGGGCCTCTTCCCAACAGTCAAACGTAGTCGCCACCAACGGGGCTCGTTTACCGAGGATCCCACACAATCCAATTCCCAGCATCCTCTTTCAAGGTCTCAAAGGTCCTCCTGATCGAGATTTGCCCTTCCCCTTGTCCGCCCACCTCGAACAACCGATCCTCCCCACCGAAATTGCAGGTGATCCGGTCACCCCAACAGCAGAAAACTCAACAGGACTTTGGTGAGAAAAAGAACGAACCGCTTTTCCGCGCGGGAAAGGACAAATTAGGTCCTCGAAAGAGGAGAACCCTCTCCTGAAAGGAAAGAAATGGTGCGCGATACAGGGTTCGAACCTGTGACCCCCTCCGTGTCAGGGAGGTGCTCTACCACTGAGCTAACCGCGCTTGAAATCCTTTCACCAGTCGCGCTTCGGAAATGTCCAAATGAAAGCGACTGGACTAAGAAATTCAATGATGAGGGAGAGCCCAACGATGTTCAAGCGGAAAAATTTCGCTTTTACCGATCACCACTTCGCCGAGGCTAAACGAAGGCAAACCGTGATCAAAGAGATGAAGAGCATCCATTTTCGCCGAGTCCAAACACGATTCAACACCGCAGCGACGGACCACCAGCAAGCCAACCGAGAGGGTCACGCTCTAAACAAGGCAAAGCCCCTACGGTGCCAGTTGTTGACCTGAAAACAGCCAACCACGACTATTGAAAAGCGGACAATCGCTCAACTGCTAACCCATTGGAGACAAGTCAGAAACATGCACAAGCTTTGTCGAGATTCGCGAATTCTCTAGTGTGCAATTGCTAACACCTTTGATTTTTCCACCACTTTGCCCGAAGGAGCATCCCGCTTTTTCGGTTGCGACGATTCAACTGGTCACCCTCTGGAAAGCGCTCTTCTGGACCTTTCATCAAAGTTTTGATCACCCGAATTTCTGCGCTACTCACATGCACCGAGTGCAGAAGTCACTCCTCGCGAAGACGGGAGTCACCATTCAAAAATCTCATCTGCTCGCCATCCCAACCAGCGCGAGCGACTCATGAAATCTCCCCGATCAAGTATCCGATGGTGCCGCGATAAACCTTCCCATTAGAGGCAACAAGGCGACGCACAAGCCCACCAAAACGATCTGGGGCCCGGTGGCCAATCTGGATATCCCCATGGTTCGCCAACACGGCTGGCACCGTCCTGGGAAATGACGTCGAGCGAACGCCATCCACGAAGACAAACCGCAGACCAATTATCATTGCAGAGACCATCCAGACGCGATTAACCATCTGTGCGCCTATGAGAGCACTTGTAAAATCGAAAGCGGAATCAGGCCTCTGGCTGCACGACGTGCCCGAGCCAAAGTGCGGTCTCAATGACGTGCTTATCCGCGTCGAACGCACAGGAATTTGTGGAACTGACTTTCACATTTACAAGTGGGACGCTTGGGCAAAAAAAACCATCCCTGTCCCCATGATCGTCGGACACGAATTTGTCGGAACAGTCATCGCCACCGGCGAAAATGTGAACGACTTCTTTGCGGGCGAACTAGTCAGTGGAGAAGGTCACGTGGTCTGTGGCCGATGTCGCAATTGCCTAGCAGGTCGCCGCCATCTCTGCGCCTACACCAGCGGAATCGGGGTGAACCGACCAGGAGCTTTCGCCGAATACCTCGCCCTGCCGATGAGCAATGTCTGGCACCATCGACCGGGCATTGATCTCGACGTCGCGAGCATCTTTGATCCGCTTGGCAACGCCGTCCACACGGCGCTTTCCTTCCCTGTCCTCGGTGAAGATGTCCTCATTACTGGTGCCGGCCCCATCGGTCTCATGGCGGCAGCCGTTGCTCGCCACGCGGGAGCCCGATTTGTTGTCATCACCGATGTGAACCAATACCGTCTGGATTTAGCACTGCAGATGGGCGTCGATGTCGCCTTAAATACCACGACTGAATCCTTAGCGGGCGTCCAAAAAAAACTCGGGATGAGCGAAGGGTTCGATGTCGGCCTAGAGATGTCAGGCAATCCGTCAGCGTTCCGCTTAATGATCGACTCCATGTGTCACGGCGGAAAGATTGCCATGCTCGGACTCCCTACAGAAGATATCTCGATTGATTGGAATAAAGTGGTCTTTAACATGCTGACCATTAAGGGGATCTACGGCAGAGAAATGTATGAGACTTGGTATAAAATGACTGTGATGATTCAAAGTGGCTTGGATATTACCCCCATGATCACCCATCGCTTTCCCTTCACCGAATTCGAGCAAGGTTTTGCGGCGATGACTGAGGGCAACTGTGGGAAAGTCATCCTCGATTGGAGTGGCCAAAGTTAAAAAACCAACGTCATCCACGGCTTAACTTATCCGCGGATCACCTCCATTAAGCCATTCGCCAGATCAATCGGACGGCATCGACCCGAAGGCGTGTACCCGCGATAGCCGTTGTCAGTTCAACCTGCTCCCCACGAAGAGCCTCAATCTCCGAGGGTCGAATATGATCATTGATTTGAGCAAGATCCTCAAGCCGAACAATCTCCGCCTCCAATTGGCTGGTCATCTTGCTCTGCGCAGCAGCGACCAGACCAACAAGCTGTTCCGTAGCAATCTTTAAGGCGCCAGCTAGCATCGCGGGAAAGAGCTTCTTTTTGACCGCCCCACGATCAAGGAGGCGAAAGATGTCGCCCTTTTCTAAAACCGCAGCGAGAAACTCTTGGTTGGCCGTCCAATCCTTTTGAAAATGATCCACGACCACCCGAATCGGGGTGACGGGCAGAAATCGATCAAGGTGCAGGGTGGCAGGAGCAACCGCCTCGGCCAGGTAGTTTACTTCGAGAAGCAGACCTTCACCCTCTGGGTGGCGCCAGATCCCAAAAGCGGCATTTCCTCTTTCACCTCCTAAAAGGAGATCAAGGGCTCCACGAACCAAGGGATGATCCCAAGTCATGAAACCAAGATCCTCGCGGCTGAGAGCCCGGCGCCGGTCAAAGGTCACACTTAATCCTTCGGGAGGGAGCCCGATAAGCGCCTCTCCCCGAAGTTGATCGGGTCGAAATAAATAAGTGCGTGGCCCAAGGTCTTCAATCTGCAGACCACAATGCTCAAGAAGGCGAACGACGAACTCTTCAAAACTCAAATCATCATCGAGACCCCGAATTTGCTCAATCAGCAGCTGGGCACTCGCGGGTCGCGACGAACTTAATTCCAGGAGCCGGTCCTGTCCGAGCTGGAGTTTTTCGACAACCCCAGCACGACAACGCCGCGACTTTTCAAGAAAGGCTGTCAACTTGCGGGCATTAAATTGTTTGAGTAAAGTCGCCAAATCGGGACCGAGTTCGGCGGCAACTTCTCCGGCGCCGTGAAGATTTTTTTCAATAGCCCCAAGACCCTCATCATACCAGCGAGCCATGACCTCAGACTCCGTACCAACTAAATACGGCAGATAAATTTGAATCACCCCAGTCTGCCCAATGCGGTCAAGACGCCCAATCCGCTGTTCAACCAATTCTGGGTTGAGTGGCAGATCGTAAAGAACCAAATGCTGGGCGAATTGAAAGTTCCGTCCTTCACTACCGATCTCCGAACAGATGAGCATCCTCGCTCCATCCTCCTCAGAAAAGTAGGCCGCATGTCGGTCACGCTGGAGGAGTGTCAAACCTTCGTGGAAAATCGCACACTTCATCGCAATCAAGCGCTGGAGACGCTCAACGATTTGCTCAGCAAGTTGGCGCGTTTGGCAGATCACCAAAACTTTGGCAGTGCCCAAGCTCTTCAGTAAATCAACCAACCAACGGACTTTTGCCTCATCAGCAGTTCCTTGGGGTGCGTCCAGTGGCACAAGGTGGGCCTTACGCTCAGGGAAACCTTTTAGCGCGGCTCGAGTATTTCGAAACATCACCCGACCAGTTCCAAACGCATCAATTAATTTGCTAACGAGTGCCATCCGAGTCGGTTCATCACCACCCTTGACCTCCTTAATTTGCTTGGCGAGACGGGGAGTTTTCGCAGCAAGTAAGGTCCGTTCTTTTGGTTTGAGAGCTTCCCCCGCGAGAACCCGGTCGACCGTCTTTGCCACCTCCACAAAGTGTTTCGCCTCTTCTAAAAATGGACCGATCTCCGCATAACGCTGGGGATCCAAAAGCCGGAGCCGAGCGAAATGCGCCTCCACGCCAAGTTGCTGGGGCGTTGCCGTCAACAAAAGCAATCCAGGAGTCTTTGCCGCAAGCAGCTCAACCAGTTGATATTGTGGGCTCGCCAAATTGGGAGACCATTCGAGATGATGCGCTTCATCAACGATGAGAAGATCCCAATCAACCGCGCACACTTGCCTTCCCCGCGGGGCATTTGATCCAAGAAACCCCACGCTACAGATGACCAATTGGCTATCGAGAAAAGGATTCGAATCCGCATCGCCAATCTCGATGGAAGCACATCGCTCTTCATCAAAAATACTGAAGAGCAGATTAAACCGTCGAAGTAACTCGACGAACCATTGGTGAATCAACGGCTCAGGAACGAGAATTAAGATCCGGTTTGCCCTGCCAGTTAAATAAAGCCGATGAAGAATCAACCCCGCTTCGATGGTCTTTCCTAACCCCACTTCATCCGCGAGTAAAACACGCGGAGCAAGGCGTGAGGTAACTTCTCCAGCGATAAACATCTGATGGGGAATCATTTCCACGCGCCCGCCAACAAATCCGCGGACCGGCGATTGCCGATTTTCGCTCCGCCGACGGATGGATTCAGCACGAAGATCAAAAGCGTGCAGGTCATCTACTTGGCCAACAAGCAAGCGCTCCTCAGGTTGAGAAAAACTGATTGAATCCGAGAGCTCCGACTCCCCGACACAACGGCCAGCCCCATAATAATTAAGCAGGCCAGCAACTTCTTCGACAGTCTCAACAGTCAATTCGTCTCCGCGATGGAGTTTAATTCGATCACCCACTTGAAAAGTGACCCGACGGAGGGGAGCGGAACGAAGAGCATACTGACGGTGCTCATTCGCCGCGGCAAAGAGCACTTCCACCCGCCCAAGTTCAATCTTTAAAATAATTCCCAATCCGAGCTCTGGCTCGCTATCGCTGACCCAACGTTGGCCGATTATAGGAGAAGTCATAGTGGAAAAAAGGGACGCAGACTACGCCAAGAAACCACTCTGACAAAGACTTTACGCTAAACTTTCATCCCGTCGTTCCGCTGGTTTGCAACCACTCTCCAAAAAAAGACTCGGATGTCACTTGCCCGCTCTGGGATCCGCATGCGAGGCCGCCCCTTCTCATCGGGCCTCCAATTTTTGGGGGCACTTTTCTAAGGAGCCACGAGCTACTCAACCCAGATTCCTCGATAAGTTCGTGGTGTCGTTGGCGGTGGAACGGTCGTCCGCACTCCAGAACGGACTGGTAAAAGTCGCAAGGCCGCCAGGGTGGAAAGATCTAAGCGCCCAGAAAGTTTGAGCCGAAAGTTGCCTTGATAAATCAGGATCGCCTCTTCGGTTGCTGGCCCAAAAATTCCGTCGATCGTTCCGCGATAATAACCGAGGCCCGCGAGCGCCGTTTGGGCGTTAGCGAGTGTCCTCGTTTGGACCTCTTCGGGTGCAGTGGCGTAAGGGGTATCAACAAAAATTTGTGAGAGTTCAGTAGCCGCCACGGCCACAGGCGGCGACACGGGCAAAGGCTGAGGAGGAGTGGCTGGCTTCGGTGTCTGCGAAGGATCTAAAGTAATCGGCGCCGGGGATTCAGAAAGTGACTTTGGTTTTGTTGGTTGTTTATCTTCAGCTAATCCTAACGCCAGTCGCGTCTCATCGTTGACGGTTCCCGTAACCTCTAGACCGTTGCGAATTTGATAGCGCCGGAGCGCGGCGACCATTTCAGGTGAAGAAGTCCCGTCAGCGTCTCCGTAAAAAAAACCCTGCGCTTTCAGAATATTTTGGACGCGTTCGGTAGGGGTGTCCGCGAAAATTTGTAAACTCAGTAATGCCGAAAAAAGGAGAATGAACGTCGGTAAAGTCATAAAGAAGTTGCGATGTGTTGAGACTACTTTTAGCGGTTTATCATTCAAATAATCACCAACTAAGAAACGACATGATTCTCTGCGGCGGTAAAGTTACCGGATGCTTAGAAATTAATTTAATTGCCCGCCTTGCACACGACTTGCTTGGTTTGAAAAATCGTGAAACATTTTTTGAATGACTAACCTTATCAGAACAGCGGGAATTTTACCGATTCTTCTTAGCATGATCACCCTTGCTGAAAGTGCCGAGCCTACTCTCTCTCAAGAAGTCCATGAGTTACGAAGGGACATCCAAATTCAAACGGCGAAAATTACTAGCCTCACTGAGCAAATCAGTGCCCTAGCTCACGCTCTCCAAGAAAAAACCAATCCTGAACCAGTCAGTCGCCCGGCTACAAATACCTCTCCAACCCCAGCGACTGGCAGCAGTCCTGTGGTGACAATTCCCACGCAACAAAAATCTTCACCTGAAGCCAAAGGTTCAGAAATTGCCATTCCCCGTGCGGAGGCGGTTAATCCACTAGGACAGCATCTAGTGGAGAAGGGGGACACTTTGACTTCGATAGCCAAACACTACAATATCCCCCTCAACGACTTGCAAGTTCTTAACAAAGGCATCAATGATCGGAAACTTCAGATCGGACAAATTCTCAAAGTTCCCGCGATCAAGCCCACCGACTCCCCAACAATTAAACCCGAAAACTAAACTATGGAGCAATCAAACCACTGGTTTTTGATGAAAAGTGAGGATGGAAGCGTCTTTGGACCCATTTCAACCTCTCAACTTGAGGAGTGGGCAAATTCTGCACAAATTTCACCACAGGACAAAATTTCTAGTGACGAGAAGAACTGGTTAAAAGCCCCACTGATCTCCTTTCTGAAAATGGATTTTCTCTTGGAAACCGCCCCTGATCAATTTTATGGGCCAACGACCGCTGGAACAATCAAAGAGTTTCTTGAAGTCGGAGAGGTCACCAAGGAGACGCTCGTGATCAACTCCCAGGACGGATCAATCAAAGTGGTCGGGGACATGGAATTGGTTCCCTTGATCGAAGACGGTGCAGAGGTCGAACAACCAATCAAGACAAGTCTTCGCTCCAGTCTCCAACAGCGAATCAGAGAACTAGAAGAGACGCTGATGTCTGAGCGCCGTGCCCGCGAACACTCAGAAAAACTTTTGGCGAAGTTAGAAGCGAAACTCAAAGAAATTGCCACGTTGGTTGGGTCCTCTTTGTGAATTATTCACAGCTTCTGATGATTGAATGAATAGAACCCAATCTTTCTTCTTCTTCTTAAGGGTGTGAATAAACCACTTCAATCGTGTTCTTTCTTTACTAGCTCAAGGTTCTACACCGTTGTGTGGTGGTGAATAAGTGGAAAAAGTTCCCACAACAAACCTGAGAAAGTGACTTGTTGGGCAGTTTATTGGGGGTTGTTCTGAGTTGTTTGGGACTTATTCAGAGACTTATTCGTGCCCTTTGTTTTGTTTTTCTTCGCTGGTTGGGGAAGGAGCCAGCGTTGAAGTTCCAGAGCACTTTGGGCGGTCGCGGCTTCCGCTTCTTTTTTGCTGTGTCCAGCTCCACTGCCCAGTTCTATCCCATTCCAGTGGACCTTCGCGATAAAGTTTCGGTCATGGTCTGGGCCACTCTGCTGAACGATTGAGTATATGGGGCCGGCTCCAGAGATGGACTGGAGGATCTCTTGAAGTTTTCCTTTGGGATTTTTGTCCGAGGCGTCTGCTTCGACCGCTTCTAAAAACTTTTGTGACTCTCTTAAAATAATCGTCTGAATAGTAGTGAAGTCGCTGTCGAGGTAAATAGCGCCCACAATTGCTTCCAAAACATCCGATAGAGTGCTGGCCCTCGTGCGTCCGCCGTTGGTTTCTTCCCCTCTGCCCATCATCAGGTGCTGACCGAGGCCAAGACTTTCCGAAAGGCAACGGAGTCCTTCTCGAGAAACAATTCGGGCCCGCAATTTAGTGAGTACTCCTTCGTCGGCGTGAGGAAAACGCTTAAAAAGGTAGCCCGTAAAAATCAATTGAAGCACGGCATCACCGAGAAACTCGAGCCGCTGGTTATCAAAGTGGCGTTGTTTCGTTTCATAGCCAAGGCTTGGGTGAGTCAGAGCCTCAGCGAGGAGCAGTGGGTTGCGAAATTTATAGTTGAGGCGTTGCTCAAGTGGATTCATTTTTTGAAAGGAAGATCGTTTTTATCTCATTGAGCGGAAAGTTGAAGTAGGGACTTTCTTTGATACTTAGTTAACGCCATGGGTCGACCGACAGAAGTTGGATAGGAATCGCAGACTTTCAAATTTTTATACAAAATCTTTCTGCTTCTTCTCGGTAATTTTTCAGTGCCGGAACCGTTGGAACGACGACGCTTTGGTTGTCTAATGAGGCACCGATGTTCACAAGTTCTTCCGGGTCCGCCAAATCCTTGCGAAAATTTTACACTTTGGAGGGGAGTATCCGGAGAAAGAAAAAGCGCTATCGGAAAACTTCCCAGGCCTCTTGACCGTTTACTTTAACGAACAGCCTTTAGAAAAAATTCCAAGGATTGAAGAAGTTGGGAGAAAGCAACTTGGCGAGCTGGCGGAGACGCCACGGTCATGATTATTTGCTGATGACCAAAATCTTCGGTTAATCGTAATTGCTCCCCATGAACCTGTCGTGGTCTGGGAAACCGATCGCTTCGCTTGATCATCGGTGGGCAAAGTCAAAAAGTGGGGTGACCGACGGGACTCGAACCCGCAACAACCAGAATCACAATCTGGGACTCTACCATTGAGCTACGGCCACCATACTTTTGACAGGGTGAGCATAGCGAAAGTACTCGCCTTGCCAAACGGATAATTCTCATAGAGCCCGAGAATTTTTCTTCTATTTCAAACTTGCTCGCTGTGAAAAACCTAGCAACGTGGAAACCGCCATGACGACTACGACTGTTCGGATTTCTATTTTAACTTTGTTGGCAACTTCGTTGACCAGTTGCACAACGACCGCTCCGCAAACCAGGGTGAAGGGTTCTCCGCTTGCTCTTGCTTCCGCCGATTTGCTCCAAGCCCGACGAACTTCCCTGCCTCTAGAAACGCGAGCGGGGCTCTATGTCGCGGCCGCTGACACCACTTCGAAACTTTTCGATTCCCCTCTGCAGAAGTCTTCAGCGGAAAAACTCTACAATAGTGCCACGGGTGAACTCACGGTGCTCCTTCGTTCTTCGCCGTCTGCTACTCTTTGGAATCACCCCTTGCAAGTGAGTGCCCATGGCAAAGATTACCAGTTCAGTTTCCACGCGTCGTCGCGCGACGGATTCTGGTCGCCGATGGAGTTTAACTCTTTCATTCTTTCGCAAAACGTTCCCCGAAAGCATATTCGCCGATCAATTACGGTTCCCGGGATCGGCGGATCGTTGGTCGGCATCAAAAAACTTCCGCCTTTGCCCTCCGGCGACAAAGCCCCATTCCAACCTAGGAATGGACTCGTATCGCCCGTCACCGCGACGTTAGATTTCCAAGGCGACAAGGCGACTCTTGGCCTGATCGACCCCGCGGTTCAAAGGAGTGTTCGTTTGCGCGGAAAAGTAGAACCTTTGGCCGCCGATTTTACCGCTCCCATTGCTTTTCACCCAACCAGTCACGGGTTGATGGATGGCCTGATGGGATTTATTCACGCGGATAAGTATGTCGATACCACGGCGCTTTACATGCTCCACCCCTATGATCCTCAGCGGATTCCCGTGGTGCTCGTGCATGGTCTTGTTTCCAGTCCGCAGATTTGGGCAAACGTGATTAATGAGGTGGAGGGAAATCCCCAGTTGCGTGGTCGGTTTCAGTTCTGGGTGTTTCGTTATGCCACTGGTAACCCAGTGGCTTTTTCGGCGATGCGGTGCCGGGAGGAACTCGCCAAAGCTCAAACTGTCTATCCGATGCCTAACGGATTTATTATGGTCGGCCATAGCATGGGTGGACTGGTCTCCCGCTTGCAGGCGGTCGATACCGGTCGGGCTTTATGGGACGCTAACTTTGGATCGAACGCCGCCGCCCTCGACAAAAAACTTCCTGCCGACCACTTGATTAGGCGTGCGCTCGTGGTGCAGGCGAATCCGCAGGTCAAGCGACTGGTGTTTATTTGTGTTCCCCATCGCGGGAGTGAACTGGCTACGGGAAAGATCGGCGAACTTGCCATGAAGCTAGTGACATTGCCCGCCTCGATCCTAGGCGCGGTCGAAGACTCGGTGGGCGCCGCGCTAGTTTTGGCAAGTGGTAAGCGGGTTCTGCCCAATGGCATCACCAGCCTTTCGCCAAAGAGCCCCACCCTGATCGCTCTCGATAAACTTCCCATCCGGGCGCCTTATCACTCGATTATTGGAGATCGGGGCAAAGGCGATACGCCCAACAGCACCGACGGAGTGGTCCCCTATTGGAGTTCTCACCTGGATGGCGCTCAGTCGGAATTGATCGTGCCAGGTCCGCATAGTTCTTATGAGTTGGAGCAGTCGATCAACGAGCTCAACCGGATTCTCCTCGTGCAATTGAAGTCAGGAAAGACGCCTAAGCGCTAAAGCCCTTTGCCTTCAATGGTGAGCACTCTCTCAGTGAGGGTGTGCCGCGCACTCAGGGCGTGGCGGCTGGGGGATGAGGTCGAGTTCTCGGAGAAGTTCGCGGTCTTCATCCGTTCCAGGATTGGCGGCGGTGAGAAGCTTATCGCCGTAAAAGATGGAGTTTGCTCCCGCGAAAAAGCAGAGGGCTTGGCCTTCGCGACTTAATCGCGTCCGTCCAGCGCTGAGTCGAACCTTGGCGTGGGGAAGGACGATTCTCGTGGTGGCGACGAGTCGGACAAGTTCGAAGACCTCCACGGGGGGTTGACCTTCCAAAGGAGTTCCTGGCATGGCCATCAGGCAGTTAATCGGCACGCTTTCGGGTGCGGGATCAAATCCCGTTAAGACCTCAAGCATCCGCAATCGATCATCAACCGACTCGCCCATGCCGATAATCCCGCCACAACAGACATCCATCCCAGAGCTTTGGACCGCTTGGATCGTCTCGAGTCGGTCTTGGAAGGTGTGCGTGCTGACAATCTTCGGGTAATACTCGGGTGAGGTATCGATGTTGTGATTGTAAGCCGTCACGCCCGCTTCTTTAAGGAGTCGCGCCTCGTTCAAGCTGAGCTTCCCTAGGGTGACGCACACCTCCATTCCTAGCTTACTGACTTCGCGAATCGTTCCGAGAACCTGTTGGAATTTTCGGTCACCCTCGCGGACGCCCTTCCATGCCGCTCCCATACAGAAGCGGGTTGATCCATTGGCGCGGGCCCGCTGAGCGACTTCCAGCACAGCAGCGGTTTCGAGGAGGGCTTCGGCTTGCACATCGGTGGTGTAGCGGGCGCTCTGTGCGCAGTAGCCGCAGTCTTCGGAACAGCCACCCGTCTTGATCGAGAGCAAGGTGCACAGCTGAACCTCATTGTTTTTCCAGTGCTCAAGGTAGGCGTTTCTGCCCGCTTGAATCAGGTCGAAAAAAGGGCGGTTGTAAATGGATTGCAGTTCGGAAAAAGTCATTGGAAGAAAAAAAGGTTAGCGTGTCCAGCGACCAGTCGGACTGGAAAGGACAGGGAGTTCATCAGTCATATATTGGGTTTTGCCGATCGCGCCGACCATGCTGACACCCGTGGCCGCGCGCCAGCGTTGGCTCATACTTTCGCCCGAGTGACAGCTCCAGCTTTTTACCAAAGCGCCACGAGCAAAGATGCCTCGACGGATTTTCCCGAGATCATTTTCGTGAAGCCACACCTTTGAGGAGCTATCGATAATATTGGAATAATCAAACAGCCAGCAGGCCTTGTTGCTATGGCCAAAGAATTCGAAGTCGGCGATTTTTACGCGGGATCGGTCTTGGCCATTGTTGAGATAGTCGATCACTTCATCGGTTTTATTGAACCAGATTAGTTTCACTTTGAAGGCATCGCGCACGCTATTGATGTGGCTAATCAGATCATTATTCTCCTGCTTCGCTCGGGTGAGATACGCTGGCCGGTAGACGATCCAAGTAATTTCGGCGCCAGGATTTTCCTCTTGGATTTGTTCGATACGAATCCGCGAAGCCCGGATGAAATTCATCCACCAATTATCGTGTGGCTGAGCCTTCCACTTTTCCCAAACCCAGAGGGAAACCCCACCTGTGAGGATGATGTATTCCTCGCGGGGAGGGGTTGCCACGGTCTCGGCAGCCCGAAGAGGTGCCAGAGAGATGAAGATAGCCACGAGGAGGAAGAAGGGAATTCGGAACATTTCGAGTGAACTTGGATAAATTATCTTTGTTGGAAAAGCGAAAAGCTCCCCACGCTTTGGAGCAGCGGATTGGGCGTCATCGGTGGTTTAGGCTTGGAGGCCGGCGGGCGTCCAAGCGACTTGGAGGCGGCGTCCTCCTTGGCTGGCGCGAAAGTGGAGCGCTCCATCAGGCAAGCCGACGAGGTGGCAGTCGATGGTTTTTGTCACCGGTTGCACGCCTCGCACGACGAAGGTGCCGAGGTGCCGGGGCTCCGCTCCCCCTCCACTTTGTCCTTGCTGAAGACGGACGGGGACATCCGCGCCCGTCACGCGCCAAGGGAAGTTACATTCCGTGGGCAGGCGAACACCCGCTTTCAGCACATAGCCACCATCACCGTCATCGAGGACCAGAACCACGGGCCGCTGGAGAAAACCAGATTTGTGGACTTCAAGGGGAATTCCTGATCCCGCGAGGAACCCGCTCCAGGCGTCGATCATCAAGCTACAGGAAGCTTTGAAGTCGTCGGGAGCCTCGCCCGCCATCGCTTTGCGGAGGACGCCAACGGCATCGGTGGCGAGCCCCATCTGCTGGAGGACTTGGGCATAGTTCCAATCGACCCGCTTACTAAATTTTCCACTTTCGACCTGGGGTTTGAT
>Ga0194055_10001906_pt1 | contig 16781 bp, 17 predicted proteins | sample SepL449m_MetaG_FD_155482 | JGI IMG/M metagenome (GOLD analysis project Ga0194055, IMG submission 155482) | Anoxic zone freshwater microbial communities from boreal shield lake in IISD Experimental Lakes Area, Ontario, Canada - Sep2016-L442-9m | ecosystem: Environmental > Aquatic > Freshwater >... | reverse complement strand
CTCACTTTCGCTCATCGGATTGAGTGCGCCTCAATTCTGGCTGGGATTTATTCTTGTTATGTTTTTTGGAGTTCGGCTCGGTTGGTTTCCAACTTCTGGGGCAGATGAATTGAAGTCGTATGTATTACCTGGGATCGCGTTGGCACTACCTACAGCCGGAAAAATAACACAAATTGTTCGAAGCGCGATGCTCGATGAATTTGAACGGCCTTACATGCTGACGGCTAGGGCGAAAGGTTTGGGTTTGATCGACCAGATTGGTCGTCATTCGATGAGAAACATCTCCGTAACGGTATTGACTCAGAGCTCATTTGAACTTGTGAGAATGATTGCAGGCTTTACTCTTGTCGTTGAATCTGTCTTTGCTTGGCCTGGAATTGGTCGACTGACTATCCAAGCATTAGAACAGCAGGATTTAATGTTGCTACAAGCGATAGTGATCGTCATAGCGACGATGATTGTGATCGTAAATATCGCCACGGATATTCTGTACTCACTAATTGATCCTCGAATTAAGTTGAGTTGATTTGAGAATCATGAATGATTTGAGCTATTTAGAATCAGAAGATTTGGCCAGTTTGGATACTAAATCTGTTTCGAAATTTTTTGGTGAACTATCTCGTTCGCTCACTGGGCTCTTGGGTTGTTGCGTGGTCCTCTTGAGCATCTTATTGGGAGCGTTGGCGCCATTTATTACGAAGTATGGCCCGAATGATTTGAAGTTAGGCGATCGACTGATTCCCCCAATGTTTTTTGGTGGAAGTTCAGATCACATTTTCGGCACAGATGCGCTTGGAAGAGACCTATTCAGCCGCGTGGTATTTGGGGCCCGAGTGAGCCTTTTCGTTGCATTCGTAGTCGTGCTAATCGCATCTTTGATTGGAATTTCCGCTGGCTTACTTGCCGGGTTCTATGGTCGATGGATTGATCAACTCATTATGAGGATTATTGATACTCAATTGGCATTTCCGGGAATATTGCTTGCGATAGTAATTCTCTACGCAATTGGACCAAGCATCACTTTATTGATCGTAGTTTTATCAATCAACGGGTGGATGGTACACGCTCGAATGGTTCGAGGGCTCGTACTTTCTTTGAAAACTAGTGAGTTTATTGAAGCAGCAGAAATCGCTGGAACACGGCCCCTCCGGATTATGTTTCGGCACATTCTACCGAACCTTTCATCAATGCTTCTGACGTTGGTTGTTCTTGAATTTGCTCGAATCATTTTGGCTGAAGCAGCTTTGTCATTTTTGGGCTATGGAGTTCAGGCACCGAATGCGTCGTGGGGTCTGATATTGGCAGAGGGGCAAAATTACCTTTCCAGTGGATGGTGGCTCGTGATGATTCCTGGAATGGTTATTGCTGTGACAGTCATGTCGGCGAATCTATTTGCCAGTTGGTTAAGAGTTTATGCTGACCCGAAATTGCGTGAGAAACAATATGGTCGAAACTTTGATCGCAAGGTGAAGGTGCGAAATGATTGAACGTCTGCTTGAGGTTAAGAATCTGAAAATTGCGTTTCCTACGATTTCAGGAATTAGATATGCAACTCATGACGTAACAATAAATGTTGGTGCAAATGAGAGGTTGGGAGTAGTTGGGGAGTCCGGAAGTGGAAAAAGCGTCACGGCTTTAGCAATTCTTGGACTTGTTCAGTCACCAGGTCGGATCGTTAGCGGTTCTGTCAGGTGGTGTGGAAAAGACATGCTTGACCCAAAAGTTGCTCAGGAGGTACGGGGACGCGATATCGCAATGATTTTTCAAGATCCAATGGCTTCTCTCAATCCCTTAATGAAAATTGAAAAACAGATTTCGGAAGTTCTGATCAAAAGGCGTGGATTTGATCGGTCAACAGCAAGCAAAAGAGTTATTGAGCTATTAGAGATGGTTGGAATTCCGTCGCCGCAAGAGCGTTCTAAGCAGTTCCCATTTGAATTTTCTGGAGGCATGCTTCAGCGTGTGATGATTGCTTCAGCTTTGGCATCCGAACCAAAACTGCTGATCGCCGATGAACCAACAACTGCTCTCGATGTAACAATTCAAGCTCAGATTTTAGAACTGTTGTCGACTTTATCTAAAGATCTTGGTGTTTCTGTAATGATGATTACTCATGACTTGGGTGTAGTTGCGGAGTTCTGCGACAGGGTGCAAGTCATGTACGCAGGAAGAATTGTGGAACGAGCACCCTGCATCCCATTGTTCGCTGAACCGCTGCATCCATACAGCCGTGGATTAATCGAATCTTCGCCAAGAGTTGATAGGGAAGCGAACTCAGTGGAGCCCATTGCGGGTGAGCCGCCATCGCATGCGTTGGAGATTGATGGGTGCCCATTTAGCAATCGATGCAACGAATCTTCGTCACGGTGCAAAATTGAGGAGCCTCAGCTTGTCGAAGTTTCTCCTCAGCGTTGGGTTGGTTGTTGGAACAGGGAGAAAAAATAATGAGAGCGGAGAATCCTATAATTGAAGTGAAGAATCTGAGCGTTGATTTCAAAGTACGTGGGAGAAATGGAAGTAGTGGACTAGTGTCCGCGGTGGACAATGTTTCATTCAGTATCTGGCCGGGTGAAACGTTTGCGCTCGTCGGAGAGTCTGGTTGTGGAAAGACCACACTTGGTAAGGCAATATTGGGACGAGTACCCGCTACTAGTGGTTCAATTCAGTTTTCTGGAAGTGAAATTTCATCTGCATCAAGATCTGAATGGCGCGAACTACATGGCAACATGCAGCTCATTTTTCAAAATCCTTTTTCGTCGTTGAACCCAAGAATGACCGTTCGGGAAATCATCGGAGAGCCGTTGATAGTTAGGGGAGCAAAAGGTGAATCTCTCGATAAACGAATCGACCAATTGCTTGAGATGGTTCGGTTGCCGAAGTCGGTAGGACATAGATATCCCCATGCATTTTCGGGTGGTCAGCGCCAGCGAATTGTGATCGCTCGAGCGCTTGCCCTCAGTCCCAAATTCATTGTTGCCGATGAGGCAGTTTCGGCCCTGGATGTTTCAATTCAAGCCCAAATCATTATCCTTTTGCAAGAACTGCAAAAAGAATTGGGCATTTCATACCTTTTTATTGCACATAATCTTGCAGTTGTCCGGCAAATTGCGGATCGCGTAGCAGTTATGTATTTGGGGCGAATAGTAGAAATCGCCGATCGAGAAACTCTCTACAAGGATCCGCAGCATCCATACACAAAAGCACTCTTGTCTGCGGCGCCAATTCCAGATCCGTCGTATGTTCGTCCAAAACGCGTCATGCTAGAGGGAGATCCACCAAGCCCCTTTAACCCACCATCGGGTTGTCGTTTCAACACACGGTGTTGTCAGGTTATGGACGTGTGCAAAGTTGATTCGCCTCCAACTGTCAACAACAAAGACCATCACGTGGCATGTTGGGGCGTTGGAAGTGCACCCGAAGACGAAGGCGTCAAATCCTTGCAAATAACAGAAAAAGGAAGTTTCTGATGAATGTAGTCGACTCAATTTTGTTGAATAGCGGTTCAAAAAGTGGTGAAAAAGAATTCGGAATTTTTATTAACGGGGCAATGAAAGCTGGAAAAGGACCAATCATTGAATCACTTTCAAGGATTGATGGTTCAATAACGGGGAGAATATTGAGTGCAAGTGAAGTAGATGTTGTGGAGAGTTATAAGTCAGCATCGATAGCCCGATCAATTTGGATGGGAGTCACTTCTTCTAAGCGTGCGGAAATATTTCAGAAAGCAGCAACGCTATTTCGAGAGCGATCTAGCGAAATTGGTGGGATGATTTCCGCAGAAATGGGTAAATCCGCACTTGAAGCAAAGACCGAAGTGGACAAGGGTGCATCAATACTTGATTACTACGCACAGATGCAATACCGATCGACAGGGGACTTCTACACTACAGATACGGGTGAGGATGTTTTTGTCGTCGAGGAGCCTCTAGGAACTGTTTTACTCATCACTCCTTGGAATTTTCCTTTCACACTTCCAATGCGAAAAATTGCGGCGGCACTTGCAGTTGGGAATACTGCCATCTTTAAACCTGCGACGAATTCTTCAATAACAGCCTTACTTATTGCGATGACGTTCAAAGATGCAGGTTTGCCAGATGGCGTGCTTAATGTGGTTATCGGTCAGAGCAGTTTGATAGAACACTCTCTCTTCGACAATTCGGTACTGTCGGGTGTCAGCCTCACTGGCTCGTATGACACAGCATCAAAGATTCGAAGTCTTATTCCGGTCGAGATTCCATTTCAAGCTGAACTCGGAGGAAAAAATGCTTTGGTTGTGTGGAAAGATGCCGACCTAAATAGAGCGATGGAGATCGTAAAAGCATCTTCATTTCGAAACAATGGTCAGATCTGTACTTCGTGTGGTCGACTCTTGGTTCATCGTGATATTGCAGCTGAATTTTTGACGAAGATTCGCGAATTCGTTTCCCAGGCAAAGAGCGATTCAGCTGATGGAAAGTCAGGCATTTTGTCGTCAGAGTTCGAACGCGACAAGATCATCGAAACTTTGGCTCGCAGTAAAGGGCAGTATGAGGAACTTATTGAAGCTCCATGGGGGAGCGAACTTTTTGGACCGACTGTGGTGGTTGGACCAAAATCTAGCGAGTTACTGAACGAGGAAATTTTCGGTCCTGTAATCACGTTCGAGGTTATTGACAACTTTGAACAGGCACTAGAGAAATTGAACCAAACCTCATATGGGTTAACAGCAGGAATTGTTACGCAGGATCATACTGTCGCACAAAAATTCTGGAAGTCGGCTAATGCCGGGACAATAAAAATCAACACTCCGCTAACAGGTACACCATTTCATGTTCCGCTGGAAGGTTGGGGACGTTCTGGGGCTGGTGGAGGAGAGGGAGGTAAATCGTCTATTCATTTCTTCACACGAAGAAAGGCGGTTTACATAAAGCGCGAAGAATAGAACTAGTTCAACAATTCATCAACTACTAATCAAGGAGATCAGCAAATGTCAAATGTAAAACTAAAGGATGCACGAATCGCTATTCAAGCAGGTCTCAAATCTGCTGAAGAGCAAGGTGTTGGAATGGCGATTGCGGTTGTCGACTACGCGGGTCAACTTGTTGCCTTTGAAAGGTCGGATGACGCCCCTTGGATCGTGTCTGAAATTGCATGGAGGAAGGCGCGAACTTCTGCTGCTTTCGGTAAAACTTCAGCTGATAGAGAGATGGCTTGGGCCGAAAGACCATTTTTTGCTCAAAGCGTCATCGCTTTAGGAGATTTTGTTGTTGGTCGTGGTGCAGTTCCCATTATTTCAAATGGCGAAGTTATCGGAGCAATCGGTGCTAGCGGTGGAATTCCGCAACAGGATCATGTTGCTGCAGAAGCTGCGTTGGATGCGCTAAATCTACAGTGAGAAATCTAAGCAGAGGAACATTCTGCGTTGCATCAGGTCACTCTTTATCCACTGAAAGCGGACTAAGAACTCTCAAGAATGGTGGAAGTTCTGTTGACGCAGTGTTGTCAATGGCATTTACTCAATGGGCGGTGAGTGCACCCACCTGCGGACCAGGTGGGGACATGTTTGTGATGCATGTGGATTGCAGCGGAGAGCAGATGAATTCGTTGGTTTTTGGGGGTTGGTCTCGTTCTCCATTAGGACTCAATAGCGAAACAGATCTCCTTTATACAGGCGCACAGGGAGCGGTGGTGCCAGGCGCATTGAAAGGTGCTGAAGCTGCCTGGCTTTCTAAAGGTCGACTTCCTTGGAAGGATTTGTTTAATGATTCAATCAACGCATGCAATGGACACGAAGTATCGAATTGGATGTCCAATTGCTACGCAGAGGTAGAGCGTCGGGGACATGGTTCAGCCTTAGTTGATTTTTTTGATGAAGGTGCAATACTCACAGGAGGTGGGACAGTTTCATCCTCTCGGTTTGGCAATACTTTAAGAGCACTTTCACAGAACGGTGCTACTGATTTTTATCAAGGTGAACTTGCTCGAATAATCTGCGAAGAGTCTGCCAAAGTCGGATCAAGAATCACTTACAAGGACTTAGAGGCGCAGAGTGCCTCAGTTGAGACCGCATCAACTACAGATCTAGGAGATGTGAAGCTAACTTATCCTGGAAGACCGAGCCAGGCTTCGATTCTTGTGGATTTATTGGACGGCATTCCAAAGAATTTAAAGTCGACAAAAGATGAATTCGCCAAGTTGATTGCGCCGCGCACGAAGAAATCATTGATTGACAGATGCGTAACTGGAATTCCTGGAACAGCTGTTGCTCTGGCATCCGACGGTAATTCGTTGGCGGTTGCTGTCCATAGCTTGGCCGGAGTTCAATTTGGAACAGGATGGATCGCGGGTAATACCGGAATAGCCTTTGGAAATCGATTAGGGACATCGTCATCAAATCGAAAGGATTTGCCTGCAGCAAATCCAACACCTGGAGGTGTACTTCCACATACTTTGAGCGCTGCATTAGTTGAACGCAATGGCGATCTCCTGCTAGTTGCGACTCCCGGTGGTGATCGTCAAGTGCAATGGCTGGCCCAAGCAGTTCAAAACTTCAGGCAAGACGTCAAAGCAGATGAAATTGTGACACAGCCTCGCTGGTTCGTATGTCCAGAAGGTAACAGATTTGGGGTGCCTGAAGGTATTGATAATCAATGGTTCATGTTCGCTGAAAGCGGAATTGACTGGTGCGATGCAGCAACGATCTCTGGTTTTGATGTCAGAAAAGTTGCAAGTGTCGGCGGTGGATTGCAAGCAATTTCTTTTGAAGATAATCAATGGCAAGCAGAGTCTGATCCGAGAAGCGGTGGATCCGCATTAAGAATGGAGAACTAATATGTACGACGGTTTAAATTTCGTAGTTGCCGATTGGGCCAATGAAATCAATCGAATTCAGACGTTCGCTACTGAGCATGAAGATGAACTTCGCATTTGCGAACGAAATTGTGTCTTCCCAGCTGAGATCTATAGAGAAATGGGACGCAGGGGATGGATCGGGCCTTTTACGTCAAAGGACTTCGGAGGGCTCGGTGGCGGCGTGGCCGAATATTGCGCCATCGAAGAAGAAGTTGGTCGTACTGGTCTTGTCTCGCCGCAAATTTCTATACAAGGACAACGATGGCTATTGGATTGGGGAACAGAATTACAAAAAGAGAAGTACCTTGGCCCCATCGCACGTGGTGATTCAATTTTTTCAGAATCAATTTCAGAGCCTGGTATCGGATCATCGTTAAAGCTGATGAAAACAAAGGCAGTGAAGGACGGTGGGGACTATCTAATTTCAGGTGTAAAAACTCATGTCAACCTAGGAAGTCAGAGCGATGTGACGTTAGTTTATGCAATTGCTGAAGAAGGGTTGACTGGTTTTTTTGTCGACATGTCAATGGCGGGAGTCTCAAGTAAACAAACTGACCCGATTGGTCTAAGGCTTCTACCAACTGCAGATATGTTTTTTGATGAAGTACGAGTCCCGAGAGAGTCAGTACTGGGCGAAGTTGGACGCGGAATGGATACATTCCTGAGCACATTTAATGTGAGTCGTCTCGGAAACGCTTCTGAACTTATCGGATTTGCTCGCCGAGCAATGACAGAAGCAATTGATTATGGAGAAAAGCGGCAAGTAGGAAACCAGAATGTTGTCGACTTTCAGGGAATTCAATGGGGAATTTCTGAAATGTACTCACGAACATATGCGGCATCGCTGGTTAGAAATAGGGCAGCAAACTTAATAGATCAAGGCGAAGAACACGCTTTAATGACTTCACTTGCGAAAAAACTTTCTATTGATGCTGCGGAATACACCACTTCGCAAGTCTTTTCACTCATCGGAGGTTATGGCTTATACACAGATACTGCATTTATGCGTTTAATAAATGACACGAAAGTTCTTAGGATCGCTGGCGGATCACTTGAAATTCTCGCGAACTATATAGCGCGGAGAGTTTTGAAATCAGATTCACTTGAAGGTTTAAGATGAAAAATTTAGCGGAACTAATTCTTGATAGAGGTAATAGATTCCCGAACCATAAATTCTCAATGGCTGATTCAGAAGTGACTTTAGGAAGTCTTATTGAAACCGCAAGTGGTGTTGTAGGACTCCTTGAAAAAATTGGTATAAATTCCGATGATCGTGTTGCGGTTATAGGTACAAACTCGGATTCATACTTGGCAATTTGGTTTGCGCTTCAACTAGGTGGCATTGAGGCGGCGCTTATAAATCCTGCTTACCCCGAAGAACTTCTTGCGGAAATGTTGAGCAATTTAGAGCCAAAGGCGATTATCTGGGTGGGCATTGAGCCATCAAAAACAGTGATACGAGATGTGTTGGAAATAGATGGTTCCGATGCGATTAATGGATCCCTAATTTTCGAATCGAAGAAATTATCAAACGGAATGATTCCGAAGATTTTGGCTGGATTATCGCGGCAGCCAAGCGACATAGCCGGGTTTATGCATACATCCGGCACGACTGGAACGCCGAAGTTCTGTGCCCAAACCCATGAATACTTTCTGAGGCTTGGGAGATTTATAGCTGACACTATGACGTTCAGTGAAAGCGATACTATTTTCGCTCCACTTCCGCTATTCCATATTAATCCTCTTGGTTATGGAGTGATTGGCGCCCTAACCGGCAACTCACAGTTTGTCAGTGTCAACAAATTCTCTGCATCAGGATTTTGGCCTCTTGTGAAAGAGGCGGAAGTTACAGCGCTCATACTTCATGCCCCACCTGTCGAGATTCTTAAAAGAGCTACTACTCGCGCTGATTCAATTAATCACCGTGTTCGAATCGTTTTCTATACTGACCGCGAATTTTTGGATGAATTTCAGATCCCACTGGGAGTTTCCGCCTACGGATCTACGGAGTCGGGTGGACTTTCTCATGTTTGGCTTTGGCGACAAGGCGATCAGACGATCATTCCTGAAGGTTTATCTCGATACGGCGGTAGGTGCAGGCACGAATTGGCATGGAGAATTAATCCAGACGGTGAAATCGAGTTGCGACCAAACCGCGAAAATGTAATGTTCAGCGGATATCAGCGAGGCAACACACTGGTAAATCCATTCAGGGAAGACGGTTGGTTCGAAACTGGTGACTTAGGAAGAGTGGACGAGCAAGGGAATCTAGTTTTCATAGAGCGCCGATCTGAATCGATCCGTGTTAAGGGAGAATTTGTCCCAATTAGCTATGTGGAAGATATTTTTTCAAAAGTTGAGAGCATAAAAGACATTGCGATTTGGCGGCGTCCAAGCGAACTTGTTGATGACGAAATAGTTCTCTTCGTCGAAACTTTTGAAAATAGAAATATAGATATGGAGAGAGTTGAGGAAACCCGCCAGGCGCTTCCTGCATTTATGAGGCCATTAACAATGATAATTGTGGATCAAATTCCACGCGATGCAGGTGTAGGGAAAATTCGACGGCGGGAACTATTTGACTGCAAAATCATTAGCGAGGTGCAGCTATGAGTTATGGCGTTGTTGACTTTCATGTGCACTCAGCACCGAGCCTTGTTCCGAGACATCATAACGATAACGAGTTGCCCGACATAATGAATTCGGTTGGTGTCGAAAAGTTTGTAATGAAAGCGCACGAAGGTTCAACTGCAGAACGTGCGTTGTTGCTCGGTGGTGGAGCAATCGGAAGTATCGTTTTGAACTCTGTTGTAGGCGGAGCAAATCCGGATGCAGTAGAAACGGCAGCCCGTTTGGGTGCGCGTGTGATTTGGATGCCGACCCTAAGCGCTCGTGCGCATAGATCAGCGCATACTGCAAGTGATATCAGCGTCCATAAGAACCAAAACTTTCGGGAAGTCAAGGTTTGTGAAGACGATGGTTCAGTTTGCCAAGAATGGATCGAAGTTTTTGACCTAGTCGCCGAGCATGATTTGGTGCTTGCATCTGGGCACATCACTATGTCCGAGGCAATTTCTGTATTTCGATTGGCAAGGACAAGGGGCGTAAAAAGGTTTTTGGTGAATCATCCCTTGTTGTCGTTTCTCGATTGGCAGGATGATCAGGTTTCTGACTTCTTGGAGCTCGATGCGTTTATTGAAGTTGGAATTCTGGCAGATTTACTTGCTGGTTCCATAGAAGGTTTAACGGCGACTGAACGTATGAATAGTTTGTATCCAGCGAGTCGTTTGGTTTTCGGGAGCGATTTAGGACATTGTTCATTTCCAAATGTTGTTGATGTGATGGGTAATTGGATCGATCGCGCCGAGAGATCTTTGGGTGGTAAGTCAACGGAGCAGATTATTAGGCAAAACGGCACTGGTTTGGTATTCCCATGATCAAAGTATCCCTTTTGCCCGGTGATGGTGTGGGAAGTGAAGTGCTTGAAGGCTCGGTTGAAATTATGCGAATCCTTGCCGAACGGGGATGTTTGTCGTTCACGGGTCCATGGCCGATCGGCGCCACTGCATTTAGGGATCTCGGTGTTGGGCTTCCCCAATCGACAATTGATGCTGTCGACGAATCTGATGCGATCTTATTGGGCGCTGTCGGTGAACATCCCGGAGTTGATCTAGCTCTTTATCGACCCGAGCTTGCGCTTTTAGCGATACGCAAGCGGTACGACTTAAGAGTCAGCATCCGCCAGGTTTGGCAACCCGGTCAAGAAGCTATTACTTTCGTTCGAAATTTATTGGGTGGCGCATATGGCGGCGATGAAATGCGCCAGGAGAGCGATGGCAAAGATCAGGATTCAGTTGCGTGGGACAAATTTCAGATGGAAAAATGGCGGATTTTAGAAATATGCGAAATCGCTAATGAATACTTAAACAAAAATGCTGAAACACAATTAATTAGTGTCGATAAAGCCAATGTTCTTGCTACATCGAGGCTGTGGAGAAAAACGGTTTCGGAGTTTGCTAAGGGAAAAAATGTAACAGCTCGTCATGTTTATGTAGACAGATTTGCATATGAAATTGGTTCTCTAAAACTTCCTAATTGCGTAGTTATTACCGAAGGACTTTTTGGCGATATTTTGAGCGACCTTGCATCGGGTCGTGCCGGATCGATAGCAATGTGCGGGTCTGCATCAATTCACCCAGGACTTCCACTAACAGGAAACTGTGTCGGACTATTTGAGCCAGTGCATGGATCAGCTCCAAATAGGGCAGGACGGAATCAAGTCAATCCGATTGGCGGCTATCTAGCGCTGGCAACGCTTTTGGAATGGTTTCCCGAAACTCGACCGTGGGGGGCCAAGGTGCGTGAAGCTGTTGCATTGGCTATGGGTAAAGGAAGGTTGACATATGACCTTTCGCCAGTTGGATCGGTTGCAATATCCACCTCAGAATTTTCAGAAATTGTTAACTCGATTTTCGAGACCATTATCTAATGAAAATTGATCAAAAACGTGTCTCTTATTGGTACCTATTTGCATTGTTTTTCACTGCTGCAGTATCGGAAACTCTGGTGTCTCCACTATTTCCATTGATAAGAAATGACTTACATTTGCGAACGGCAGACCTAGCACTGATTACCGGTGGACTTACATTGATGACTGGTATCGGCAACTTGGCTGGAGGAGTGATCGGGATAAGACTGAGCGACCGTCTCGCGGTTCGAACTGCTGCATTCTTTGTTGCAGGAGGTGCACTAGTTACATCCATCTCGGGAAGTCTCACAGTCATGCTTGTTGGGCAAATGCTCATTGGTGGAGGGTCAGGATTATTTTTTGGACCTGGACTGTCTTCGGTGAGCAGACTTTTTGAGAAAAATCGTGGGCGAATTATTGCAGGGTACGGCCTCGCATATTCGTTAGGACTAGCTGTTGCGAGCTTTTGCGCCAATAAAATCGCTCCGCCATGGCGTATGAATTATCTCATCATTAGCGTGGTCGCGATTTGTCTCTCGATTAAGGTGCCTGATCTTAAGGAGAATTTGGAGCCGGTGAAACTGGGTCTGCAGAATTTGGCGGTCCAATACTCGAAGAATAGTTCTTATCGACTTGCACTCATCTGCGGAGTGGTGGCTGGGACGACACATTATTTAGTGATTGGACTAATTCCTGAAGCATTCGTTGATCGTGGTGAGACACTTGCCCTTGTAACGGGATTGATAGGAATCGGTCGCTTAGCGTCGATGCTCGGCAAATACGCTGCTGGCTGGGCTTTCGATAGATGGGGAGGCCCACGAAGCGCTCAGGTAGTGATGTCATTGATGCTTTGTTCTGGATTCCTGGTTTTGGCACTTCCAACAAAACTTGGATTAATCCCCATAATTCCGTTTGTTTGTTTCACAGCAATGCTCTTTCCAATTTCTAACGCCATCGTTATTGGAGCGTTACCCGCGAAGTCTTCCCTTGGTGTGGGAATTTACAGAGCGAGTCTGATGATTTCTTCGGCAGTGCTTTCCGTATTTTTTGCCATTGCATTACGCAATTTCGGAACGTTCGAAGTGATGTTGTCGGCTCTAGCGATACCAATTTTCGGAATACTTTATGCTCGCCGTTCAATAAAAACTCAATTGAAAAGAATCGAGTGAAAAATTATGTATGACTCATTAAACCTAAATGGCCTAGTTATTCAGTGTGATGCTGGAATCGCGACGATCACATTGAATCAACCTGAAAAAAGAAATGTGATTTCTGATGACCCAATACTATCCGAGCTAACCAAAGTCTTCGAGTTGCTTGATACAGATGAAAGTATCAGCGTAGTAATTCTTACAGGCAGTGGATCGGCATTTTCGGCAGGTGGAAATATCGAGAAAATGTACAATCGTGAAGGGATGTTCTCTGGCTCAACAGACAGCATCGAAAGCGAGTACATATTTGGTATTCAAAAACTAATTGCAGGCATTTTTTGTTCAAGAAAAGTAACTATTGCTGCTATAAACGGTCATGCGATTGGAGCGGGTCTCGATTTGGCTCTTGCTTGCGACTTAAGACTTGCTTCCCGCGATGCCAAACTCGGTGCAACATTTTTGAACTTAGGGTTAATTCCTGGCGACGGAGGTAGTTGGCTGTTGCCGCGATCTGTTGGCTGGCAAAAAGCATCAGAACTCATTTTTACTGGTCGAATCATTTCTGCAGATGAAGCATTGGAAATGGGAATGCTTCTTTCAATTCACGATTCAAATGAACTCCTCGAGGAGGCCTCGTCGTTGGCAAATTTGATTGCGAGCAAACCAAAACTTGCTCTGACCTACGCGAAGGAACTTCTAAGACTTAACTCATTCGAATTGAAAGCAAACATGTCCAAAGCCGCTTTGATGCAAGCGGTGTTGCATGCATCAGACGAGCATCGTCAATTACTTTCGAAGTTTTTTGAAGAAAGGAAACTTAAATGAAGCATTTTCATATCTCGGATGATCAGATTGAGGAATCAAGTGATTTGAAAAGTTTGACTGAAGAATTGTTGTTAGCGTTCGAGGATTTATATACAAATGAAGCCGCGACAACAATTCGTACCAGGACAACCATAGGTAAAACAGCAGCGAGCAGTATGTCCGCTTTGTATCCCAGAAGAAATGTTGGTGGTGGCAAACTGTATGTCTATTCACCGCGGGGTCGATCGTTTGTAATCGCCCTATTCAGCCTGGATGGAGATCTACTGGCGACATTCGACGGGGAAGCACTTACTGCGGAGAGGACTGCAGCTGCAACTGCCATAGCAATTCGTCGAATGGCATCCCCTGATTCTCGTATCGGAGCAATTCTTGGCACCGGGCGCCAAGCAATTTGGCAAATCAAAGCGATGAACCAGGAGATGAGACTTGAAGTCCTCAGGGTCGCTGGTCGAAACATGCAAAAAGTGGAAGAGGTTGTTGGTTGGTGCCTAGATAATGGCATTAATGCCGTTGCGAGTGATTTCTCCAGTGCCGTAGTTGATGCGGATGTGATAGTCGCAGTAACCGCCACATATGAGCCATTATTCGATGGGGAAACATTGAAAGAGGGTTCACTTGTGTGCGGAGTTGGATCAACTACATCTTTGCGCAGAGAACTTGATGGCAGGACAGTTGAACGAGCTTCGCTCGTTGTCACCGATTCGATAGAGGGTTCGTTGATCGAGGCGGGGGATTTAATACAAGCTGCAGCAGAAGGCTTGTTTACATTTGAGGATCTAGTGAGCATTGAAGAACTGGTTTCGACAAAAGATTTCGTGATTCCTTCAAATGGGATAAGGCTGTTTGAATCTCAAGGCGTCGCGCTTGAAGATGTAGTTGGGGCATGGGAAATCATGAGAAGACTTGAATTGCTATAGAAAACTGGAGGATTATGACAGCATTAGCAATCTTTGAAGTATCACTAATTGAAAATCCATCGAGTGATGAAATTGGAAATTACGAACTATATAGATCGCTTGTTCCTGGTTTGATCAATAAATATCGTGGAAAATATTTGATTCGTGGCGGGAGTGCTCAAAGCCTTGAAGGTAATCCACCTGCTTCCAGGTGGCACGTTATTGAATTCGAAGACGTGGATGCAGTTAATGCATTTTGGAACTCGGACGAATACCAAAAAATCATTGGTCTGAGAGCAGGTGTGGTCGAAGTGCGAGCTGTTTCCGTTTCCGGATAGGACTCTGTCTTATTAGTGGTCAATTGTGCAGCCACTACAAAGTCGAGGGCTTGTATTTGATAAGACGCAAATTGTTTGAGCACTTCCTTTTAGGTCTGGTAGGTTGCGAGATCAATAACTTCAATAGATGTGGTTGCCGGCAAATCAATGCTTAAAACCTTTGTGGGGATTGAAGTTCAGTATCGAGATTCACTTTTAAACGGATATGCTTTTACACAAGTAAGGGCGCGTAGCTCAGTTGGTTAGAGCACTACCTCGACATGGTAGGGGTCCCGGGTTCGAGTCCCGTCGCGCCCACTGAAGATCTAGAAAATGATGTTGGCAACGAGTGCCGCAATGACTCCGAACGCGCTGATGGCTATGGAGAGAACCTGGGCGGTGTTGCGTCGAAGTAGCTGATTGGTGTTGTGCGTATTCTCACTGCTCATTTTGTCAAACCGTGCATCAACTTTGTCAAACCGTGCGTCAACCTTGGCAAATTCTGCCTCTACTTTGTCGAATCGTGCATCAACTTTGGCAAAATCTGCTTCAACTGTGTCGAATCGTGCGCTAATCCACGATCGCAACTTACTGAATTCAGATTCGGTAGTTATTGCCAACATCATGACGTCGGCACGAGTGGCAGACTTTTTGGCATCGTCGGAGATGAGCTCGGACATTGTTAGAACGATGTTCTGGCTGATTGGTGCTGTGTTGCTTTCGTGCATTTGCGATCCTTTTGCTGTGGTGATGTGCAAAAGATGTGTACGCGGGGAGGCCAGAAGTGAAGCATAAATGAACACTTACATATGTTGTGCTGTAGGTGTCAAGCACCGGCATTCTTGACAACAGCTTCGGATTCGCGGGCCGCAGCCTTGTAAATGCCTTTACTCATCAGCGACATCTCGCTTCGACGACGCTTGTCGTAAATTACTGCCCGATCGGCATGCACCGACGCATCGTCTGGGGCTGCCCAACCTGCAAGGTCGGCCAAATGGCATGCGAGGCGTAGATCGGTCTCTGTGAGTTCGAGTGCACGCTGAATCAATACATGTGCTCCGCCTGCGAGGTGGGCGATCTCATGGGCCACAACAGCATCTGGTGCAGGCTTGAGTCGTGATGCCGCACCGTCCCACCAACCGCCATAGAGGCGCCAGATATTGCGAACCACGAACTCAGGCTCGTCGTAGAACGGACGCATGTATGGCTTGTCGAGAATGTGTTGCGGAACCTTCACCGAGTGAATAATGGTGTCGAGGGTCTCGCCAGCATTCATCATGTCAATCACTTGTGATACCAGAGTTTCAAGTGATGTCGCAATGTCGTCGAGCACCGTGGCGATTCGCTTCTTGCCCTCAATTGGTAATCCGTGGGCGGGTAGTAGTAGCTCTGGTCCTTGTGCGATCATGCGTCGCAATGCGGTTGCCCACTCGAGTGCGTAGCGCTGTACTTTTTGAGGGTTTCCCGCATTTGGGTAATTCCAAATCACAAAGTCGCCGGTGAACAGCCACTTCTTTTCGGGTATCCAACCCCACAGGTGGTCGTCTGTCTCGCCGCGAGCGTGATGAAACTCGACCGAAGTGTTGCCGGCTTGAATGATGAGTTGATCTGTGAATGATTCGTCGGGGCGAAGTGTGGCGAGCGGAAGAAACTGTTGAGCGTTCTCTCCGAGCGATAGAGCTTCACGCATGTTGCCCGAATTCGGCTTCATGTCTGACTTGATCCCACCGAACTGACGGTTATTGATGCGCACATTCCATTCGTTGGTAGTGGTGTAACGATCAATGCGCTTAACGACATTCTCGTGTCCAATGACGTGAGGTGCTGGTGCACCTTTAGAGATGGCATCGTTTGCGAAAGCAAAACTGCCACCGACGTGATCTGCGTGACCGTGTGTGTACACAAGAGTTGAAATTGGTGATGCGCGCCAGGTTCGAATCGACTGCACAACAGCCTCGCCGCTACCTGCGCCAGATGCATCAAAGCACATCAGGCCGTCGCCGGTATCCCACACAACTGAATGACTGAAACTTTCAACGATTGCAAGGTCGGTTGCGAGTTCGGTGATTTCGTTGTTGACACGGTTGAGTGGCTGGTCGACGAATCCAGAATCTATGACTTTGGTGGAAAGCTCAATTGGGTGCATAGGCAAACTCTAGTTGTGGGTTGATTTCAAATTCGTTGCTGGCGGTTCCTTCGGCAGGCCTAGCACTCGCTCTCCCAAAATATTGCGCATCACATTGGATGTGCCGCCCATGATGGTGTAACCAGATGCGTAGGCGAGTCCTTGGGT
>Ga0194055_10001904_pt1 | contig 16791 bp, 21 predicted proteins | sample SepL449m_MetaG_FD_155482 | JGI IMG/M metagenome (GOLD analysis project Ga0194055, IMG submission 155482) | Anoxic zone freshwater microbial communities from boreal shield lake in IISD Experimental Lakes Area, Ontario, Canada - Sep2016-L442-9m | ecosystem: Environmental > Aquatic > Freshwater >... | reverse complement strand
GGGTCATACAGCGTTCTGGTTTATTCTCAGGACAAGCCCGTCTCCGCATAAGACACTTTCTTTAACATCCCCACCGAGCTTGCCTCGGTGGATACTCGGCCTTTGAACGACGCCTTGCCTTACCTGGAACCATCATCGTCATGGGCCAATCCAACACCGAGACAAGCTCGGTGGGGGCAATTTGAATAAGTAATTTCCTGCAGAAATGCAGGAATCATGTGAGCCTTCGCTTAACCGACCAAGCCGTTACCAGTTCGCTCCTTCGGGAGACTGTGGTTCAACTCGCCCGTTCTCGCGAAACCACGACCGACACCTGTGACAACAGTTTGTGAATTGCGGATCGCTCGCTTTAGGGTTTCGACCGCGTGCCGAACGAATGGAGTCTGAATCATCTTCATGATTCAGCAGCACGCCTGCCCGGACCAGATATTTCACCGGCCTTTTCGGGTCAGTGGATGATGTACGCATGTTGCGTCCGTTCAACGGTCCGAGCTCTTTCGCCTGGAAAGGCCTGTTTTATGAATACCAACCCAACGACGAATCCCAGTTCCAAAATGGACGACAAGAAGGACGCAAAGCCTGCTGTTGCCGCCACCAAACCAACTGCGGTCGCAGCCGCGGCTCCAGTTGCCGCAAAGCCAGACGTCAGTGCCACGACCCCGAAGGCCGACGCTTGCGCCACGACTCCCAAGTCAGACGCTACGAGCAAGCCAGAAACGCATTGCAAGACGCACGATGGCAAAGTCGTCAGCATCAAAGGCGACAAGCTCGTCATGTCGAACCCAGATGGCAAAGAGTTCTCTCATACCGTCTCAGCCGATGCCAAGGTCTGCTGCGATGGCACATCCTGCCACACTGCCGATCTGAAGGTCGGCAGCCGAATCCGCGTGACTTCCAGCCCGGATGACAAGCATACCGCGACCAAGATCGAATCGCTCGACAAGAACGCAGAGTTCGCCAAGACAGCGTGACTCCTGCGATGACTTGCGGACTGATTGAATAAAAATTGGGTGTGCTGGCCCGGAACCAGCATGCCTCGTTTTTTGTGTTTTCCAGCACTTTGACCACGAAAGTCTTTCTATGTCCAAACAGATATTCTGTGTCCTGGCCGTTGCCGCAACGATGTTTGTGAGTAGCTCCGCCTGGGGCGCCAAGGATGCCAAAGAAGCCCGAGATGTCAGTCATGACGGCAAGTTTGTCAGTGCCTCAGGTGCCCAGATGGTCATGATGAATAAAGGAGGCAAAGAACACTCACACACATTGGCGGCTGATGCCACCGTGACGTGTGACGGAGTGGCTTGCAAGGCGGCTGACCTGAAGGCCGGTATGAAGATTCGCGTCACCACAAAGAAGGGTGATATGAAAACTGCCACACAAGTCGAAGCACTCGACAAGCACACTCTGTTCGCCAACACCCACGATGGAACGTTCGTCAGCATTACCGACAAGAAGCTGGTGATGACGAACAGCAAGGGAAAAGAGCATTCACACCTGTTAACGGCAGATGTGATCATGACCTGCGATGGGACCGTCTGCAAAGGAGATCATCTGAAGGCCGGGATGAAGATCCGAGTCACGACAGAAAAATCTGAGATGGGGCCGGTTTCACACGTCGAAGCGATCGAAAAAGACGCTTCGTTTTCCCAGGGAAACTGAATCGGATGCACGCTAAGAATGCGTGGCATATTGGAAAATTTGCCACGCGAATTGGCGGAATCGAATTGGCTGACTGATCTCCGCGGCGAGCTTATGCGCGGGGTAACAACACATTTTATTCTCGGAGATGAAACACCATGGGATTGATTCTACTGATCCTGCTGATCGTTCTGATTGCTGGCGGCTTGCCGCACTGGAACCACTCGCGTGACTGGGGTTACGGTCCCAGCGGAGGGTTGGGACTGGTCTTGGTCATCGTCCTGATTCTCATTCTGCTCGGGCACATCCCCCGCGGATTTTAGTTCAAACTTGTCACAACTCTCTCTCCAGGAAACTGAATGCACAACACGCACACCATCGTTGCCGTCTTTCATACTCACGATAAAGCCGAAGCTGCGATCCGCGATCTTCAAAAAAGCGGCTTCGACATGAAGAAGCTTTCCATTGTTGGAAAGGACTATCAAACCGAAGAGCACGTCGTTGGATATTACAACACCGGCGAACGGATGCAGAAATGGGGTCAGAACGGTGCGTTCTGGGGAGCGGCCTGGGGAATTCTTTTTGGCTCAGCTCTGTTCGCGATTCCCGGATTTGGACCTGTACTGATGGCAGGACCGTTGGTCGCAATGTTTGTCGCGGCACTCGAAGGTGCTGTGGTCGTGGGTGGCCTGAGTGTCCTTGGCGGCGCTCTGTCCAGTATTGGCGTGCCTGATGACAGTATTGTTCAATACGAATCCGAAATGAAAATCGGAAAATTCCTGTTGATCGTCCATGGGACGCAGGAAGAAGTCGAACTCGCCAATCGGTACTTCCGTACTTCGACAGGAACCGTTGGGAAAGTCCACTGTGTCCCAGAGACGGGCACGGAGCATCCCCCATTGGTGGAACCGATGCACGTTGCGTGACCACGACGTATGTCGAGGGTGACGGAGGCAGAGTGGGACAGGCTCTGTTCGAGCTTGTCCCACCCTGCCATCGAAGACGCTATTTCCGTGAAGTCACGAATCCAGCGCACCGTATCCAGTGTGATTTCATCGTCAAGGAAAACTATGAACAGACTCGCCGCGATCATTATCGTGATCGCCGTAATCATTATCGGAGTTGGTGCCTACAGAGGCTGGTTCGCTTTTTCGAGCACCGGAAGCAGTCAGTCCGACAAGGTCAACCTGAACCTGACGGTTGATCAAGCGAAAATGAAACAGGATGGCGCAGAACTCAAAAAAGAAGCTTCCGAACTGACCGGCCAGTCGAAGAAATGACGCCCCCGTGGTTTGCCGTGATGTCATTGCAGCCCCTGGACCGTTTTCTCAATTCCATTTGCTTTCTGCCGGCATCTTTACGAAACTTCGCACCACCAGCTAAATGGTAAAGCTGAAGCAACTGGCACGTATGCTGCCAGTTTACTCTGGACTGCAAACTGATCTGTTCGTTCGACAGGAGACTTCTCAATGCAACCGACGACATCTTTCGTTATGTATTGCTGGGCCGTTGTGAGTGTTTTCTACATTGCAGGGGTATCGTCAACTGTCGTTGCGGCGGACAAGCCAAATGTTGTGATTTTCTATGCGGACGATCTGGGCTGGGGAGAATGCGGGTGTTACGGTTGTAAAGATATTCCCACGCCCAATATCGATTCGTTGGCAAAGGATGGAATCCGGATGACATCCGGCTATGTTGCCGCGACATACTGTAGTCCATCCCGAGCTGGATTGATGACCGGAAAGTACCCGACTCGGTTTGGTCACGAGTTCAACAGTGTTGCCAGCAAGAATTCGGGATTGAGCCTGAAGGAATTAACCATTGCCAATCGATTGAAAGACCTTGGTTATTCCACCGTCGCAATCGGCAAATGGCATCTTGGAGGGGGCTTTGAATACCGACCCACAAAACGAGGATTCGATGAGTTTTTTGGAACGCTTGCCAACACTCCGTTCTATCATCCGACTCAGTTCGTCGACTCCCGCGAATCCAACGACGTGAAGAAGATCGAGAGTGACGACTTTTACACGACGGATGCGTATGCCGATCGCGCCGTCGAATGGCTGGAACAGCACAAATCGAAGCCGAAGTTCCTGTACGTGCCGTTCAACGCTCAACACGCTCCACTTCAGGCCCCTCGGAAATATCTGGATCGATTCCCTGAGATCACTGACGAAAAGCGAAAACTGTTTGCGGCGATGATGTCTGGAATGGACGATGCCATCGGCCGAATCATGAGAAAAGTGAAGGAACTGGGCCAGGATGAAAACACACTGTACTTCTTCATCGGTGACAATGGTGGTCCAACAAAAAGCACGACCTCATATAACGGCGGTTTGCGAGGCTTCAAGATGACCACCTACGAAGGTGGCCCTCGCGTTCCGTTCCTCGTCCAATGGAAAGGAACCATTCCTGGCGGAACAACGTACGACTTCCCAGTTCTGAATCTGGATGTTCTGCCGACAGCCATTAAGGCGGCCGGTGGCCAGACGGATGCAACGTGGACGCTGGACGGCGTCGATCTTCTTCCGTATCTGACAGGCAAGAACAAATCGCGTCCGCACGAAACCGTCTACTGGAGATATACGCCGCAATGGGCGATTCGACATGGCGACATGAAACTGGTTGTATCCGGCGATGGAACGGGAAGTCCTGAACTTTACGATCTGGCCAGTGACGGAGCGGAATCCACGAATCTTGCCAATGCGCAACCGGAGACAGTCAAGGAGTTACAAAGGCTTTACGCCGCCTGGAATGCCGAACAGATCGAATCGACCGTCCCCAAAGAGGGAAATGGAAACAAGAAAGAGAAAAACAAGAACGGGAACAAGAAAAAGAAGGCGTAAGAGGATTTCGAACGGCGGTAGAGGCTCGTTTACCTGAAGCGGCCATTAAAAAATAACGCCCCGGTTAATGACCGGGGCGTTTTGCAATGGTTCGGATCGCTTTGGAATCATTCAGTAGCACTGGCAGGAATCGCTTCCGCCGTTTTCGCTCGAGCGGATTCGTCAATCTGGCGAATGGCTCGCGATGCCGCAGCAACGACGCTGGCATCGGCGTCGGATCCAAGCTGCCGGAGTGCCGGAAGAGACTTTGTGGCGGCGGTGCCAATCCCCCCGAGGGTGGTTGCAGCGGCCGCCCGGATCTGAGGATTGGAATCCTCCAGAATTCGCACCAGTCCAGGAACCGCTTTCACCGCCAGCGGGCCAACGTTTCTGAGTGACATCGCGGCCGTCAGGCGGACATTGTCATCCCCGTCACCCAGCAAACCTGTCAGAACAGGTGTGACCTTCTCGGCGTAACCCTCGAATGTCGACAGTGCCGCAGCGGCATTGACGCGAGCAAACGTCGATTCATCCTGCAAAAGCTTGACCAGTCCATCGGCAGCCGGCGCGGCATCAGGTCCGATCTGGGCCAGGAACATGGCCGCAAGTTCACGTGCGACCGGATTTTTATCATCGAGTCGTGCGGCGAGTGCTGCAGTGGCCTGAACGCCGAGTTCCTGTAGCCTGGCTTCCGCTTTCGCCCACGCATCACCGTCGTTGTTTTGTGCTGCGACAATAATTGCAGCGAACGCTTCGGCGCCACGTGGAAAATCGGGATCACCTGGTTCCGACTGTTCGGGGACCGAAACGAGTTCGGGTTCCGTTGCGACAACACTGGTGGACGAATCTTCCGCCACCACAGGCTCGGGGTCATGCGTCGTTTGCGCCAGCGGTGCAGGCTTGCTATTGCCACCACAGCCGATCATCAACGTCAGTCCCAGCATGGTTCCCGCAACATGAATTCGCAACATGATGTTTTCCTGACCTTATTCTGACTGGCAGCGGAACCGGACCTGCGATGCATCGCACGCTACTGCAAGCTCCGTCTGGTCGAAATTCAGATCTTCCAGTGCCTCAACCGTCTCCAGTTTTCCGACGCGGTACGTTCCCGGTCGCAACTGAATCTCTCTCCCTGTCTCGGCTCGAACCTGCTTTTCCAGTTGATCGGCTGTCGGTTGGCGACTGGACATGCGAATCTTCTTCCATCGGCCGCGTGATCCGCGTGTACTGGCGTGTTCACCTGGTGGGAGATAAATCGTTCCGTTATTGAAGTCGACGGCAAACGCGATGACACCTGGAATGAAGAAGAGCAACAGTCCCAGCGCATCTAGAATCACAACCTTGGGATCGAGTGGTCCGGCGGGCTGTCCTTTGCGCTCTGGCCAGAAGATCGTTCCACATCCGGTGTGAGGGAGTGCGAGCAGACCGATCGCCATCCACTCGCGGCGCGAAATTCGTCGAATTGGGATCATGGCTCGTCTACTTCCCACCAGAATCACTGCCGTTTCGAACGCCGCAAGTACTGCGAACGTCTTTTCAGCCGGTCAATCGCCGTAATGACGGCGACCCTCACGATGGGACGGTATTTCAAAAGCCGAATTCGCTCAAGATGACTTAGCGCCAGGATTCATTTCCTGAAGCAGCTTCCGCGGAACCCCGATATCGATCACATGCACGATTCCCGTTGCGGCCTGTCCGGGCAGGGTGGCAAATCCCGGCTTATGAGCCACGAACGTTGCGGTATGGTTTGCATTTACGCAGATCCCCAAAGGGAGCCCAGTGTCGCAATCCATGCCCGAGGGGAGATCAACCGCAAGTACTTTGCGGCCTGAACCATTTATCGCGGCAATCGCCGCAATAAACGGTTCCCGAATGGCTCCCTGCGTTCCTGTCCCCAACAGAGCATCCACAATCCAGTCGGCAGTGGCGAGCTTCTGTTGCCAGAGTGATTCCAGCCCAGCATCGGGTGGATCGATGATTGAGACACCTGCGCGGTTCAGGATCTGGTAATTGGCCGCGGCATCACCCGTAAATTGATTTGCGGGAGTCGCAAGCAATACGCAGACGTCCAATCCTGCATTTTCCAGGTGCCGTGCCATAACAAAGCCATCACCTGCATTATTTCCCTTGCCGCAGCAGATGACGATTGGGCCTTGAGCCCCCCATTGAACGAGCAAAGCCGCGGCATTGCGGCCCGCATTTTCCATCAGCACCAGCCCCGTCATCCCATAGTCGTTGATGGCGCGACGATCAACGTCACGGACCTGTTTGCGAGTCAACGTGATGGGAGCCAGCGGATGCATCACGGCTACTCCTTCGGTCGCAGTTCTTCCAAGGCAACGCGAATGCTTCGCAGGGTGACGGGGTGTTCCGCCAGAACTCGCGAATGGGGTGAAGCCACGAGCTGATCCCGAATCTCATGATGCTTCTTATTCAGCACCATGACCAGAACGGTGCTGGATTTTCGGCAGGCAGCGACCGCCTTGGTGTAGGCGCTAATCGCTTCGTCGTCCTCGCCGAGTGAATCCGCCATGAGAACGATGCCATGTGGCGGTGATGTTTCGACTCGCTTGATGGCTCGGTCGATATCACGCAGCAGAAGCACGCGATAGCCATGCTTGTTAAAGTACTCTCGCAGCGAATCCTGCTGTTTCAGTCGATTTTCGACACAAAGAATCGTCGGACTCGACTGACTTGCTGCGACCGGGGTTTCACCAGAAACCTCTTCAGCCGGAGCTCGATTTCCGACGATTATTCGTAGATCTCGAATTAGCTCGGTAGGTGTCTGGTAGCGCGAGTGAGGATGGATTTCCATCAACCGCTCAACGATCGCCGTGATCGAAGGTGACAGCGACGGATCAATTTGTCGGATCGGTCGAATCTGTCGGTAACGGCTGGACTGTTTCCGCTCGGCAACATTTTTTGTCGGAGGATACGGAGGAATTCCCGTCAGCAATTCGTAATACATTGCCCCCAGGAAATAGAGATCGCTCCGTGGATCGTTGTCGGGAGCGTTGGTGCTGCGTTCCAATGTGGCGTATTCGACGGCGCGATCCACCTCTTCTTCCATCGCGGTCAATCCCGCGTCCTGACCTGCCAACCCAAAGTCAACGAGTTTGGCAACACCCTGGGCACTGAGCAGCACATTGGTCAGCTTCAAATCACGATGCGTCAGTCCCAGACTCAACGCATATTCCAGGCCTTCCGCAATATCCATCACATATCGAGTGGCTTCTTCCGGAGTAAACTTCCCGCGGCTTTTGAGCAGCTCGCGAAAATTCCCCCCTTCCACGAATTCCATCGTCAAGTAATGCTGATTTGCGTCGCTTCCCACTTCGTAGATGGGGACAATGTTCTTGTGCTTGAGCCGTTTTCCCAGCTCACCTTCGCGTCGAAACAGATTGACAGTGCGAGGGTTCTCCGCCCAGCGCTGACGCAGGACTTTCATGCCAACCATCCGGCCATCTTCGACAGAGCACCCGCGGAAAACGCGTGCAAAACTCCCCGAGGCGTTGCGGTAAAGCAGCTTGTACGGCCCTAAGCGAAGTCCGTCAGTCTCGCGTTTTTTGAGTTTTGCGGCCTGGTACGGAGTGAGCAGATGGCGACGTTCCAATTCCGCGATCACACTGTCAATCGTCGGTGATCGCCCCAATGCTTCAACGCAACCCTGCAATGTTGCGGGTTCAACAAGTTTGAATCGCAGAACGAGCGACTGGAACTCTGACAGCGTAGAAAAAGACATTGGAAGTCTTGACGATTAACGATCTGTGAATGTTTTGTGAGTTTACGAATTCAAAAGAAAGGCGGTACCAAACAGGGAAATGTTCCCGTGACATTCTGTCATCGGCAACTCATTCCGTGGGAATGAGTTACTTCCAGAAAAATGATACCGCCGCGGCTCAGAATCAAACAGTCTCAGATCGCAACTTCCTTGATCTCAAACAGGCGATCAAACTTCGTGATCCGGAGAACATCCATGACATCGGGCGAAGGATTGTAGAGTTCCACCCGTTCCACCCGCTGGCGGATCGAAGAAAGAACCCCCAGCATTCCGCTGGGAACCAGTTGGACACCGGTCAGATCAAATGCCAGCACCTTGCACTGATGCTGGGCGATCAGGTCGAACAACTGCGTTCGGTAGGCGGCGATGCAAACTTCGTCTGGCACATCCTTTCCGCCAAATCCAACGACTGTCAACTCGCCCGTCTGATAGACTTTCAGAACAGCCGGGTCTTCCGGAAGTGCACCGAGTCTGTAATCGGGAACCGGTGTCTCGTCGTGAATACTGTCGCTCACAATGCCATCCTCCAAGTTGACGTCAAAGCCTTCGGGGCAGAACTATATCCGATTGAATCACCGCTTTCCAAGAGGCTGGCTGGGCACACGGCGCATATTAACTTGGAGATTTCTCCAGCAAACTGGTGGCAGAACTATCGATTACAGTCAGAAACCTGCAATTTTACAGGTCCGTTCGGCAGGATTTGCCGCAACCGGGGGGATTTGAGGGAATTCTCGAATCGGTGTCGGTTGTTTGACCGCTTCATCTTGACGAAATTTCTGCCGTGTGCAGAATACCGCCCGTCCTGCCGCGTCCACCTTGCGGTGAACAAAGATCGGGAATGGAACCAGACGCAAATTGATTTGCGACAGAATCCAATCCCGCAACCTATTGAAAAAACGTTTTTGTCCCATCGGCCACGCAAAGGAGTGCAATCGCCGTGAAGAGAGCCATTACTTGGGCATCCGCTGTCGTCCTGTTCGCAGGCGTTCTGACTCTGACCAACAATGCGTGGAGCCAGAATCCATCGAAAGACGCCGCAGCACCTGCCGCCGCAGCATCGAACGTTCCACACAAAGTGGGCCTGATTGACATGGCCCATGTCTTCAAGAACTACAAGAAGTTTGAAGCACTTCGCGAAGATCTGAAGGTCGAGATCAGCGAAAGCGAAAACAAGGCGAAGGAAATGCAGCAGGAAATCGCCACCCTGCAGAACACTCTGAAGCAGCTGATGGAAGGCAGCAAGGAGTACGCCAAGAGCGAACAGGAAATCGTCAAGAAGGCGGCCGAGTTCGAAAGCTTCCGTCGTACTGCCTCGCGTGAATTCCTCAAGAAGGAATCACAGATTTACTTGACGGTCTACAACGAGACCTCCGAAGCGGTCAAAAAGTATGCCGACTTCTACAAGTACACCCTCGTCATCCGCTTCAACCGTGAAGAACTGGATACCGAAAATCCTCAGACCCTGCTGCAGGGAATGAATCGCCAGGTTGTCTATCATCGCAACGAAGATGATATCACCACTTCGGTTCTGGATTACCTGAATCGCAAGTACACCCCGGCTCCAACCGCTGCTCCTCGGACAGCGAATCCAAAGGCTGCAGCTCCGAAGTAATCCGGATCGGTCGGATCGATTTCTCGTCAGCCGATCCCGGTTATCCGACCGGGGTCGACTGCATGTTCCGCTGTCGTGCTGCTTGAATCACACAACAGGGTAGCACTCGAATCGAGGGGAGGGGCACTTGCAACCGCGACGTCAAAGAACCATCGCGCGCCCGGCTGAATTCCACGGTTTCGGCTTCTTGACCGGTGCCGATGTGACTCTCCGCTTCTTGCCAGCCGAAGAAAATCATGGGATCGCGTTCCAGCGAACCGACCTGCCAGGAACTCCACCCATTCCGGCTACCTTGGAAAATGTTGTTCCTCGACAACGCCGAACCGCAATTTCCAACGGTGTAGCTTCTGTTGAATTGATCGAGCATGTCATGGCCGCACTGGCCGGATTGCAGATCGATAACTGCCTGGTACAACTGAACGCCCCGGAAGCCCCCGGTGCCGACGGGTCGTCACTCGACTTCGTCAAAGTCCTTCTCGAAGCCGATTTTACAGAGCAGTCTGCGTTGCGTGATGTTCTCGTCATTGGTGATGCCTACAGCGTGCGCGGCGATGACGATCGCAGTGAAATCTCGGCGGGTCCAGTCTTTCGACGGACGCTCGTCGTCAGCTACGAACTGGACTATGGACCGCGTTCGCCGATCAAGCCACAACTGCTGACATTTGAATTCTCACCCGAAACATTCGTGACCGGGCTGGCCTATGCCCGAACATTCATCCTGGAAACGGAAATCACCGCACTGAAATCTCAGGGATACGGCTCCCGTGTGACCCCTGCAGATCTGCTGATTTTCGGGACCGACGGAGTGATCGGGAACCAGTTGCGAGCCGCCGACGAGTGTGTTCGCCATAAGATTCTGGATTGTATTGGTGATTTCGCGCTGCTGGGTTGTGACGTGCACGGGCACTTTCGAGCCTATCGCTCGGGACACAATCTGAATCATGCCATTTGCCGGATGGTGTCGGTCGCGCGAAGTCCACTGCACCTGTTAAAGACACCTGCCTGACGTTTCGTCCTCACTCTTACATTGGATAGCGACCTCATGACCTCGCGCATTTCGCCACTCGCTCAAGTCGATCCCCAGGCGCAGTTGGGCAGCGACGTCGAAATCGGTCCCTTCTGTGTCGTTGGTCCCGACGTCGTCCTGGGTGCTGGATGTGTCCTGCACAGCAACGTGGTGATTGACGGCAATACCACAGTCGGCGAACGAAACCGCTTCTTTCCCGGTGCAGTCATTGGGGGCGAACCTCAGGACTTCTGCTACCAGGGGGGGCCAACTCGAGTTGAAATTGGTGATGACAACCTGTTTCGCGAAGGCGTGACCGTTAATCGTGGTGCTGACAAAGAAGATGGCGTCACCCGGATTGGCAATCGGAATTTCCTGATGGCCAATTCCCACGTCGCTCACAACTGCCATGTCTTCAACAATACGATCCTGACGAATGGCGTCCTGCTGGGCGGACACGTTCACGTGCACGATTATGCGATCGTCTCGGGTAATTCAGCGGTTCATCACTTCACAACATTGGGAACAGGTTCCTTCGTGGGTGGAATGTGTCGCGTCGTGCAGGATGTCCCTCCCTATATGTTGTCTGCCAGTGCGGATAACCCCGAGGTGGTCACCATCAATGTCGTGGGTATGCGTCGCCGCGGAATCTCGGAAACAGCGATTGCCTGCGTTCGCCGTGCTTTCAAGCTGATGTATCGAGAACACAAGAGACTCTCAGAGATCCGTGAGATCCTGATTGCCGAGACCGAGGGTGTCCTGCCCATTGAACTGATGACATTGCTGAACTTTGTGGAATGGTCAGCCAAGGGGAAAAATGGCCGTGGTCGCGAGGCTTTCCGGAACCAGCCTGCTGCTGCGGAAGTCGAACGGCGAGCAGCCTGATCTCGTAACCGCCTCATGTAACCGTCAACTTTCATCGGAACTGCTGTCAATACTATGCCGCGTCTCAAAATGGCCGTGATCGGAGTCGGTGCTCTGGGTCGTCACCACGCTCGGATCCTGAGTGAAAATCCTGCCGTCGAACTGGTCGCGGTTGTTGACAGTCGAGCCGAACAGGGGCAGGACGTTGCCGCGAAATGTCGGACCAGATGGCTCGCCGACTATCAGGAGTTGCTCTCAAACAATGCCATCGACGCAGTCTCGGTCGTCGTTCCAACGGTTGCTCATTGGCAGGTGGCAGGAGACTTCCTGCGTGCCGGCATCCCGGTACTCGTCGAAAAGCCGCTGGCAGCCAATGTCGAACAGGCTCGACAACTTGTCGAACTCGCGGCCGGGCAGAATACACTGCTGCAAGTGGGACATATTGAACGATTCAATCCCGCATTTCAGGCCGCAGCGGAACGCATACACGATCCAAAATACATTCGCGTCGAGCGAACGAGCGCCTATACATTTCGCTCTATAGACATCGGTGTCGTCCATGACCTGATGATTCACGACATCGACTTGGTCCTGTCTCTGGTGCGCAGTCCGTTGACGAGCGTTGAAGCATTTGGTGTGACCGTCATTGGTGGGCACGAGGATGCAGTCCAGGCTCGCTTGAGATTTGCCAACGGCTGCCTGGCCGACTTGACGGCCAGCCGAATCAGCCCGACGGTCAGCCGTTCGCTTCAGGCCTGGTCTGCGAATGGGTGTGTCACGTGTGACATGCACACTCGCGCCGTTCAGCAGTATTCACCTTCAGACAGACTGCGTTTCGGCCCATCCCCGCTTGACTTGGCCCGTCAGCCTGGGGCTGACATGGAACAGTTGAAAAAGGATGTGTTCGGCAGTTTCGTGCAGGTGGAATCCATCGCGGTCGATTCGACCGGTCCAGACGCCTTAACATGTGAACTGAACGACTTTGTTGAATGCATCCAGACTGGCCGAGTTCCCCACGTCGACGGTATTCAAGGCCTGTCCGCAATGCTGGTGGCTGATGAAGTTTTGAAAAGCGTTGCCGCTCATCAATGGCAGGGAAGTCCAGACGGAGCCGTCGGCCCCAATCCACAGAACAGTCGCCCACGCCGCGAAGCGGCATAGCGGGTAATTTGACTGACGGTCGCGTACAGGACGGGAAACCGACCTTATGTGAATCCGCATGCGGTTGGAGTGCGTTCCAAAGACTGTGCATTTGTTGCAGGCGGTAAGAAGACGCGATCCTGGTGGTGGGACCGGCGCGGCGAAACGCCGTTGGTCCGACACAACTCTTTCTACGCCTCCCCGCGCATCTATTGAAACTCGAAATCGGTTGCACAAGATCACCGAACAGCGGTAGAAACAGATCGGTCGCTTTCCACCGACATTCTCAAAGCGGATCTGTTCCAACTCTTCGTCGAGGTCACGTGATGCAAACTTCTTATGAGCTCTTGTCCGGTTGCAAAGTGAATGCCGTCCGCTGGTTCAATTTTGCGTTGCTGATCGCATCCGTTGCGACAGCCTATGGTCAGGCGGAGCCAACAGGCGATCCCGCAATCCTGCCAGCGGGAGCCAGGCTGGAACGACTCTGGAATGAGGGGGAGTTCACCGAAGGGGTGGCAGTTGCCAGAGACGGAAAGGTCTATTTCAGCGACATCGCCATCGAAGCGAAGAACCCCGGCCGAATCATGCGTTTCGATCCCGCCACCGGCAAGACAACAGTGCACGTTGCCGACAGTGGCCAGAGTAACGGTCTGTTCTTCGATTCCAAAGGACGATTGCTGGCGGCTTGCGGCGCTAACATCGGATTACGTGGCCTGTGCGAAGTCACTGCGGATGGCAAAATGAAAGTCATCGTCGACAAGTTCGACGGGAAGAAATTCAATGCTCCCAATGATCTGGTCATCCATCCGTCGAGGCGTGTCTACTTCAGCGACCCGCGCTACGTCGGCAAGGAACCGCTGGAAGTGGATCACATGAGCGTTTATCGCGTTGATCCTGATGGAAAGATCCATCGGGCGACAACCGACATCCGCAAGCCAAACGGCGTGATTCTGTCGCCCGACTCGAAAACGCTCTATGTTGCTGAGACCGACAACGGAGCCACTGGCCTGGAGCCTGCAGGAACTGCTCCCAGGGAACCACGCATGACGTTGAATGCGTTTCCGATCCATGACGATGGCAGCCTGGGTCCGAAGAAGGTACTGATCGACTTTGGCAAGGGGACTGGGACCGACGGTATGACAACCGACACCGCAGGTCGGATCTACTGTGCCATCCGAAAAGAAGAACGCCACGGGATCGTGGTCTACTCCCCGGCAGGGAAAGAACTCGCGTATATTCCGACGGAGCCTCTGCCGACAAACTGCACTTTCGGCAAAGGGACTGAAGGATCGACTTTATACGTGACTGCCGGTACCGGTTTGTACCGCATCACGTTGAAGTCCACAGGATATCACCCGGAGCTTCAGGTCCCATAAGTACATCGCGTTTCGATTTATCGAAGTGTGTCATGCCAAGCTGGCTGTAGGCCAACAGAGGGGTTTCGGCGCCCCCCCGTTACGTCTCGTCCTCAAACTTCGGAGGATTGCTGTAGAACTCGCTCAGGTCGAGTTTTCCCTGCGATTCGGCTTCGAGCAGTTGCAAACGCTTTTCCAGGCGCTGGAAACGTTGTTCGATCAGGGGGGGAAGTTGCAGTTCTCGGCCTGATTTGGATCTCGGGACGGTGGGATAGCCAAGTTGCCGTTGCAGAGCCCCAAACAGATACAGCGGATCTTTGCCACGGTTGGCTCGGGCAATGCGCCCTTCCTGCCTGCCGAACAGGATCTTGGCGGTGGGGGTGTAGTCTGCACCGGCGGTGCGGCGGCGTTCTTCGACGTACGCTTCCGAACGGAAATAGATCAGGTCGGCGAATTCGACCGCTCCCAGTTGTGTGCGGGCTTTCAGGATCCAGTCACGCCAGTCGGAGTCGTACATCGGGTCGGCGGCAATCGAAGCGATTCCATCGTGGTAGCCCAATCGGTTTCTGGCCATGCATTCGAACTGAAACACAAACAGGCCGGCCGGGGAGGGCGATTCGCCGCGGTATTTGGCTTCGCGTTCCAGGATCTGCAGAGCAATCCGCTGGTCGAACTTGGATCGATCTTCTTCGGCCCGCTCCATGACGAACGCCTGAAACGGGGCGAAGTAGTGCGACAGATGCGTCATCCCTTCGCAGATCTTTCCCTTGTGCATCAGCTCACTTCGCAAAACATCCAAGGCCATCGGAAGCTTGGTCGTGGCGAGGATCTCTTCGCGGATACTGGCGAGGATTTCCTGTGACGGCAGATTCTCATCCAGCCGCTCGTGAAACGTGCGGAAGAAATACGCCTGTTCGATGTACTCTTCGCGATCCAGCAGTGGCATGCGGTCCCTTTACCAGTAAACTCGAGGACTCATCCCAGCGGGGCAGGGGGAGATGTGCGGTCGGGGGCGTCGAGAAACGCCTGCAGGATGATTTGAGCGGCCAACCGGTCGAGTCGTTCCTTGCTTTTTGCTGGCGAAAATCCCTGGTTCCACAACAGCACTTCTGCCTCCGTCGACGAATGCCGTTCGTCCCAGAAGGCGACAGGAATGCGTGTCTGCTCGGCCAGCCAGTTGCCAAACTTGCGGACGACGTTCGCCTGATCCCCTTCCGCACCACTCATTCGGACCGGCAGGCCAACGACAAAACCGACGGCACGGTAGTCGGCAATCAATTCTCGCAGATGTTTCAGATTCATCTCCGGGGTGCGGACTGTCCAGGTTTCGACGGGGACGGCGATGGTCTGTTCGGAGTTACAAACAGCGACTCCCAAACGCTTTGTGCCGAAATCGAGGCCCAGCAGGGCTCCGGTTGCGGGGACCTGGTCGGGTGGAAGTGCGACGGGTTGGGAGGGCTGTGTCATGTCAGGCATTGTAATGGATGAGGATCGCCTGACCAGCAAAACATGTCGGAACCGCAGACTTTGGCCAATCCTTACGTCGCGCGGCAGAAAATTCCAGATCGGGTGGAAGGTGCCGCTTGGGGTTGATTTCCAAATCTTCCGGGACTGTAATGGTCTCATCCTTCGACCGCTGGGTGTCGGAGTCGTCGCGCCAGGGTTAGTGTCATCGGGCTGGTGATGCTTCGCGACGATAGGAATTCACATTGTCTGGGTCCGAACGATTCGTGATCCGGGCCGTCAAAATCAAGGTGACTGGTTCAATGCGTAAGGTTTATCTGGTTTGCTCGCTGCTGTTGGCTTTTACCACATCAATGTTTGGCATGGGCTGTGGTGGCGATGCCGCCAAGCCAAAGACAGATGCTCCCAAGGCTGATGCCAAGAAGTCCGATGCTCCCAAGACAGACGTCAAGGCTCCTGAAGGAGCAAAGGAAGAACCCAAGAAGGACGGTGCCGCTCAAGCCGGTGCAGAAAAGACAACCGTCGCCGAAACCCCCAAGAAGTCGACTCGCAAGACGACTCGCAAGCCTAAGGCTCCAGGTGCCGGTTCAACCACCGGTGGCGGCGTAGAAGTTCCAGCCCCTGCTGGCGGAACGACCGAAAAGCCAGAAGAGAAGAAGGCTGAAGAAAAGAAGGACGAAGCTAAGCCTGAAGCCAAGGCTGAAGAAAAGAAGCCAGAAGAGAAGAAAGAATAGTTCTTCGCCCGTCTGTCTGGTAAATACGAACAGCCGCAATTCTGGTGGGATTGCGGCTGTTTTCGTTTCTTTGCGTGAATCTTTCCCTATCGTCACAGAGGGTTTGCGATGGTCAACATGATTCAAGAAATTCGCGAGTCTCTGCAACGACACTTCAGTTCGAAGCTCGACATTCCCTGTGACCATCAAGAAGTGTTTTCGCCCTGTGGGCGTTACCAATTGATTGTGGATGATTTCTCCACGCAAGACATCGATTTGGTCGTTGCGGTAATCCGATTGCAAGAGACGAACGAAACCATCGCCACGATCATGCGGAACGATAGTCGCGTGTTCTTTGCCTGGATCACTCGAGACAACCACGATTACCTTTTGTTC
>Ga0194055_10001903_pt1 | contig 16801 bp, 12 predicted proteins | sample SepL449m_MetaG_FD_155482 | JGI IMG/M metagenome (GOLD analysis project Ga0194055, IMG submission 155482) | Anoxic zone freshwater microbial communities from boreal shield lake in IISD Experimental Lakes Area, Ontario, Canada - Sep2016-L442-9m | ecosystem: Environmental > Aquatic > Freshwater >... | reverse complement strand
GCCCAGCGCTGGCAGCAGGCATTGCGCTCGCGGCGATTGTGGTGGCGTCGGCGCTGCTGCGGATCTTTCTCAGTCGCAACGCTCCCGGACCATGGATCTTCGTCGACGAGTTGATCTACTCTGAATTGGGACGCTCCGCATTCACAGGATTCGAGATTCGTGGCGTGCCAGTGACGGGCTACGGCAACGTCTACCCAATCCTCATTGCGCCAGCGTACGAGGTTTTTAGTGATCTCGTTAGCGCCTACTCGGCCGTCAAGGTGATCAACGCGGTCGTTATGTCGCTCACTGCGATTCCTGCTTACTTTATAGCTCGCACGCTGATGCAGCGCAGCTGGTCGCTGGTCGCTACCGCCCTCACTGTGCTGGTACCGAGCATGGCCTACACGGGCATGGTCATGACCGAGAGCGCGTTCTATCCAGCTTTCGCGTTGGCAATGTTGCTGGTCATTCGCGCGTTGCAGCGACCGACGATTTACAGCCAAATCCTTGCCTTCGCTGGTGCAGTCTTTTGTTACGAGGTTCGTCCGCAAGGAGCACTTGTCTTGCCGGCATTTGTCGTGTCTGTCGTGTTCTTAGTCGTTGTCGATGCTGCCGTCGCTCCCGCAGGCTCGCTTCTAAAAGAGCTGTTGCATGGGCTTCGTAGGTTCCTGCCAACGTGGATCATTGGTGGTCTCGGCGCTGCGGCCTTTATCGCCATCCAGCAGACACGAGGCACGGGGATCAGTGGACTGCTTGGTGCCTACGCCGTCACCGCCGAATATCGTGACCGCTACCAAGCGAAGCCGATCATCTCGTGGTTTCTACTTCACATTGCTGAGTTGGATCTCTGGCTTGGAGTCATCCCATTTATCGCGCTACTTGTCCTGATCGGTGTCGCTCTCTCGAAGACCAGCGACCGCTCGGTGCGCGTGTTTGCCTGCGCGGTTGTGCCAGTGATGCTGATGATGACCGCGATCGTTGCAGCCTTCGTTGTCTTCGCGAACGTGACGCGGATTGAGGAGCGAAACCTCTTCTACATTGGCTTCTTTGCGTTGATCGCGCTTTGCTGGTGGGTGTCGAAGGGGCTCGAACGGCAGCAGCCTCGCTGGTTTGTGATTGCTGTGGTGGTGGGGGCAATTGGTCCAGTCGCGTTGCCGTTCCAGCAACTACTCACCACCTCCGCAGTCTCGGACACGTTCGGGGTTTTTATCCCCTACGCGATCCACAGTCGACTCCAAGATCCCGTTATTACGACGTTTCTTGTCGCGGCTGGGACCATCGTGATGGTCGGCGTGATCTTGATTTTTGTTGGACGGCGCGCTTTCGTTGCAGTCGCGATCGTGGCAGGGTTTCTTGTCATGACTGGAGCAGCGGTTGATCGCCGTACCGACAAGGCCTCTACGGCTGCCGAGGCGATCTCCTCGCCTAAGAACTGGATTGATCGTGCTGTCGGCGTCGACGCCGACGTGGCAGTGGTGTTCCAAGGCGGCAGTGACCCAATGCGCGTCTGGCAGGCAGAGTTCTTCAACCGTTCAGTTGGCCCGGTCTTCACTATTTCAACGCCACTTGCCGGAGGATTGCCGGACGCCATCGTCGATGTTGATCCAGAAGGCGCTGTCGTTGATCGCTTCAGTCGACCGGTTTCTTCGAAGTATGTGCTGATTGATTCGTTTACAGGTGTGGATGGTCGCGTCGTTGCTCGAGATGCGGCTTACGGAATGGTTCTGGTTGAAGTGAAGAGTCCTCTCCGAGTTTTAGCGACCGTCAGCGGTGTCTATGGTGACGGCTGGTCTGGTGCGGATGTCTCGTACACGCGGTATGCGTGCACTGGCGGAGCCGTCTCGATGGAGTCAAGCCTCAATGCGAGTATTCATCCGACGCCCGTCACGGTGACACCGTATGTCGGTGAGGCCGCCCTGCCAGCGACCACGGTCGCAAGCGACGTTGGCTCGGTTCAGGTTCCCGCGCGCCTTACACCTGTTGACGGCGTGTGTCAGGTGCGATTCCACGTTGATCCACTTGTAATTCCATCGGAAGCTATTGGCACGAATGATTCTCGCCCGTTGGGTGTCATCGTGCGTGGCTTTTCTTATCAACCGCCTGCGTAGGCTCAGCGCACCTAGGACAGCGCGTCGAGGTCCGAGTCCACCATCATCTCGACAAGCCCACGGAAGTCGACACTCGGCTCCCAGCCTAGTTTGGCCTTGGCCTTGGCTGGGTCGCCAATCAGCAGATCGACTTCGGCAGGGCGAATGAAGGCTGGATCGACCTTGACGTACTCCTGCCAGTCGAGGCCAGCGTGTCCAAACGCGATCTCGACAAACTCCTGCACGGTGTGGGTCTCGCCGGTGGCGATCACGTAGTCGTCGGGCTCGTCCTGCTGGAGCATCTTCCACATTGCCTCGACGTAGTCGCCGGCAAAGCCCCAGTCGCGCTGAGCCTCGCGGTTGCCGAGGCGTAACTCGGTGTCGAGTCCGAGTTTGATGCGCGCGACGCCGTTCGAGATCTTGCGCGTCACAAACTCGAGGCCACGACGAGGCGATTCGTGGTTAAAGAGAATGCCACTGACCGCAAACATGTCATAGCTCTCGCGGTAGTTGACGGTGATGTAGTGGCCATAGACCTTGGCGACGCCATACGGCGAGCGGGGGTAGAAGGGCGTGTTTTCGCTCTGGGGAACTTCGAGCACCCGGCCGTACATCTCGCTCGACGAAGCCTGATAGATACGCGCGTCCGACTTCACGGAGCGCATGGCCTCAAGCACGCGCGTTACGGCCACGCCGGTGAACTCGGCAGTCAAGACTGGCTGCTTCCACGAGGTGGGCACAAACGACTGGGCTGCGAGGTTATAGATCTCGGTTGGCTGGCTATCGTCGATTGCTTGTGCCAAGGAGGACTGGTCGAGCAGGTCGGCCTGGTGGAGGTGCACGCGATCGACGATGTGGTCGATGCGCTCACCTCCCTCAGTCGATGAGCGGCGCACGACGCCGTGAACCTCGTAGCCTTGCTCGAGCAGAAACTCAGCGAGGTAAGAACCGTCTTGGCCGGTGATGCCGGTGATGAGGGCGCGCTTGGTCACGAGAGCAGACTCCAACTGGAGGGTAACGATGCGAGGCTAGCGGATCGACTAACGGGCGCTGCTGCCATCAGTTGCGCACTAAGGCAATAAATCTCAGTTCGTGTGCGGAGACCGTCGTGCATATCATCTTTTAGGTGCTTAACCCTACGAGACCAACGATCGGGAACAGCAAGCGATGAACGTTGGTCATCAACTACGGGTGATCGCCTCGCGGAATCGCTCGCATGATCAGCTCTGGCTCGCGGTCGCATCGATTGCGTCTGCTGCGATTCTTATCGGCTCGATCGGCATGGCACTCGATTGGAAGCCGCAGGTCACGATCGTCGGTGTCATTGCCTTCGGACTATCGACGTGGCTCGCGCAATCAATCCTGCGCGCTCTGTATTGCCTCGTCGCTGCGCTAGGGATTTCTGCTGGGGTGTTCACGCTGCTCTTGGCTATCGGTAGCAGTGTTCCCGAGCAACTAAAGATCGAGTGGTCGTGGTTTGCGTACGCCTGGTGGGGGCTGATCGTCTTGTGTGCTCTCGCCCTGCGGTGGTCCGGGGTAGCGCGAAACTTTAGTCTCGTGGAGCTGGTTGGATGCTGGGTGGCGATCACGACCGGATTACGCATGTCGCGGCGAATTGATTTCAACGTTGATCTCTTGGTTTACCTTGTCCACGTTGAAGACAATCAGGCGTGGGTAGGGCTGACGACGCAGGTCTCTTCGTACGCGGCCGTTGGCAGCGGGTTCGGCTATCTCGGTCCACTGATGCCAACGATGCTCGCGTTGCTGCATCAGTTTCAAGGGGTTGGTTTGCCGTTGTACAACTCCACGTTCTCGGCGTATGCGCTTGCGATTATTTTGGTGCCGCTGGTTGCTATCGGTCTTCTCCAACGGCTGGGTGAGCGTGGCGTTGTCGCTGCGTTTGCTTTCGCGATCCTAATGATTGTGTGGGTCTATGAGGTGCCATTCCTGCTCTTTGGCAGCTATGGCCATCTCTCCGCGATGTGGGCGTTTCTGTTTCTTTTGATCACAGTTTCCTACGTCGCCTTTGAGCAGGTATCTGCGCATGTCAGTATCGTTGGCATCGGTCTCTTGTTGGCGCTCGGAGCTGTCTGGTTTCCACTCACGCCGTTAGCAATCGCAGGGATCGTTGCACTCGTAATCCGCACGTGGTCTGGCGAGAGGCGTGTTGCGAGGTTCGTCATCGTGGTGGTTGGCGCGTTGTCGATGTGGGCTCTCTACAAGCAATTCAAGGATGTGATTGGTTCTGGCGCTAGTGAGGGGCTCGGCCACCTCGAATCGGCGCTCACTCCACTGTATGCCGCCAAGGGTGGTACCGCGACCATCGATGGGCCGTTGTTGCTGGTGGCCATGATCGGTCTGGTTGGCTTTGCATTTGCCGCCGCGCGTAGCGATCGGTGGTCGGTCGAATTGTGGCATTGCGGCGTGGTGCTGTTGGCATATGTCGGACTCGTTTTTGCCGGCTCGTACTACCTCAAGGTCGATATCGGGTACGGCCCAACGAAGATCGCTTTTATTTGCGGTTTTGCTGTGGTGATTGTCTTGCTCGCGATTGCGGTGCGGCAGACGATGCCACGGCGCGCCGTTGTTGTGCTCGCCGTAGTGATGCTGATGGGGAGTTTTGTCTACGGTGGTGCTGGCCCTTTGCTCGCGCGCTCATGGCCTGGTGCCGGCTCTAATCCAATCTGGCTCAAGCCTGTCGAGTCCGTCGGAGCCGATCAGTCCGCCTCTGCTCCTCGTGGGATCGGGTGCTTCAGTAATCAGATTTACGATTCGTACATGTGTACTCGTTGGGCGAGTGGCGTGACTCTCGCTGGGGATGGACCTTTTCTTGACTACCGTCTCAGCGTGATCAATCAGGGCGATTCTGCTGCCGCGGTCAAGACCATGGTTGACACGGGAGCGCTCGCCTCGACGGACCTAATCCTCCTTGAACTCCCAGACAAAAACAACGCGTGGGGCTGGGACCTGATTCGAGAGGCGGGGCGTGTCTATGGCGCTGACGGCCAAGTTCTTACAGTGCGACCAGCTCCGCAGTCGTAGCGCACCCGTGGTGGCTAGCGGAGGTCAGAATCGATTGCCCAGGCCCCGGTGCGCCTGATTGCCGCATCGAGCGTAGTCGGGCAAGGACCATGTCCTAACAGCGTTTCGAGTGCGGTGATATCGGGCACGTATCGGTTACCGGCGCCTGTTGGCAATTGTCCTGGCGTGAGCCCCGCGATCTCAACGCCACAACCAGGGGCTAAGCATCGTTCGACTTCGTGCGCGAGGTCGCGCATTGAGATCGCTTCGGGTGAGCCAACGTTGTAGGGCCGGTTTGCCTCGCCTCGGACGAGGATGGCAAGCAGCGATAGAACCATGTCAGCTGCGTACATGTACGAACGGATCGCAGTGCCATCTCCGCGAACTTTGATGGGTCCGCCAGAGATACCATCGCGAATGAAGTTGCCGATCGCGAAATGCGTATCGAGTGGGAGGTGGGGGCCAACAAACGCAAACAGGCGAGCGAGGCGTAGTGACGGGCCGCCAGCGAGAGAAGCAGCGAGGGCCATCGCCTCGGCTTCGCGTTTGCCGGCGGCGTAGGCGTTGCGAGGATCGATTGCGTCCAGGGCTGGCTCGAAGTCCTCGGGCAGGCAATTGAGGTCTAGTGGTTGTGGTCCGTAGATCGCGCCGCTGCTGGTGAAGAGCAGGGGAATCGAGCCGCTCGGTTCGAGTGCTTCCAGCAGGCTGCTCATGCCTTTGACGATGGTGCTGCGCATCAGGTCGGGGTTGTCGTCGTTCAAGGCGGCGCTGGCTGGCGTGGCGGCGTGGACGGCGAAATCGAATGTTCGAAGTGGGGGTACTTCAGTAACGTCGCCGCGAAGTAGCGTGCACCAGTCGGCCAGCTCCGGTTGGCGCGCCCTGAAGCCCTCGGGATCTCGCGTTAGGAGCGTTACGTCGAGTTTTAGGTTTAGTTGTTGGTCGGCGTGGTGGAGTGCAGACACGAGCCACGTACCCACGAAGCCAGTGCCACCGGTGATAAACAGAGTCGACGATCTGAGCGTGCGAAGGTCGTCACCAAGTCCGTGAACAATTGCTTGCTTGTCTTCGCTGGGGAGCATTGCTCGTGGAGTCTCGCACGTTTTTGCTGCGAAGTTGCGGAGCGCAAAATGCGGATCCGGTGGGGTAACTAAGATAACATCACCGTGTCTGTCGTTCCCACCGAGTCGTTTAATGCGGTAGAGCCCGAGTCGGGAAATGCGCGCGAGGGAGCTTTGATCTCGATCATCGTGCCTGCCTATAACGAGTCTGAATGCATTGACGAACTCGCCGAACGACTCTCAACGGTCTTTCAGAGCGAAGCTAGATACAGCTGGGAGTGCATAATCGTCGAGAACGGATCGGACGATGACACGTGGGAGAAGCTTGTACGAATCAATGCCGCAGACCCGAGATTTAAAGTTGTTCGACTCGCGCGGAATTTTCGAATGGATGGAGGTCTAACCGCCGGATTGGAATTTGTTACCGGCGATGCCTGCGTGTTTATGACGGCAGACCTCCAAGATCCGCCAGAACTCATTTCGACGTTTCTCCGCGAGTGGGAATCTGGATACGAGAACATCTACGGAATCGTCACTGAGCGGCAGGGCACTGGGCTAATTCGACGGATGAACTCTCGCGCTTTCTATTGGCTTGCGGGCCGGCTCACGGATATTCGACTTCCAGCAAATGCCAGTGATTTCCGCTTGGTCGATCGAAAGGTTTACGTTGCAATTCGATCTATGGACGAGCGGAACCGCTTTGTTCGCGGGCTTGCTGCTTGGGTTGGCTTCAGATCTATTGGTGTCCCGATGGTACGAGCCCCTCGCTTTGGTGGCGATTCGAAGGCATATACGTGGAAGGTTCTAGATCTCGCATTTAAGGGAATTTTTGCGCATTCGTATGTACCGCTTCGACTAATCACGATTACTGGCGTGGGGCTTGCCGCTTTGGCAATGGTGTTGTTTTCGATCCTCGTCGTTCTCTGGGTTGTGAGCGGAGTTCCGTTTGCGGGCTTCGGGACTCTCGTGTCATTGACGTTGCTTCTTTTTGGCGTACTTGCGTTCATGGTTGGAATTGTGAGCGAGTACGTGGGATTGATTTATGAAGAAGTCAAACGGCGCCCAAACTTCATTGTTTCGGACACGATTGGGCTGTGAGGTTGGGTCGCCGAGCAGTTGTTTTTGGCAGTTCCGGCACGCTTGGTTCTGCGTGCGTGGACGAGTTAGAACGTGTGGGTGTCACCGTCACTTGCGTTTCCCATCAGGTTGTTGCGGCCAGGTCAGAAGGAACGAGCCCTCCGTGGCTGAGTGAATTGGGTACGAATTCGATTGATCAGGTCGTCTGGGTTCAAGGAAAGAATGCAGCGGGCGGGATAGCCAGCGCAGATATCGTGGATGTCGAGGATCTCTTCGAGGCAAATGTCCTGTTCATCATTCGCACTCTCAGGGACATGCTCGATGCAGGTGTGCTGAAAAGGCCAAGTCGACTAGTCATCGTGAGCTCTATCTGGGACAGCGTCGCGCGGCAAGAGAAACTTGCTTATGTCGTTTCCAAATCGGCCGTTGCGGGATTGGTTCGTTCATTGGCAGCTGATCTCGGATCGCTCGGCGTTGCTGTCAACGCCGTAGCACCTGGCGTCATTGACACGCCCATGACGAGGGCGAACCTCAGCACAGACCAGATTGCCGGGTTTATAGGCGCAACTCCACAAAAAGCGCTGTGCACACCTGAAGATGTTGCGCGCGTGGTTCGTTGGCTTTCAAGTGATGACAGTGCCGGCGTGAATAGTGAAACGGTTCGCGTAGACGGTGGGTGGAGTGAAGTTCGATATGTATGAGCTCACCATCGAAGCGTCCGCGTCGCAGTACGACGTGATTATCGGGCAGGGTTGTTACCGAGAGGCCGTAGCCAATGTCGACTACGTTATTGCCGACGAATTTTTTCGATCAACGCTTGATTCGGACACAATCGACAAAACTGTTTTTGTCGAAGCATCCGAACCCGCCAAGACGCTGGCTACCTGTGAAACCGTGGTAGCAGGCCTTCATGCGCTTGGCGCGCGGCGGGGCGCCGTCGTGGCAGCAGTTGGAGGTGGGGTCATTCAGGACGTAGCCACTCTTGTTTGCTCGCTCTACATGAGAGGTCTTCAGTGGATGTACGTACCAACGACTGCCATGGCGATGACCGACTCATGCATTGGAGGAAAGAGCTCAATCAATGCTGCTGGTGTCAAGAACTTGGTTGGAAACATCTATCCACCACGATCAGTTTTTGTGGATTCTGATTTCGCGAAGACGCTCGCCTTGTCTGGCAAAGTCGCAGGTCTGGCAGAAGCGGTCAAGATTTGCTTCGCACGAGGCGACGCTGTGTTTGACGAGTACCTCTCCATAGGACTCGAATGTGAGCAATTTGGAGATGATGTTCGGACCGATGCTCTGATTGCCCACACTCTCAAAGCGAAGAAGTGGTTCGTTGAGATTGATGAATTTGACAAGAAGGAACGGCAGCTTCTGAACTTCGGGCATTCGTTTGCGCATGCTCTCGAGCCAGCTGTTGGGTTTTCAATTCCTCACGGGGTTGCCGTTGCTATCGGGGTTCTCGCTGCTCTGCAGCATCCCAGTTCGGTATCGACACGATCCACTGAGCGATTGGCGGAGTATTGCCGCAACCTTGTGGATGCAGTTCCAGAGTGTGTGCGCGCGGTCAGAACGAGTTACGACGAAGCCGTGTTTCGAGAGGCTATAGCATCGGACAAGAAGAACACGAATCGCGATCTTCGACTCGTCTTGCCCCAGCGCGGTGGTGTATTAGAACTTATTAGTATTGAGCGGACGGCAGCATCGATCGATGACGCGGAACGCGCCATGGCCAACGCATTGGGGGCGTTTTCAGCATGAAGTATTCGGATGCCTTTCTTGACCTGTTGGTGGATGAGGGATACACCCATTGTTTTTTTGTTGCTGGTGGCAACATCATGCATTTGCTTGATTCTGCTCGCTCTCGCTTCGAATGCATTCCCGTAGTTCATGAGGTTGCCGCCGGAATTGCCGTCGAGTATTTCAATGAGGCACCTCGACCTGAGGGTGGTCGCGCGTTCGCAATGGTCACGGCTGGACCAGGGTTGACGAATGCTGTGACCGCTCTCGCGGGAGCATTTCTCGAGAGCCGAGAACTTCTACTTGTTGGCGGACAAGTCAAAAGTAGCGACCTCGCTGGAGGCGGTTTGCGTCAGAGAGGCATCCAAGAAGTTGATGGCATGGCGATTGCGGCGCCTTTGTGCGTGGCGACCCTGCAGATCAGAGAGCCTCTCGATCCGGCTGTCGTGCTGACGACAGTTCGTGCGGGTACTGCGGGGCGTAAGGGTCCTGTTTTCATTGAGTTCTGTCTCGATGCCCAAGCTGTACCGATCAGCGAACCCCAAGAAAGCCCTGAACCTAGGACAGAAATGTTGCCCCGAGCCGCAGACGATGTCGTGCAGTCGGTGGTACAGAGGCTCCTCCACGCCGAGCGCCCTCTTGTATTGATTGGCGGTGGGTTGAGTCGCGAGACAGCATCTGAGGTTGTGCCGCGACTTAGCGCACTCGGGATTCCGATGGCTACAACGTGGAACGGTGCTGACCGCATTAGTGCCGATGATCCGTGTTACTTCGGGCGACCAAATACCTGGGGAATGCGCTGGTCTAATCTCCTTATGCAGCAGAGTGATGCCCTCCTTGTGCTGGGCTCTCGTCTAGGTATGCAGCAAACGGGCTTCAACTGGGAGGGCTTTGCGCCTCTTGCTTACGTGATGCAGTGTGAGATAGACCCGCTTGAATTGTCGAAAGGCCACCCGCGCGTGGACGTGGCGATCTTGGCTGATGCCAATCATCTCTCGCTTTCTGTCGTCGAGGGACTCGAGGCTTACAGTGGCCCGCAGTCAGTTGTGGCGGATCGGTGGCAGGAGTGGATGGAGTTCGGGCAAGAAGTACGTCGACGCCTTCCCACTGCTGAACCGTCGAACTCTCATAGGCAAGAGTTCATCGATCCGTTCGAATTCGCCGACCAGTTATCTGAGCATTTGAATAACGACGACGTCATCATTCCGTGTAGCAGTGGTGGTGCATTCACCACGATGATGCAAGCGTTGCGTCAGAAGACTGGTCAGGTCATTATCACGGACAAGGGACTGGCGTCCATGGGGTACGGGTTGTCCGGCGCCATCGGCGCTTCGATTGCACACACTCCACGCCGGACGATTTTGTGTGAGGGAGACGGCGGCTTTTCTCAGAATATTCAGGAACTAGGGACGGTGCGCGCGAGGCAGCCGAATCTCAAGATCTTTGTTTTCGCAAATGATGGGTACGCATCAATTCGAATGACACAGCGGAACTATTTCGGTGGCACATACGTTGGCTGCGACTCGGAAACGGGTCTGGGTTTTCCTGATTGGCAGGATCTTTTTGCAGCATTCCGAATTAGATCACGTGTCCTTGACCCCGGAGAGCCATTTAATCAAGAAGTGTTGGAGCTGTTGAGTTGTTCGGGGCCAAGCGCGTTCGTTGTTCCGGTTGATCCAGAGCAGACGTATTTCCCCAAGATCTCGAGTCGGGTTAACGAGAGTGGATCCATGGAATCAAACCCTCTGCACATCATGACGCCCGACCTGTCTGATGAAGATTCCAATTACTGCATGCGTTACATACGAAAGGCTGGTTGTAAGTGAATAAGACTGAGCGCAAAATGACTGAGTTGCTGATTGCAGGCCGAGAGAAGTACGGCGTAGTCAGTGTTAAGGCCGAGTTTGAGGCCGAGGGTACTCGCATGGATGAGCTTCTTCGTCTTGTCGATGTGGCACGAGCTGCTGGACTTCCCCTCACTGTGAAGATTGGTGGGTGCGAGGCCATCCGCGATCTCCTGGAATCCAAGCAGATCGGCGTGCGATACATCGTGGCGCCGATGGTTGAGACGCCATACGCACTCACTAAGTACATCGCTGCGAAGAACATGGTGTACGACGAGGAAGAGCGTCCCGATACCGACTTCCTCTTCAATATGGAGACGTTTACTGCGTACGAGCACCGCGAAGAGATCGCTCGCGTTGCAGCGGGCGAGAACGCCGTCCAAGGAATCGTATTTGGACGGGTCGACTTCGTTGGCTCCATGGGACGAACGCGCGAAACGATTAACGAGCCCGATATCACGGGCATGGTCTGCAGCGTCGGTGAGCTTTGCAAGCAGCACGGCTTGGATCTTGTGATGGGTGGCGCAGTCTCGATCGACACGCTTGACGTCATCCGTGAGGTCGCGGGCACGCATCTGTCACGTTTTGAGACGCGCAAGGTTGTGTTCGGTGCAGAAGCCGCGACCCTTCCTGATTTGGAACAGGGCCTTCTTAACGCAGTGCATTTTGAACTACTGTGGCTTCTGAACAAGCGAGACTATTATGGTCGAATTACTGCGGAAGATGCCAAGCGCATTGAGATGCTTGAAGCTCGATGGAAGGTTCTCGGGCAATAGCTTGGTTTGTATTGACATGGTTGAAATTCTCTTCGGTGAGTTGTCTACGGGGGCTTGGAGACTCAGAACTGACTTGAGGTGAGAGATACCCGTGGTAGCGAGCCAACCTATCTGAGGCGCCGACTTAGGAAGAAATTTCTTTCTCGGGATGAATTTTCAGCCACTCGTTGAAGCCTTTCAACAGGCAAAAGCGACTTACGGAGGAGAGTTGTTGATTCTGGATACGGAAACGATTACTCGCATGAGTGACAGGGTGGACATCGCGATTGTTATTCCTGCGTACTGCGAGCGAGAAAACTTAGTTGAGTTGATCCCGGCTATACATGATCAGTTCCGAGATGTTCCTTCATTGGTCGGCGTCCAGTATTCAGTCATTCCAGTTGTTGAACGTAACTCGGTTGATTGCGATTTCCTGAACGGCCTTGGAGCAATTTCGATTGAGCGCGCGCCCTCAGATTCATTTGGTGATGCGATGCGCACTGGTATTGCGCGTGGATGCGAAGTCGCTCGTAACGTGATCGTGATGGACGCAGATGGTTCGCACGCCCCGACTACGATTCCACGCCTGTGGGAAGCTAGGCAGGACACCCCGGACGCCGATATCGTGATTGCCTCACGGTACGTCGCTGGTGGCTCGACTGCCAACAACTTTCCGTTGCGAGTCATGAGCAGGTCGTTGAATCTTGCCTACTCGCTCGTGCTATCGCTGGATGTTCGCGACATTTCCACGAACTTCAAGCTCTATCGTTCAGAACTTCTTCGCGACATGGAACTTGAAAGCGTTAACTTCGACATTGTGGAAGAGATCCTCGCGAAGGCGGCATTCTCAAATCACACGCTTACTATTGTTGAGATCCCAGATCACTTTCATGCGCGGAAATATGGCGAATCGCGACGACATCTAGGGCCGTTTGTCTTGACGTACCTCCTCACATTGATCCGACTGAGGATCAAAATGAGCTCACGGCGAGACAGAGGTCGTGCAGGGCGTACCAGCAAGTGACGCGTATCCTGCTCATCGGGGGAGCTGGGTACCTTGGTCGCGAGTTGAATAGGGGCTTGGAAGATAGCGAACATGAGGTCGTTGTCACTTCTCGGTCAGGTTCTGATTCTGCGGTGGACATTACGGACGCGGGGACTATTGCAACCGCGCTCCGAAACATCCGACCGGACGTCGTCATCAACCTTGCGGCTGTAGGTGTCGATGCGTCACGGCGGGACCACAATGTTCTGCGCTCCATGATCAATGTCAATGCAGTCGGGCCATCATTGCTCGCACGCGAAATCGGTCGCGCGGGTTCTGATGTACGCCTCATTCATTTTGCGAGTTCGCGTGAAGCGCTCGAAGGGCCAGTTGACGAGGGTCGATCAACATACTCCGTAACGAAGAGTTGTGGTACGGCGATCATTGCTGAAGCAATTGGAGCAGGGCGCCTCAACGGTGTGACCCTGCGCCTGCACTCCGTCTACGGCGGTTCGCAACCAAACACGCGACTTGTTGGCGGCGTCATTGACGCAGCCCTGCGGGGTAAACAGTTTATGGTTAGAGAACCTCATGCAGCCCTAGATTTCGTGCATATCGACGATGTCGTCGGGGCTGTACGTAGCGCTGTGAGATGTACGAATTTCGGTAGTCGCGCGCTGGATATTGGCACCGGCGTAAGCACTGACGTCATTACCGCTGCGAGAGCTGTCTATGCCGCTGTCGGGTTTGTTCCCAGCGCGGTATTGGAAGATCAGACCTGGGGAGATGTCGACGTCGCGTACGCGATTGATTGTGATGTATTACCGGCCTCCGAGGCACTCGGGTGGACCGCTCAAATCCCGTTGGAACGTGGTGTAATACAAGCCGTCAAGGAGTATCAATGCGTTGGCTGATAACAGGAGGCGCGGGTTTCGTTGGGTCCAACGTCGCTATCGCTCTGATTGAGAGAGGCGATACGGTCGTCGTCGTGGATGATCTTTCTCGCAAGGGCTCTGAGCTCAACCGAATAATACTGCGCGAGCGCGCCGCCTTGGAGCTTCTCGTCGTTGATGTCACCGACCAGGCAGCACTGCGGTCGGTTTTTGAGGTGCATGGTCCATTTGATGCTGTTGCCCACATGGCGGGCCAGGTATCACTGGTTGCCTCTATTGAAGACCCAGCACGTGACTTCGAGGTCAACGCGCTAGGGACCGTCAACGTGTTGGAGTGTGTTCGATTACTCAATCCAAACGCGGCGGTTATTGGTATGAGTTCGAACAAAGCCTACGGAGATCTAGGTTCTGTCCGCATTGTGGAGCACGAGAATCGGTATGAAGCCCCGGATTATCCGCACGGATTTGATGAGACCTTACCTCTCGACTTTCACGGTCCTTACGGCTGTTCGAAGGGCACTGCCGATCAGTATCTCGTCGACTACCATCGGACGTTTGGCCTCCGAACCTTCAGCCTTCGCCAATCCTCGGTTTATGGGCCGATGCAGCATCCACGGTCAGATCAGGGTTGGGTTGGGTTTCTCATTGGCGAGGCCCTAGCAGGACGAACGATTCAGCTGAATGGGCATGGGAAGCAGGTCCGAGATCTTCTGCACGCATCCGACCTCGCCGCTTTGATCATTCTGCTCGGGGAAATGCCGGCTGAGAAATCGGGCCATGCATTCAACGTCGGGGGTGGGCCAGAGCGTTCGCTCTCAATTCTGCAGCTGTTTGACTGGTACGAAGCCGAGACGGGCAACCAGGTGTCGTACCGTACGGGCGAACGGCGACTCAGCGATCAGGAAGTGTTTGTCTCCTGCAATCATAAGGTCGAAAGAATGACGGGCTGGACGCCTCGCATCTCCCTCGACGAGGGTTTGAGAGAATTGCTTCTGCAGTCGCAGGCGCTCTAGAACACGCGCCGCCCCGCGCGACGTGTGTACCAGCCCAGTGCCAAAGTCAGCAGGAGCAGGGCAACGAGGTTTGCTGGCGTGACCAGCGAGTCGATCGTGATGAAGCCGAGTACCGGTGCGAAGATTGCTTTGGGGGCAAGGGTGAAACCAAGCAGCACCGCCAATGCGATGTGCAGGAATCGTCGCTTAAGATCTTGTTCGCTTGGGGTCGCGACTCGGCGAAGCCACAGTGCGATTGGAATGAGTAGCAGCAACATTCGGTACTCGCTTGTAGCGGGAACGAAAGCGATAATCGATGTACATGCGAGCATCCATTGAGCCCAATCTTGATATCGGCAGATGATACCGATGGCAAGCACGCCCAGGATGGTGGCGACCTGCATCGGCCCCCACCAGGTGTAGAGCTCTTGAGCAAATGCGGCGGGGTATACGCCGTCCAGCGCGTACCGCCACGTGATGATGCCATTGAATAGCGATGCCGTGTAGTTCGATCCTGGTGGCCCGAGGGCATACGTCTGTTCGAACCACTTTAGCCCTTCGGAATATGCAACTAGGATCTGCTCGGCGGCTACGCCGGTCATTTTAATGCCGAGGACGGTTGAGGTTACCGCTCCGACGATTGCTGCTATCAGGAATTTCGTTTTCCTCTGAATTTGGATAAGCATAATGAGCACCAACGCTGCTGGATACAGCTTAAACGCCGCTGCAACACCAAGGATGAAACCCGGTGCTATCGAGGTGCGACGAAGTGCAGTCGTGACACCCAGCGTGAGCAGGAGGAACACAACGATGTCGACGTTCATCCGATCGAGTGCAAAGACTACTGGGTAGCAAGCAGCGAAGATCAGTGTCAGTGATAGTTGCAACGGGGCGTATCTGTATCGAAATGGAGTGAAGGCGAGAATCAGCGCAACTATCGAGTAGAACGCGATGACGAGAGCATAAGAATCTAACTCGCTCTTGACGATCAACATGAGAGGGACTATCGACAACGCAACGAAATAGGAAAATCGTGGGCGAAACATCGAGAAGCTACTGCGAGAAATGTAGAGCGCGTGGCGTGTGGGCACTGCGATTTGGACGAGCAGCAGAATGCCAGCTGCGAGGGCGAGACTGACTACCGTGATTGCCGAGTTGGTCGGAAGAAAGTTCAGCGGCCGCAGAAGAACGACGTGAGCTGGGGGATAGACGTTCCCATGGGGGAAGAACGCGCCAATCGATGTCACGAAGGGTGCGTATGGATTCCCAACGGCGATACCATCGAGAGTATTAGTGAGGTCATGAAAACGATCCGCTGGATTGAAGAGCAGACCCCCGACGCTGGGATTGTATCGGCCCGTCCGAAGATAGGTAACTGCGGCAACAGCCAGACTCGATAGAGCGAACGTCATAACCATGGCACGCAAAGCAATGAGCCCGAGCCCGCTTTCGGGTTTGGTGCAAGCCGGTTCGGCGCTTTCAGTCGAGGGGACGTGATCCATAGCCGTCCTCTCTCAGTGTGCCTAGCCCGTGGCCCTCTGGGTGAAGTCCTCAACCGACTCCACCATGTAGTCGAGCATGGGCTTCGTCAGCCCAGGCCACACACCGATCCAGAACGTGCCTTCTGTGATGCGATCAGCATTCTTGAGCGATCCGTGCACACGATGGGGCACATCGAGGTAGGCCGGCTGCCGCAGGAGGTTTCCACCGAAGAGCAGGCGCGTACCGATCTTACGCTCGTCGAGATAGCGCACGAGCTTGTCGCGACTAATTGGGCTGTCCTCGCGGATCGTGAGGGCAAAGCCAAACCAAGACGGGTCGCTGCCTTTAGTGGCGCGGGGGAGGTGAAAGTGCTCTTCAAGGGGTTTGAGTGCCTTGTGGAGGTACTTCCAGTTCTTGCGACGGGCCTCGACGAAGCTGTCGAGCTTCTCGAGCTGCGAGACGCCGATGGCGGCCTGCATGTCGGAGACCTTGAGGTTGTAGCCAATGTGGCTGTACGTGTACTTATGGTCGTAGCCGCACGGCAATTCGCCAAGTTGCCAGTAGAAGCGCTTGCCGCAGGTGTTGTCCATGCCTGGCTCGCACCAACAATCACGACCCCAGTCACGAAACGATTCGGTGATTTTCTTCAGGGCCGGACGGTTTGTGAGCACGGCGCCGCCTTCGCCCATGGTGATGTGATGAGCCGGATAGAAGCTCACAGTCGCCATATCGCCGACCGTGCCAACAGCGTGCCCTCCAATCGAGCCGCCTAGGGCATCGCAGGAGTCCTCAATCAGCCAGAGGCCATGCTCATCGGCGAGTTCGCGCATGCGTACAAGATCGAATGGGTTGCCAAGGGTGTGGACCATAAAGATCGCCTTGGTC
>Ga0194055_10001902_pt1 | contig 16803 bp, 20 predicted proteins | sample SepL449m_MetaG_FD_155482 | JGI IMG/M metagenome (GOLD analysis project Ga0194055, IMG submission 155482) | Anoxic zone freshwater microbial communities from boreal shield lake in IISD Experimental Lakes Area, Ontario, Canada - Sep2016-L442-9m | ecosystem: Environmental > Aquatic > Freshwater >... | reverse complement strand
GCTCGGGCGTCCACGGTGATGTCACGGAATTCAGACTAGGCAGTGGTGCTCGCCCACACGCGGTTGTCCCGCCCGCCGGGGGGCAGCCAGAACATCACCCCGGCCGGAAGCGGCTAATTCTGCAGCAGGTCAGACACATGCGCAGGTGGGCCCAGCTCGACTCGCCCGCGGCGTGGCACTAGGCGCAACCATCCGACGTCGGCTCCGGGCCCTGCGACCCGAGGGCACGACGAGATCGGCGAAGGCCCGGCCGCGGCATTCCGCAGACTGCGGCTGGAGATGCTCGACGCCGAGCGCCAGACGTTCATCGCCGAACGCGACTCCGGGCGCATCGACGACGAGGTGCTGCGCACGGTGATGCGCGGACTCGATCTGGAGGAGGCCACTCTCAATCGCGGACAGTAGGGGGTTCCGCTGCGCCGGACGTCGCCCTAGGCTCGGGTGATGACCCGCACCATCACCCACGGACAGCGCACCGGCTACGCCTCGCTCGGCGCGGGCGGCCTCAACAACGAGTCATTCCCGATGAAGCTGTTCCTCAAGGGCAACGCCCGGCACTGGAACCCCGCGGACATCGATTTCCGTCAGGACGCAAGGGATTTCGCGGCAATGACCGACCGTGAGCGGCAGTACACCACCGTCCTGGCTGCGCAGTTCATGGCTGGCGAGGAGTCGGTGACCCAGGATCTTCAGCCGTTCGTGGCGGCGATGGCGGCCGAGGGACGCTTCGCCGACGAGATGTACCTGACCCAGTTCGTCTACGAGGAGGCCAAGCACGCGCTGGCGTTCCGGCTGTGGTTCGACGCGATCGGGGTGAGAACCGACCTGCACGAGTGCATCGAACGCAACGAGCCTTTGTCGCAGATCTTCACCCGGGAACTGCCCGAGAGTCTGTATGCGCTGCAACAGGATCCGGGCCCGGTCAGTCAGATTCGGGCCTCGGTCACCTACAACCACGTGGTGGAAGGGTGTCTGGCGCTGACCGGGTACTACGGCTGGAACAAGGTGTGCAACAGCCGCGGAATCCTGCCCGGCATGCGCTCGATCATCAAACACATCGGTGACGACGAGCGCCGCCACATGGCCTGGGGAACCTTCACCTGCCGCCGTCACGTCGCCGCCGACGACAGCAACTGGCAGGTGGTGGTGGACCGGATGGGTGAGCTGATGGGGCTGGCGGTGGCCAGCGTCGAGGCCGACCCCTTCGGTTTCGCCGACGAAGCCCCGTTCGGCATCGACCGCGAGGAACTGTCGGCCTACGCCGCCGACAAGCTCACCCGGCGGCTCGGCGCGATTGAGAGCGCCCGCGGCGCCGACGTCCGCGTCATCGACCGGGATGTGACGCCGGAGACCCTGGAGGAGCAGTTCCACACCGAGGATCAGCTGGCTGCAGCACGCTAGGGCACTCGATGCACTGGTGTCGGGAAAGCACTAATACTGTTACCCGCCTCTGAGCGACAACGGTCGACGCCTGTCGCTCGGAGGCGGGCACTGATGTCATTGCCTCGGGCGGGTTCGGCGACACCGCCCAACCGCACCTCTAACCGGGTCGCCCCGAGTTCATGAAGATGTCGCCGAACAGATCGCCCGCGCCGCCCGCTCGGCGATCAGCATCACCGGGGCGTTGGTGTTGCCGGAGGTGATGGTGGGCATGGCCGACGCGTCGACCACCCGCAGGCCGGCGACGCGGTACACGCGGCAGTCGGTGTCGAGGACGGTGGCAGTCTCCCGCGGATTGCCCTGGGCGTCAAAGGCTCCCATCGCGGCGGTGCCGACCGGGTGGAAGATCGTCGTCCCCAGTTCGCCGGCCGCGCGCTGCAGGTCGTCGTCACTCGTCACGTCCGGGCCGGGCAGTATTTCCTGCGGGCGGTAGCGAGCCAACGCAGGTGCGGCCATGATCTGCCGGGTCATCCGCAGGCCCTGCACCGCGGCATGCCGGTCGGCGTCCGTCGACAGGTAGTTGCACGAAATCTTGGGCGCAGCAAGCGGATCCGCGCTGGCCATCCGGACGTGGCCCCGCGAAGTGGGCCGCAGGTTGCACACCGACGGGGTGATCGCCCCGAACTTATGCAGGGGCTCGCCGAACTTCGGCAACGACAGCGGCTGCACATGCCATTCCAGATCGGCACTGGGCTTTGCGGGGTCACTTCGGGCGAACGCCCCCAGCGTCGACGGCGGCATGGTCATGGGTCCCGACCGCAGCAGTGCGTACTGCAGTCCCATGCCCGCGCGGCTAAACCAGTTGCGGTACAACGTGTTCACCGTGCGTGCGCCGTGAATCCGGTAGACCGTGCGCAGCTGCAGATGATCCTGAAGGTTCTCCCCCACCCCCGGAAGGTCGACCTCCACCGGCACCTGGTGTTCGCGCAGCAGACCCGCCGGTCCGATGCCGGAGATCTGCATCAGATGCGGTGAGCCGATGGCGCCGGCGCTGAGGATCACCTCGCGGCGGGCGGTGACGTCGACGGTCCGGCCGTCCTTGCGCAGTCGCAGGCCGGTGACGCGGCGCTGCGCGGTGGTCCAGGCGCCGTGGCGCTGATGGTCGGGCACCCGGTCGTCCATCAGCAGCCGCAACGCCTGGGTGTGGGTGTAGACGGTGAGGTTGGGCCGATGCGCCACCGGATGCAGGAAAGAGTCGGCCATCGACCAGCGACGGCCACGGCGCTGGTTGACGTGGAAGTAGGCGCTGCCGGCGTTGTCGCCCCGGTTGAACTCCTCGATCGGGGCGATGCCCACTTCGGCAGCGGCGTCCTGCCAGGCGTCGAGGATCTTCCAGCGCACCCGCGGCTTCTCGACGCGGATCTCGCCGGAGTCGCCGTGCCACTCGCCGGCGCCGCCGAAGTAGTCCTCCAACTCCTTGTAAATGGCCAGCGTCTCCCCTGGGCCGTCCCAGAGCCAGCGGTCATCGCCGGTGGCCCGGGCCCACAGCTCGTAATCGCTGGCCTGCCCGCGCATGTGAATCATCGCGTTGATCGACGAACTTCCGCCGATCACCCGGCCCCGCGCGTAGTGGATGCTGCGCCCGGCCAGCCCGGGGTCGGCCTCGGTGGCAAAGCACCAATCGGTTCGCGGGTTGGCGATGGTGTAGAGGTAGCCGACCGGCACCTTGATCCAGAACCAGTCGTCGTCACCGCCGGCCTCGATGAGCAGCACCCGGTGGTCGGGGTTGGCGCTGAGCCGATTGGCCAGCAGGCAGCCGGCACTGCCCGCGCCCACGAGGACGTAGTCGAACTCAGCGATGCAGTCGAACTCAGCGCTCATAGCGACTAATACTCGTTGAACAGCGGCTGAGTAGACGCGACTTCAGCCCCGGTGGGCGGCGGCGCGGCGGATCAGAAGTTGGCGCAGGTGTTGGCGACCTGTGTGATTTCCTGCTGGCCCTGCGGTCCGATGGCCGAGGCGATCACCTGCTGCATCTGGGGGTTGGCCGCCTGCTGCTCGGCAATGCGCTGCTGGCGCTGATCCATCGGCAGAGCCAGGAACTGCTGCAACCGGGCCTGCATCTGCGGACGCTGGTTGAGCATGGCGGCCAGGTCGGGTGCCTGCGTGTTGAGCGCGGCGCTGATCTGGGCGTAGCTGCACGTGGTGGTGGCCAGCGCCGACGTGATCGGATCGGCCGAGGCCGGGCCGGCGGCCGGTGACAGGACCACCGCGGCCAGCAGACCGGCGCCGACGGCGGCACCCCGGAGCAGATGTGCAGATGACATGGGAGGACAACCCCTCGTGTGTGGATTCGGACGCGAAAATAGCGTTCGGATCAGTTAACCATCGGCGGCTGGATTTAGCGAGTTGACCTAAACACCGTCGTTGAACTGGACGAATGAGTCAGCCGAATCCGAGCCGAATCGGAGCAGCACCGCGCTCTCGAACGGCAGCCTCGGGAAGACGCGGCGCCCGAATCCCGTGACATGGGGCGCCGCCTGCTCCTTGGTCATCACCCGCGGATCGCGCACGCCGACGCTGCGGCCGTGACGCTGCAGCCGGCCGCCGCCGGCTGCGGTGATGTTTTTCAACCAGTCCCGGTCCGGTCCGTAGGTGAGCAGGATGGCGACGCCGTCGTCGGTCGAGAACACCGTCAACGGGGTGCGAAAGACGCGCCCGGACCGTCGGCCGCGGTGCTCGAGGATGCCCATGCTCGGCGCCCAGCCCGCCCACAGGCGCTGCAGGGGGTTCGTGACGTAACGGTTGAAGCGGGCCAGTCGTTGCGGAAGTTGCACATGTCCATCACACCACCACGGTGCTGCGGGATCGGGCGAGAACGGGAATGATGTCGCCGGAGACCACGGCAGGAGTACCGGACCTTGAGTGCTGACATCACCGATGACGATCTCATCGGCGGAGTGCCCCGCAGTCGCATCGTGACCGCGTCGATGGTGGGCACCACCGTCGAGTTCTACGACTTCTACATCTACGCCACCGCGGCGGTGTCGGTGTTCCCGCAGCTGTTCTTCCCCAAGGGCAACGCGACGACGGCGTTGCTGGCCTCCCTGGCGACGTTCGGACTGGCCTTCGTGGCGCGGCCCGTCGGCTCGATGCTGTTCGGCCACTTCGGCGACCGCGTCGGACGCAAGGCCACCCTGGTGGGTTCCCTGCTGATGATGGGCATCGCGACCTTCGCGATCGGCCTCCTGCCCACCTACCACCAGGTGGGTCTGCTGGCCCCCGCCCTGCTGGCGGTGCTGCGTTTCACCCAGGGACTGGCGCTCGGCGGTGAATGGAGTGGCGCGGCACTGCTGGCCACCGAGACCGCCCGGCCCGGCAAACGCGCGTGGGCCGCGATGTGGCCCCAACTCGGTGCCCCGCTGGGGTTCTTTCTGGCCAACGGAACTTTCCTGCTGCTGATCCTTTGGCTGGGCCACAGCCCCGCCAGCCCGGACCTCGACGGTCCGTTCTTGACGTGGGGCTGGCGGATCCCCTTCCTGCTCAGTTCGGTGATGGTGGCCATCGGGCTCTACGTGCGGGTGCGGCTCAGTGAGACGCCGGTGTTCATGCGCGCGGTGGCGCAGGGCGAGCGGGTGAAATCGCCTCTGGCGCAGGTGTTCCGGAGTAGCTGGCGTCAGCTGATCATCGGGACGTTCGTGATGCTGGCGACCTACACGCTGTTCTACATCGTCACCACCTGGGCGCTGAGCTACGGCACCGGCAAGCGTCCACCGGGCGGCCAAGGACTGGGCTTCAACTACGTCGACTTCCTGCAGTGGCAGTTGGTCGCCGTCCTGTTCTTCGCCGCGATGCTGCCGCTGACCGGTCTGCTGGCCGACCGGTTCGGCCGCCGGCCGACGCTGCTGGTCGTCACCGCCGCCATCATGGCCTACGGCGGGCTCTTCGCACCGTTGCTGTCCCCGGCAGCCAGTTCGCCGGGCAAGATGGCGATCTTCCTCATCATCGGAATGACGTTGATGGGGTTGACCTTCGGCCCGATGAGCGCGGTGCTCCCCGAGCTGTTCCCCACGAACGTCCGCTACACCGGCTCGGGGATCTCGTACAACGCCGCGAGCATCCTGGGTGCCGCGGTCGCGCCGTTCCTGGCCACCTGGCTGGTGTCCCGGTACGGCGTCGGATGGGTCGGGCTCTACCTGTTCGTCGCGGCGGCGCTGACCTTCACGGCGCTGTTGATCATGCGCGAAACCCGAGATGCCTCGCTGGATTCGACGGCCGCAGAGGTGCCCCTCTGAGGCTGATTCTGACCACCCGGACCCCACCCAGAGAGAAGAGGCACGATGAGTCGGCTTGACGAGGTTGGGGAGGCTGACGGCTGGCGGTGCTGGCTCTGCGACGAGGCCGTCGACCCGGACATGTCGGTCAACGACGACCGCGGCCCGAGCATCGACAGCATGACAACCAAGAACAAAGCCAAAGGCAAAGGCGAGGCATCGATCTTCGGCAGCGAGCGGCTCGCCCACCGCGGGTGCAACACCAAGAAGGGCGCCGTCGCTCCAATCGTGAACTGGCCCAGGGACCTGTTCGTTGCAGACCCTGCATCCATCATCACCAGTGCCGAGAGGCTGGCCCGAAAGCGAGGCAGCGAGGCGATGGGCCGATGCCCCACCGAAGCCGACGCCGTCGCGGCCGCCGAGTGGCTGGTGGACCGGCTGAGTCGGCTGGCTCCGGGTCTTCACGTCGAGTCCCGGATCCAAGCCGGCGGCGGGCAGTACCTGGTGGTGCTCACCTCCTAGGCCGCCAGGCATTCTTGACGGCATGGACGTCCCCTGGCGCGGTCCCGCGAATCCACCGCTCGACGCCGACCGGCTGCCGCTGTTCCGCGGCCTGCGGCCGCGAAAGAAGTGGCGCTACCTGGGGGTCTACGGACCGCAGGTCCAGATGTGCGTGGGCATCGCCCGCATCGGCGGCGGCTACCAGGCGTTCTGGGCCGTCCACAACCGCACCACCGGCGCGTTCCGGGATCGCGCGGCGCTGTGGCCGATCGTCGGTTTCGACGAGACCTCGGCGCGCTTCGACGGCGTCGACGTCACCTACAAGCCCGACGGCGATCCGATCGAAGTGGTGTCCCGGCACGGGAAGCACCCGATCTGGACCCGCAAGACCCCCGTGCGCGTGATCGGGCGGATCGACGGCATCGACATCGACTCACGCGGGCTGGTCGACGAGTCCGCCGGCCACCACGCCCGGGTCACCCGCTGGTCGTGGAGCGCCGGCTGCGGCACCTCCGACACCGGCGCCGCGCTCACCTGGAATCTCGTTGACGGAGTTCATGATTCGCCGGTCAACTCCGAGCGCACCCTCTGGGTAGACGGCGTCCCCCAGGAAGTGGAACCGCTGACGTTCGCCGCGGATCTGTCCCGGGTCGGCAATCTTGAGTTTCACGCCGAGTCCGAGCGGGCCCGCCATGACCGGATGATCCTCATCGACAGCAAGTACCGCCAGCCGTTCGGGACGTTCACCGGGTCGATCGCGGGCGTCACGCTGCGCGAGGGCTACGGCGTCATGGAACGTCACGACGTTCGGTGGTGACGGGGGTGTGACCATCGACTCCCCCGCACTACTCACCGATCCCGCTGACCTTTCCGCGCTGCGCGCCAATGGCGCCGACGCCGACGCATTGTTCGCCTCCTTCGCCTCCTTCGCCGCCTGGGCCAAGGCGTGCGGCACTGCGCTGTACCCGGCGCAGGAGGAGGCGCTGATCGAACTCCTCGGCGGCGCCAACGTCATCCTGGCCACCCCGACCGGGTCCGGGAAGTCGCTGGTCGCCACCGGCGCGCAGTACGCCGCACTGGCGGCGGGCCGGCGCAGCTACTACACCGCCCCGATCAAGGCCCTGGTGAGCGAGAAGTTCTTCGCGCTCTGCTCGATCTTCGGGGCGGCGCACGTCGGCATGCTCACCGGCGACGCCGCGGTCAACGCCGACGCGCCGATCATCACCTGCACCGCCGAGGTGCTGGCCAACATCTCTCTGCGGGAAGGCGGCCCGGACAGCACAGCCGCCGATATCGGACTGGTGGTGATGGACGAGTTCCACTTCTACGGCGACCCCGACCGCGGCTGGGCCTGGCAGGTGCCGCTGCTGGAGCTGCCCAAGGCGCAGTTCCTGCTGATGTCGGCCACCCTCGGCGACGTGACGTTCCTGCGCGAGGACCTCACCCGGCGCACCGGGCGGCCGACCGCGCTCGTCGCCAACGCCGAACGCCCTGTGCCGCTGTACTACTCGTACGCCACAACGCCGATGCACGAGACGATCGCCGAACTGCTCGACACCCGGCAGGCCCCGGTCTACGTCGTGCACTTCACCCAGCAGTCCGCACTGGAACGGGCGCAGGCACTGATGAGCGTCAACGTGTGCAGCAAGGAGGAGAAGGCGGCGATCGCCGAGCTGATCGGCGGGTTCCGGTTCTCCACCGCGTTCGGCGCGACGCTCTCGCGGCTGGTGCGCCACGGCATCGGGGTGCACCACGCCGGGATGCTGCCCAAATACCGGCGGCTGGTCGAGCAGCTAGCCCAGGCCGGGCTGCTGAAAGTCATCTGCGGCACCGACACTCTCGGCGTCGGCATTAACGTGCCCATCCGAACCGTCGTCTTCTCGGCGCTGTCGAAATACGACGGCACCCGCAGCCGGCTGCTCAACGCCCGGGAGTTCCACCAGATCGCCGGCCGCGCCGGCCGCGCCGGCTACGACACCGCCGGCACCGTGATCGTGCAGGCCCCCGATCACGAGGTGGAGAACCTCAAGCAGTTCGCCAAGGTCGCCGACGATCCCAAGAAGCGCCGGAAGCTGGTGCGCCGCAAAGTCCCCGAGGGCATGGTGCCGTGGGGCGAGAACACCATGACCCGGCTCATCGACGCGGCTCCGGAACCGCTGACGTCGAACATGCGGGTGTCGACGGCGATGATCCTCGACGTCGTCGACCGCCCCGGTGACCCGTTCACCGCGATGCGCCGGCTGCTGACCGACAACCACGAGCCGCGCAAACGCCAGCTGCAGCACATCCTTGAGGCGGTCGGCATCGCACGCTCGCTGCTGCAGGCCGGGGTGCTCGAGCGCCTCGACGAACCCCAGCCCGACGGGCGCCGCTACCGGCTGACGGTCGACCTGCCGGCCGATTTCGCCCTCAACCAGCCGCTGTCGACCTTCGCCCTGGCCGCCATCGAAGCCCTGGATCCGGAGTCGGAAACCTCTGCCCTGGATGCCGTTTCGGTGATCGAGGCGACGCTGGAGGATCCCCGGCAGATCCTGGCCGCGCAGCTGAAGAAGGCGCGCAGCGAGGCGGTCGCGCAGATGAAGGCCGAGGGCATCGAGTACGACGAGCGGATCGCGCTGCTCGACGACGTCACCTATCCCAAGCCGCTCGACGAGCTGTTGCGGCACGTCTTCGCGGTGTACGTCCAGAGCAACCCGTGGGCCGCCGACGGGCGGTTGTCGCCGAAGTCCGTGGTCCGCGAGATGTGGGAGCGGGCGATGACGTTCCGCGAGTTCGTCAGCGTCTACGGTCTGGTCCGATCAGAGGGTGCGGTGCTGCGCTACCTCTCGGATGCGTTCAAGGCGCTGCGATCCGGGGTGCCCGCGGCCGCGCGGACCGAAGAACTCACCGACATCGTCGAGTGGCTCGGGGAACTGGTGCGCCAGGTCGACTCCAGCCTGCTCGACGAGTGGGAACAGCTCACCAGCCCCGATCAGCCACTGGACGCGCCGGCGGCGGTGCCGGCCCGCCCGCGCCCGCTGACCGGCAACGAGCGCGCGTTCACCGCGATGGTCCGCAACGCCCTGTTCCGGCGGGTGGAACTCTTCGCGCGGCGGCGCTGGGATGCGTTGGGCGAGTTGGACAGCCAGTCGAATGGGGCATCCGGGTGGACGCCCGAGCGGTGGGCGGACGTGATCGCCGATTACTTCGCCGAACACGACGACGTCGGCATCGGGGCTGATGCCCGCGGACCCGCACTGCTCATCATCGACCGCCGGCCCGGGGTGTGGCGGGTGCGGCAGATCCTGGATGACCCAGCCGGCGATCATGACTGGGGTATCGAGGTGGAGGTGGACCTGGAGGCCTCCGATGAGGAGGGTGCGGCCGTGCTACGGGTTACCGGCGCGGGGCGGTTGGACTGAGAACGAGCTAACCCGCACCGGGCGTCGCGAGGAAATTGATATGAAGGACTGATGACCCAACCGATGAACGAGATGTTCGAAAGCGCCTACCGCGGAGAAGCTCCGGAGATCAGCGGCGGCGCGAAGGCGCCATGGAGCATCGGCGAACCGCAGCCTGAACTCGCCGCACTGATCGAGCGCGGGCTGTTCCACGGCGACGTGCTCGACGCCGGGTGCGGCGAGGGCGCGATCTCGATGTACCTCGCCGAGCGCGGCTTCACCACCGTCGGGCTCGACCAATCGCCGACCGCCATCGCGCTGGCGAAAACTGAAGCGGCACAGCGGGGCCTGACCAGCGCCAGCTTCGAGGTCGCCGACATCAGTTCGTTCACCGGCTACGACGGCAGGTTCGGCACGATCGTCGACTCGACGCTGTTCCACTCGATGCCGGTCGAACTCCGCGAGGGCTACCAGCAATCGATCGTGCGGGCCGCCGCTCCCGGCGCCTCCTACTTCGTTCTCGTATTCAACAGGACCGGGCAGTCCGCCGGCCCGGCCAATGCGGTCACCGAAGAGGAGCTTCGCGATGTCGTGTCGCTATATTGGGCCATCGACGAGATCAGGCCGGCCCGCATCCACGCCGCCCTGCCGCCCGGGATCGAGCAGGGCTCGCCGTTCACCGATGTGCGCGATGAGCCCAGCGGACTGAAATCCGTTCCGGCCTGGTTGCTCACCGCCCACCTGCCGCAGTGATCGGCGGCACGTCTCGGGACGGTCGCCGATCGGGCCCTGCCCTAGACTTCTGGGGGTGAAAATCCTCATCGTCCTGACGTCCCATGACCAGCTCGGCGACACCGGACACCGCACCGGCTTCTGGCTCGAAGAGTTTGCGGCGCCGTATTACGCCCTCAAGGACGCCGGCGCGCAGCTGACCCTGGCCTCCCCCAAGGGCGGGCAGCCTCCCATCGACCCGAAGAGCGAGGCCGAGGACGCCCAGACCGCGGCTACCCACCGGTTCAATGCCGACGACACCGCCCGCGAGGCCCTGGCCACCACTGTTCCGCTGTCCAGTGTCGACCTGGCCGATTTCGACGCCGTCTTCTATCCCGGCGGCCACGGGCCGCTGTGGGACCTGGCCGAGGACGCCGACTCCATCGCGCTGATCGAAAACGCCTTCCGCACAGGCAGACCCGTCGCCGCGGTGTGCCACGCCCCGGCGGTGCTGCGGCACGTCAAGGACTCAGAGGGCGAGTCGCTGGTGAAGGGCAAGCGGGTCACCGGCTTCAGCAACACCGAGGAGGCCGCGGTCGGGCTGACCGACGTCGTCCCGTTCTCTCTCGAAGACATGCTGCGCGGCAACGGCGGCGACTACCGCCGCACCGAGGACTGGAACAGCCACGTCGAGCACGACGGCCTGTTGATCACCGGCCAGAATCCGGCGTCGTCGGAGGCGACGGCGCAGGCGCTGCTCACGGCGATGCAGGACTGACCGGCCCCGGCCCCGACTACTCAAGGATGGGCCGATGAGGGTCATGTCGTGGAACGTCCAGGGCCGGGTGGGCGACTGGGAAGCCCGGCACGCCGCGCTGCGGTCCTGGATCTCTCAGACCGACCCGGACGTGCTGACCCTTCAGGAGTCCTGGACGGAGCGGGGCGGGGCCACCCAGGCCGCCCGGCTCGCCGAGGAGCTGGGACTGCACACGGTGACGGCCGCCGAGCTGGCCGGGTTCGATCGCTACCCCGAGGCGACGTACTGGGTTGTCAACGCGGTCCTGTCCCGCTGGCCGCTCACCATCGAACGGCTGCGCCCGCTGCCCGACGAGAACGGCGAGCCGACCTGGCGCCACGTGCTCGTAACCCGGGTGCATCGGCCCGCAGAGGATGGCGGTCCGTTCATCGCGGCCGGAACGCACCTGGAGCACGGGCTGGAGAACTCCGCGCGCCGCGGCGTCCAGATGGCCGCGCTGGTGACCCACCTCGCCGACGTTCTCGGGGACGAGACCCGGCGGCGGGACAGGTTGCCGGCGGTCCTCGGCGGGGATCTCAACTGTGTTCCGGAGTCCGACGAGTACCGGCGCGCCACCGGCCTCACCCCTGGCGCGGTTCCGAACTTCACCCTCGTCGACGCCTGGACCGCCGCAGGCAACACCGACCCGGGCCACACCTGGTCGGCCCGCAACCCGCTGGTCCCCCGCCGCGCCATCCATCCCCACCGCCGGCTGGACTATGTGATGGTGTCCACCCCGCGCCGGCCCGGCGCCGGGCACGTGCGCTCATGCGCGCTGGCCGGCACCGAGGCGGTCGAGAACGTCTGGGCCAGCGATCATTTCGCCGTGGTGGCCGAGGTGACGATGTGAACGCGCGCTTTGCCGAGTTTGCCGCGATCGCTCAGGTGGTCGGCTCGGTGGGGATGTTCGGGGTGATCTGGATCGTTCAGCTCGTGCACTACCCGCTCATGCGGTACGTCTCCGAGCAGGAGTTCCCCCGCTTCGAAACCGAACACCGCGTACGCATTTCGTGGGTGGTCGGTCCGCTGATGCTCGTCGAGGGCCTGTGCGTGCTGGCCTTCGTGTTCGCTCCGCCGCCGGGCCTGGCCTGGTGGTTGCCGTGGGCGGGCGCCATCGCCGAGGCCGTCGCGATCGGCACCACGGTGACGATCTCGGCTCCGCTGCACGAACGGCTCAACGCGCACTTCGATCCCGCGCTGCTCGACCGGCTGGTCGCGACGAACTGGATCCGCACCCTCGCCTGGACCGTCCGGGCCGGACTGTCGATCGCCATGCTGGTGGCCGTGCTGCGGTGAGCGGCGGTTTACTGCTGGCCGAAGATGGGTTTGCGCTTGCAAGGCCGATCGCCCGCGACTTGAGTACGGCGATCAGCGTCTGGATCTGTGCGACCTGTACGCGTTCCCTTCACCGGCCAACCCCGATCACACCGTCCTGATTCTGAACGCCAACCCGAATGCCGATGCGCTGCATCCCGGTGCGATCTACCGGTTGGCCATCGACAACGACGGCGATCTGCGCGACGACATCGCGTTCAGCTTCGTCTTCTCCGAGCCGGTCGACGGCCGCCAGACCGTCGACGTCTTCCTGGCCCACGACAGCGAAGCCGAGTCGGCTGAGGCGGTCGGCGAGAGGATCTTCGAGGCGGTCGAAGTCTCCAGCGGGACAACGCCAGTCATCGCCCAGTCGGATTCCGTCACGTTCTTCGCCGGGCCCCGCAGTGACGCGTTCTTCTTCGACTTCGACGGCATCAAGAGCCTGTTCGACATCACCGGCGGACGGAACTTCACCGCACCGCATCTGGGCGGGACGTCGCCGTGGACCGGGGTGGATTCCAATCTCGCGGCCAACGTGTTCTCGATCGCGATCGAGCTGCCGACGACGGCACTCGGCGCCCACCCCGACATCCGGATCTGGGGCGCTGTGGCTGGAGCAGTTCATCCATCTGATGGGGCACACCGGCGGCTACGACCGCGACGAGGCGATCGCCGCCATCGACGCCGAAGGCACCCTGCCGGACATGCTGAACTACGACCCGTCCAAGCCGGCGAGGTACCCCAACGGCCGCACCTTCACCGACGACGTCATCGACTATCGGCTGGCGTTCCTGACCAAAGGCGACTGCCCGCCGTCGGGGCTGGCGCCGCACTCCGACACGTCGGGTGAGTTCCCCTACCTCGGGCCGCCGCACGCGGAGGGAAGAGCCAATAGTGTTGCCCGCCTCGGAGCGACAATGCCAAAAGCGCTCGGGCAGAGCGCATTCAAAGACCGCGGTTGTCGCTCGGAGGCGGGCACTAATCGCATCACCACCGGGTAACCGATGCGCGTCGGCGCCAGTAGCACAAGTAGTGCTACTCTGCGATCCATGGAGATAATCGGGGTGCGGGAGTTGAGGCAGCATGCATCGCGCTATCTCGCCAGAGTCGAAGCCGGCGAAGAGCTAGCTGTCAGTAACAACGGACGTCTTGTCGCCCGCTTGGTCCCCGTGCGCGCTGCGGAACGCTCCCGCGCGGCCCTGATCGACTCGGGAGCCCTCATCCCAGCGCGCCGGTCACGAAATCTTCTCGACGTCAACGCTGTTGCGCCCCTGGACCCGGAGCGCAACCTGTCTGATGTTCTCCGCGAAATGCGCGACGAACGATGATCTACATGGATACCTCGGCTCTGACGAAGCTGCTCATCGCCGAGCCCGAGACTGCCGAACTGCGGGTTTGGCTCACGGCTCACATCGAACAGGGAGAAAGTGCGGCGACGAGCACGCTCGGGAGGGTCGAGTTGATGAGAACCGTTGCCCGCTATGGCGAAGCCGGTCAGTCTGACCGTGCTCGCTACCTGCTCGATGGACTCGATGTGCTGCCGCTCACGGAATCGGTGATGACTCTCGCCGAATCAATCGGCCCAGCAACCCTTCGCTCTCTAGACGCTATTCACCTCGCAGCGGCTGCCCACTTCAGGCAGGAGCTCAGCGCCTTCGTCACCTACGACCACCGCTTGCTGAGCGGCTGCCGCGAAATCGGCCTCACGGCTGCATCACCCGGCAACGCCGTTTAAGCCAGATAACTTCCGATGAGGTTCATGCCGTGGAACCTGCGCGGGTCGCGCACCGTTCCCCGCACCCGCTTCACCGCCCCGGCGGTATGGCGGCCCACGCCGGCGTCGCTGACCGCGCTGATCGCGGGACTGTGGCTCTTCGGCACCGGCGACGCGCTGCTGCTGGCTTCACATTTAGGTGCGGCCCCGTGGTCGGTGCTGGCGCAGGGCATCAGCGTGCGCTCGGGCGCCGGAATCGGCTGGACCACTCTGCTGGTGTCGATATGCGTGCTGGCGCTGTGGATTCCACTGCGTCAGAGGCCCGGTCTGGGCACGGTGATGAACATTTTGGTGATCGCGCTCGCTCTGGGGGTCACCTACCCGATGGTGAGCACGCCGGACTCGCTGATCGGGCAACTCGCGCTGGTGTTCGCCGGGGTCGGACTCATCGGCCTGGGCAGCGGCTTCTATCTCACCAGCGGCCACGGCCCCGGGCCGCGCGACGGCTGGATGACGGGTCTGCACCGTCTCACCGGCTGGCCGGTGGGCCGTGTGCGGCTGCTCATCGAAGTCAGCGTCCTGGTGCTCGGCTGGCTACTGGGCGGAATCGTCGGCGTGGGGACGGCGATCTTCGCGCTACTGGTGGGTCAGGCCGTCGCGCTGGGACTCGCCGTGGTCCATCGGCTCGCTCCCTACGACAAGGATGTCCTTTAGCGGGTGGGCGATCTCGTCCTGCGGCATCCGCGCCGCGGTGAGCACAACCGCCGCCAGCACGATGGGCACCAGACCCGCGGCGGCGAAGATCGCCTGTACGGGAATGACTTTGGATAACGGGCCGGCCAGCGCCATCGACAGCGGCATGAACGACAGCGAGACGAAGAAGTCAAGGCTGGAGACCCGTCCGAGCATGTGCGACGGCACCCGGCGCTGCAGCAGCGTGCCCCCGCGATGACCTGCAGGGCCATCACGACGGTCCACATGCCCTCGGCGAAGACGAAGATCGCGACGGCGGCGATCAGCAGCCGGAACTCGCGGAAGCGCAGGGGTGCGAGCACACGCCACCCGCGCGGGGTTTCCGCGAGGCGTTCGAGATCCAACGGTGTGCTCACCGGTCCATCGTTGCCGGTGCGGGGCGTGGAGTCGAATGATTAACGGCGGTGGCTTCACTTACCGTGCATCACGTCTCGATCCTTCCCGCGTCCTCGGATAGCTTCATGGCTGTGAACCAACCCGACTCAGAGATCGAGCCCGGTGAATTCTCCTTGCTCTTCGGCTATCAACCACATCACGACGAACCACCGTCGCTGTTCGAGATTGCGTTCACCTGGGATGGGGAGACATCGGCGTCCTTCGTCTATGACGCCTGGGAGAACCCCAGCGAGCGAAGCTACGTCGCCGACATCAACAGCGCGCCGGTCTCCGGGTGGGCAACGTGGTCCAACGGCGAGGACGTCCTGATCGCCTTCGCGCAAAGGATGACCGACGAAGAGGGCTGGGCACGGGTCGACGGCGGCGCCCCCGGCGGAGAACTGCACGAGTCCGACAGTCGGATGCACGAGCCGGCGACCTGGGTCAGCTTCGCGCGGCTGATCCACGCGGTGGTCGCCGATGAGCCGGTGGCGAACATGGAGCGGCAGACGTACTGAGCCTGCGACGTCAGGCTCGCCTTGACGGCGCGGTGGGGCGTCAGGTAAACCTTGACGAGTGACCCAAGCCCCCGCGGTGCAATCCATCGCCCTGCACGCGTTCCACGAAGACCGCCCCGGCCCGCGTTGGCGTGCGCTGTACGACGGCACCTGGCCGGGCTACCGGTCGTGGTATCTGCGGCCCGGAACCGAAACGCGCCCAACGGTTTCCGAGGCCGAGACCGCCCTGCTTCGGCACATGCCCGAATTGCACCCGACCTGGGAGCGCATGGTCGCGCTGACCGGCCGGGATGCGACCACGGCGTCGATGCTGACCGGGTGGAACATGCCGGCGTTCGCGCCGGCCTGCTCGCAAGTGGTGATCAACACCGGGCCGCGGGCGCTGATCCGCAACTACGACTACCACCCGGATCTGTTCGAGCAGGTAGTGATGTCGACCCGGTTCTCGCAGCGCGAGGTGATCGGGACCAGTGACTGCCTGTGGGGCCTGGTGGACGGGATGAACTCCGACGGGCTGGCCATCTCTCTGACGTTCGGCGGTGCCCGCGGCAGCAGCACGGGGTTCGGCATTCCGATGGTGGTGCGCTACCTGCTGGAGGTGGCGGGGACCGTCGAGGAGGCCGTGACGGCGCTGTCGCGCATCCCAATCTCGATGTCCTACAACCTGACTCTCACCGACCGCAGCGGCGACTACCGCACTGTCTACGTCGCACCCGGGGTGTTCGAGCAGCGGGACTGTCCGTTGGCGACCAATCACCGCTTCGACGAGCCCGAGGACCCCGACCACGCCCGGCGGTTCCACAGCCTGGAGCGCCAGGCGCACCTGCGCGGCCTGCTCGCCGACGGGCTGGCGGCGGATGAGGTCGCCCAGGAGTTCCTGCGCCCGCCGCTGCGAAGCCCCTACTACGCCAACGGCTTTGGGACGCTCTACACCGCCGACTACCGCCCGGACAGCGGCGAGGTGCACTACCGCTGGCCGGGCACCACCTGGAGCCGGCGGTTCTCCTCCAGCGACGCCGAGGTCCGCGTGGACGTCCCGGCCGCCTGAACAACCGTAAAATCGCGCCATGACTGATCGATCCGACGC
>Ga0194055_10001899_pt1 | contig 16814 bp, 15 predicted proteins | sample SepL449m_MetaG_FD_155482 | JGI IMG/M metagenome (GOLD analysis project Ga0194055, IMG submission 155482) | Anoxic zone freshwater microbial communities from boreal shield lake in IISD Experimental Lakes Area, Ontario, Canada - Sep2016-L442-9m | ecosystem: Environmental > Aquatic > Freshwater >... | reverse complement strand
CTTCCACCAAATAATCTGTAACCACCTTGGAACCGGGTGCCAAACTTGTCTTCACCCAAGGCTTTGTTTGCAAGCCCTTTGCTACCGCTTTCTTCGCAACCAAGCCGGCTGCAAGCATCACGGAAGGGTTCGAAGTGTTGGTGCAACTAGTGATTGCTGCAATAACCACCGAGCCATGCTTTAGAACCTCTTGCTTGTTATTCATGGTAACAACTGCCTGCGCATCCGCAGTTGCAGGGCTGACACCCGCCTTAGGCTTAGCCTTGGCGATCAAACCAGGCAGCGCACTGTTGAAGGAAGTTTTCATATCACTTAAACGAACCCGATCTTGAGGGCGGGTCGGGCCAGCCAAGCAGGGCTCGATCACTTTCATATCAAGTTCCATAGTGCCAGAATAATTCGCCTCGGGCGTTGCTGCATCGTGGAACATGCCCTGCTGCTTCATGTATGCTTCGGTTAATTCAACAAGCTCTTTGGGCCTGCCTGAAAACTTCATGAAGCGAATCGTTTCTGCATCCACAGGGAATATGCCACAAGTTGCACCATACTCGGGCGCCATGTTCGCAATGGTTGCACGATCAGCCAAAGGCAGATCAGCAAGGCCAGGCCCATAAAATTCTACAAACTTACCTACCACGCCCTTCTTCCTAAGCATTTCCGTTACAGTAAGAACCAAATCGGTAGCGGTAGCGCCTTCTGGCAATTTTCCGGTCAGCTTGAAACCAACCACTTCAGGAATCAACATAGAAACAGGCTGCCCTAGCATCGCAGCTTCTGCTTCAATCCCACCCACGCCCCAACCCAAAACGCCAAGGCCATTGATCATGGTGGTATGCGAATCCGTGCCCACCAAAGTATCAGGGTAGGCGTAGTTTTTGCCATGCACTGTTGCACTCATCACAACCCGTGCAAGACATTCCAAATTCACTTGATGAACAATACCCGTTTCAGGGGGCACCACTTTGAAGTTATCAAAGCCATTCTGGCCCCAACGCAGAAAAGCGTAGCGCTCTCTATTTCTCTCAAATTCAAGATCCGAGTTGTTCTTAAACGCTAGGCCATTACCAAAATCATCCACCTGCACAGAATGATCGATTACCAATTCCGCAGGGCAAAGAGGATTGATCTTGGTAGGGTCGCCCCCCATCAACTTCATTGCATCGCGCATAGCTGCAAGATCGACTACTGCGGGAACGCCCGTGAAATCCTGCAATAAAACTCGGGCAGGCGTGAAACTAATTTCCTTGGAAGGAATGCTCTTCGGATCCCAATTCGCCAGCGCCTCAATATCTGCCTTGGTTACGCTCAAGCCATCTTCGGTTCGCAAAAGATTTTCTAGAAGGATCTTAAGGGAAAAAGGAAGCTTAGCTATCTGGGGCAACTTCTTCTCCAGCAGCTTTAAAGAATAATAATGATGAGTCTTCCCGCCCGCATTTAGGCTGGTTTCTGTTTCAAAGCTGTTTTTCATAACAGTTATTCCTTTAGGTTTATTGATCTTACGTTATTCTCTTGATGCTGGGCCTTTTAGGCAACTAATTCTCAGGTTCTTTTCACTTTAAATACTATTCTCTTGAAAGCCTTAACATAAACATAATAAATTATTTCTAAGACTCCTGTAACAATAACTTCAAATAAATCGGCCTCGCCCCTCCAAAACTATCTAATCGCTTTTAGCACCTTTCCCTCGGATTGCCAAAGTTCGACAAATTATGGCCCCATTACCCTTGTTTTACTCATGCCCTACATCGATCAAGATAAACCCCGGCAGGAATTCAGCGACCTGCAAAAAGTTCGACAAAAAGAAGGCCCCTACGCAGGTAAAAGAAAATAACTCTCTTCCCGTAACCGCTATATTCTCTTAAAAAGGAGGCATGAACAAACGCGTTACATTAAACAGGGCCCTCTCCAAGCTAGGTTATGGCAGCCGTACCCAAGCCCTCGATTGGATTCGCAACGGTCTAGTTAAAGTGGATGGCAAAACCTGCACCAACCCGCTCGAATGGGTTGATTTAAAACTCCAAGATATCGAATTAAAAGATACTCAAAAACCCAAACAAAACACCATCGCCCTTCTATTGCACAAACCCCCGGGCTATGTCACCACCCGTGATGATGAACTTTCACGCCCCACTGTTTTTGATCTCCTCCCGCCAGATCTTGGTTACCTTTTCCCTGCAGGCAGACTTGATTTCGAAAGCGAAGGGCTTTTGCTTTTCTCCAACGATTCACTCATCACCAACCTGCTTACCGATCCCTCACACAAAATCGATAAAACCTACATCGTCACCATCCGCGGGCAACTTACCCCCGAATCGTTACATCAACTCCGCAATGGTATCAAACTCAACCAAAAATACACCCAGCCTTGCAAAGTTAAAGTATTGCAAGATAATACAGAGTCTTCTATTCTTGAATTTATTCTTAACGAGGGATTGAATAGGCAGATTCGAAAAATGATTCATGCTGTTGGAAGCAAGGTGAGAAAATTAGTGCGCACGAAAATTGGCACACTTACTTTGGATGGTATTGAACCCGGGAAATTCAGGCTGCTCTCGCCCGCAGAAACTCAAAAACTTCAACAACGCTAAAACTACGCCAGCAATGCACGCCTTAATCGTAACTCTGCACCCTTCGAAGCCATCGCTATGCGCACCAAAGAATCTGCAACTTCAGGGGTGGAAGCGTAAAGGTTAGCCAGCCTTTGAAATTCACTTTCATTTCGCCCAAGTTCTATTGCAAAATCCAACATCTGATCTCGAAGCTCTCTTACTGAAATCAACTTGTCGACATCTTTTTGCAGCAATTCCTCAAGGTAATCTGCCATTAACTTCACATGAACGGTATCATTCCGCGCTGCAAATACTATTGCATCAGTGCGTGCTTCTTTTGCAAGCCTTACCATCGCCTGCCATTTTTTTTCCTGCGAATTCGCCCGGTTGATGCTGCTTTCTTTATAAACCCGAAGCCCTGCAATACTTTCTCGATCGATTGGCTTTGGAATCAGCATCAGGCCGCCAACTACTGCAAAAAGAAATGCAACAAGCGCAACTGCAACAGATAACTTCTGCCTGCCTCTTTCTTTTTCAAACCTTCGAAACTTAAACAAAGGCGATGCAAACACTTTTCTACCATCTAGCCTACTTTCAATATTCTTTAACCGAATATGCGAAGACTGCAAAGGCTCCGCCACTTGCAATTGCCCTATCTGTATTTCCATTTTTTGAACCGTGCTTTGGTACACCCGACACGCAGGGCATGACTGCACATGCTGCGCCACTTCATTTTGAAGCTTGCCCATGTTTTCTGCACGCAGTATTTGTTCTCGAATCTGATTACAGTTCATCTTGCATCTTCCCGTTTTATTTCAAGAGTTTCCATCAGCTTTTGCCTAGCTTTATAGACCCGCCAGCGTGCTGTTTCTTCTGTTGTTCCAAGCGCAATCGCCATCTCCCGAAATGCCATATCTTCCTGTACCCTTAATAATAATGCTGCCTTCCATTCCTCGGGCAGTTTATCTATCGCTTGCTGCAACCTAAGGCTTGTCTCATTTTCTTGCGCCAACTCTTCCGGTCCTGCTTGGGCATCGAAAACCTCATTTGGCAAAAGTGAGTTTCTACCCTTACGATTACGCACCCAGTTTGCGAAGGCGTTATGGGCGATCCTAAAAAGCCACGCCTTCAAATTCGTATCGGGCCTAAGCCTAGTAATCGCCTGATACGCTCTTACAAAAGTATCCTGCACCAGGTCTTCTGCTGCGTGCGAGTTTCCAGTCAACCTTGCAACCCAGCGATACAAAGATTGATTGTAAAACAATACTAATTCCGCAAACGCTTCCCGGTCGCCCTGAACCAACCTTGCCAAGTTTGGTTCTAAAGCCCCAGGCTGGAATATCGCCAGCTTCGTTTCAGGTTTAACAACCTTATGCTCCACCTATTCCTCGTTTCGCCTTTAGGCAGACTAAATACAGAACACTTCACCAAAGCTAATGTTGGCAAAGATTATCACCAGAATTCTTCGGATCACCTTAATTCTATGGTTAGTCAGGGTTTAGGATGCGATTTCAGGGAAATGTTTGCGTAACTTTGCAACTTTGGGTGCGACCACCGCCTGGCAATATCCCTGCTCAGGATTATTCGTGAAATAATGCTGGTGATACTCTTCCGCTGGGTGAAACAAAGTTAAAGACTCTACCTGGGTGACGATGGGTTTAAACCAAGTGCCCGAGGCATTATTCTCTGCTATTTTGGCTTCAGCTTCTTTTTTTTGTTGCTCATCATGAAACAAAATAATGGAGCGATACTGGGTGCCAGAATCTGCACCTTGGCGATTTAGCGAGGTGGGATCATGAATTGCGAAAAAGACATCGAGGAGATTTTCATAGGAAATGATATTGGGATCAAATTCAATTTGAATCACCTCAGCATGGCCGGTTTTTCCGGAACAAATTAAAGTATAGGTTGGTTGAGGGTGTTGGCCTGCGCTATACCCCGAAACCACGGAGGAAACGCCTTTAATTCGCTCGAAAACAGCTTCCAAGCACCAAAAACAACCACCACCTAAAGTTGCAATTGCCATAGAGAGAGCCCCAAATTCAGAAATTGAATCGACTGGGAACGCTATACATCTTATATTTTAGACTCGTAAGCTAGCTTTTTCCATAACATATATCGGAAAAGTTGCGGAATTCTAATCTAGTTAACAACTTCATCAAAACTTCAAGCCGTTACAACCCACACATGAAATCAAGGAAAAAACCCCAGGGTGAATTGACGATGGGGCTCTTTTCAAGTAATCTCACTAATGTCATTGAAGAATGACATTTGGGGCTGTGGCGCAGCTGGGAGCGCGTCTGCATGGCATGCAGAAGGTCAGGGGTTCAAATCCCCTCAGCTCCACTCAAAAAGACGCGCTGTTTAAAACAGCGCGTCTTTTTCTTTTTTGACATTTGATTCCATCAAAGACGAATGTATCAGCGAAACTTAAGTTTTGAAATAGTTATCCATTTTTCTTATTAAACATTATCTACCTGTTTCATCGACCAGCATTTACTTTGTCTTCGCCAAGCGAAAACCGAGGTAGTCGATATTCCAAGTGGAAGGCAAGCTATCAAACCAATTCGCAGAACGAGAATGCAATCCCACGCCCTTGAAAACCCCCGCTAGGGTATCGGTTATGAGGGCCACGGTTTCACTTACTACCGATAACAATGCAGATTCTGTTTGTATCAAGATTTAGGCATGCAATAGTTTAATTGTCCATCATAATTGCCTTGAGTAGGTAGTCATGAAGCTGAACCTCAAGGGTTATTCGTTCAACCGGGTGCTGTATTAAGGGGTAGGCAATGGGTGATTCTAAGGCTGATAGAGACAAAGCTATGGTTGTTTATGGTAAGGCTTGGGATGAGTCTATGGCTGTTCGTGCCAAGGCTTTAGATGAATCTATGGCTGTTCGTACCAAAGCTTTGGATGAGTCTATGGCTGCCCGTACCAAGGCTTTGGATGAGTCTATGGCTGTTCGTGCCAAGGCTTTGGATGAGTCTATGGCTGTTCGCGCCAAGGCATTAGAGAAGTCTATGGCTGTTTTTGTAAAGGCTTGGGATGAGGCCAATGCTGTTGTTGATAAAGCTAAAGCTGATGCTGATGCTGTTTTTGTAAAGGCTTGGGATGAGGCTAATGCTGTTCATGGCAAGGCTGATGAGGATGCTGATGCTGTTCATGGTAAAGCTGATGAGGATGCTGATACTATTTGTGAAAAGGCTATTATTATTATTATCAATGCTTTGGATGAGGCTGATGCTGTTCATGGCAAGGCTGATCAGACTGAAAAAAATAAAGGCAAGTAAGCCAGCGCTTAAAGTCCCAAAGCTTTTATATTATGCCAAGGCTTATCTTATCCGGGTTGCATGGTTGTCGAGCTGCCACCAGTCCCGATAGCTTAAAATAGATTACAAAATAATTAGGTCGTAATCTCTTAGCGACCCAATGTACTGCCATATCTCTATTAGCAGTCTGGCCCACCACCCTTGGGACAACTACCATTAACTTTATAAAAAATTTCTTCGGGAATGCACTTTAAATATAGAGGCAACAAGCAGTAAAGTGGCTCAGAAGTAATTACGGAGTCGTTGCCAAACGAAACCCAACGAGGTTGAGCCAATAGGTCGGCGTGATACCATTCTGGAAGGAAGAGCGAGCAATCGAAGCACCATCGGTGAAAGACCCGCCCCGCAACACACGGTCTTCTCCCATCGCTGGCCCCTTCGGATCTATTACCGCCTCCGCTGGATAATCTCCATACCAATCCTCACACCACTCCCATACATTGCCATGCATATCGTAAAGGCCAAACGCATTTTGCCTGTAACTACCTACCACCTTAGTGCTGTCACCATCAATATTTGCATCACTCTTTGATAGGCTATCTCCAACCGAATACGCAGTAATTGTTCCTGCCCTACAGGCATATTCCCACTCTGCCTCAGTTGGCAATCTAAACCCGCCATCCGTCTTTGCATTCAACCTTTTAATAAACCCCTGACAATCATTCCAAGATACTTGTGTTACCGGCAAATTGGCTCCTTTGGTATCACTTGGGTTACTACCCATCACAGATACCCACTGCTCCTGCGTTACTTCATACTTTCCCATGTAAAATGGCTTCGTTAGCGTTACTTCATGCTGCATTTCATTATAGAGTCGGCCCTTTTCAGACTCAGGTGACCCCATGATAAACTTACCCGCAGGGATTAACACCATTTCCAACTTCAAATTTTCCCCAAGATTGATTACCTCTATCTTTCCGAGTTTCATTTCCTGTGCAGCAATTTCTCGCTCATTATCTATTTTCTTTGTTACTATTTTTTTCGTAGCCGGTTCTTCCTTTGCTTTAGACCAACCAATCATCACCGTTAACACACCTACCAAACCTAACACCATCACTATTCCTATTATTCTTTTCATTTTTACCTATGGGGATAAAGTTAAACCACTAATGCGTTTAACTTAAGATAATTTACTTTTGAAATTTATTTAAATCTACAGTTAACTTATTAACTAAGCTGGTCTGCCCGGATCTATCAAAACACCTGCCAGTAAATTATTTATCCATCCCCAAACGAAACCCGAGATAGTCAATATTCCAAGTGGAAGGCAAGTTATCAAACCAATTAGCATAACGAAAATGCAATCCCACGCCCGTGATAGCCCCGCCCCTAGGATATCGATTGAAAGGGCCAAGGCTTCACTTACTGTCAATAAAACAAGATTCAGTTTGTATCAAGATTCAGATATGCAATATTGGAATTGCCCATCATAATTGCCTTGGGCGGGTAGTCATGAAGCTGAACCTCAAGGGTAATACCTTAGGGTTTATGTGTGATAGTTTGGAGCAAAAAAAATGCTAGACTTTTTACCATGGCTTTCGGAACAAATGAACAGAATTATTCGTAAGAATCAAAAAATATTTGATTGTCTATTGTTCTTCTCATTAATCTGTGGAGGAATTACTATCTTCATTATGCCAATATATGCTGTTGTATTTGATGGCCACGACTGGTCTATTTTATGGCTTTGTATTCCAGGTTGCGGGTTGATATGTGTTACCGCTGTGATTTTTATTATCGCTTTAAAAGATATGATAGGAAGCAAGCAGGAGAAAATGTTTACAGACGCAATGGCGGATTCCAAGTCTGTTTTTGAAGAGGCTGAGAGTGAGGCTAGGGTCATTTATGATAAAGCTATTGCTGAGGCTAATGCTGTTTTTGAAAAGGCTGAGAGTGAGGCTGATTCTAAGGCTGTTTATGACAAGGCTGAGAGTGAGGCTAGGGTCATTTATGATAAAGCTATAGCTGAGGCTGAACTTAGGGCTAGGGCTGTTTATGCCAAGGCTGATGAGAATAAAGGCAAGTAAGCCTGCACTTAAAAGCCCCAAAGTCTGTACATGATTCCAAGGCTTATTCACACAGGTTGCATGGTTGTCGAGCTGCCACCAGCCCCGATAACTTGAAATAGATTTCGAAATAATTATTTCGTAATTTCTTGGCGACCCAATGTACTGCCATATCCCTATTAGCAGTCTGGCCCCAACCCTTCGGGCAGTAGGTCAACCAATCCGCCAATCTGCTTGCATCAGTCAATCCTTCGACAAGTAAATTATTTATCCCTCGCCAAACGCAACCTTGTGAAGTTGATCGGAACGGATGGTTTAAAGATGTTTTGGTTGGAAGACCGAGCAAGCGAAACATAGCCGCGGTAAGAATAATTTTTCTTCGTTAAAAGAGACCCAGCACCACCAAATTGCATTTTCTGGAATCACTAAACGAGCAATCCCCAGCATCACAATTCAATGTTGTTCTGTTTGGATTGGATCAGGAAAGATTAATAAAAGAATCAAGCCGCACAGAACTGGCTGCGCGGCTTGATGAATTAAGGTACAAGCATTAAAAATTTAATCGTGACCACCATCACTATTCCTAATATTCTTTTCATGTCACACCTCAGGGGATAAAGCTAAACCATAAAATAATCCAGCTTCAGAATTTTTTTAAGTATCTTCGTTTGAATCGATCACATCTAATCTGACCACATAACTGATACAACTCCGTATTACTCAGATTTCGGGACCAGCCAGCGAACTGCATTCTCTAAAAGTTGAAGCACCGATTTCTCTTTGAACACAGCGTAAGTCTCGTGCCCAGGGCGGAAGTAAAAGACCCGACCCTTGCCCAGATTCCAGACCATGCCACTGCGAAACCAATTGCCACTCGCCCATCGCTCTTCCAGTACGACTTCGTCTGGTTCAGGCACATGAAAAGGCTCTGCATACATTTCCGTTTGCGGTATTTCAAATGTCGCAGGAAGCCCCTTGGCGATCGGATGTTCGGGCTTGATAATCCGAATCTGGCTCGGCTTACCATCCGCACGATACGCAGGGAAACAACAGTTCGGCTTGTACACCGTTGCTTTCTCGGTGCCATCGGGAAACTTGCGCAAATCAATGTAAGGCGTAAGCTTATCCACGGCACTCGGAACCGTATAACGCTTGGGTGGATTGACATAGGTGATTTCAACATTCGCACCATTGCGTTTCAACAATTTTTCAGCATCAATCTTGGTGCGCTCGTACATCGCCTCTACGAAAGGTGTAGACCAATGCGCAGAATGAAGAGCAATCAATGATAAGGTTCCCTCCTTGATTCGCTGGATCAGCGGCTTGGCCATCTCGGGTGTAATCTCGGCTTGCCTAGCATGACCCCACCAAATAAGAACATCGCAACCGCGCATATGCACAGGCGATAGCCCCTTCTCATCTTCATCGATGGTCACAGATTTTACCGCAAGGCCAGGCAGGTTCTTAAGGTGGTTGGCGATCTGGTTTCCCAAAAAATTATCGTATGCTTGTTTCTGCTGGGGCTGGCGTTCATCCCATACCACGACATTAATAAGTTTCGGATCGGCTGCAGTAACAGAAACAGGAAGAAGCAATCCTGCAGTAGATGCCTTAATGAATTCTCGACGGGTATTGTTCACAGTCATGGCATGGTCCTTTTTGAAAGTTGTACTATTCCTATATCCACTTTTGTATTAAGAGTTTCTTTGTGCGCTAAGATGAACGCTGGCACTGGCATGAAGGCAAATAGCTGCAGCTGCAGCTACATTCAATGATTCTTCACCCCCTGGTTGGGCAATGCGAACGCAATGCTTCGCACTCTGTAGCAAGGATTCTGACAAGCCCTGCCCTTCATGACCAAGCAGCCAGGCGCAAGGATGAGGCCAATCTGAATGGTGCATCCACTCATGTAAAAAAGGGCCTTGATGGGAACTGGTAGCAATGCGAGAAACGGCCAAGGCATCAAGATCAGATTCGGATAAGCCCTCAGTTAATTGAAGGCCGAAATGTGCACCCATCCCAGAGCGTAAAACTTTGGGCGACCAAAGCGCTGCCGTGCCCTTTAATGCTAACACTTGCTTAACACCAAACGCTGCTGCACTGCGCAAGATTGAACCAACATTGCCTGCATCTTGCAAACGATCAAGTACCACAGTCAGCACCGCAGGCTCTATGGGTTTTTGTTCTGGTAGTTCCAACAAAAAACCCATATGCGAAGGCGATTCTAAACCGCTGATGGAAGAAAATAAAGCATCGGGCAAAAGGGTAATCACCGGTGCGCATTTCGACCAAAGTTTGCTTTGCGACTCCCAAAGAGTTTCGGAAAAAAAAGCTTGTATCACCTTTTGCCCACGCGATAATGCGGCACTGCATAAATGATCGCCTTCCAGCCAAAAATGTCCGTGCGTTCGATAAACATTACTTTGACCAGAAAGCTGACGCAATCGTTTGATCATCGGGTTTTCGCGCGAAGTAATACGCTGAATAGGCGGAGTTGTCATTTAAAACCCTGCATCAATGCATTAGCCATGAATTTGATAACCATCCAACATGAATGTTTCCCTAGGCTTATGTCTTGCAATGGATGATTATACGATTCGAAGACTGCACCGAAACACTTTTCGGCACATAATCTCTATGTTTTACAAGTTAGATTAAAAGAATTGTCCAGAGGTGTAATTATTTTGTCTTCGCCAAACGAAATCCGTTGCCATCAAACCGAAGATCTGGGGTGCGTAGATGAATCCTGCCAAAAGATAAAGTAGAAGCATCATCCGTAAGAAAAGAACCGCCACGCAGAACACGATAAGTGCCTGTTGCTGGACCTCTCGGATCAATCACCGATTCCTTGGGGTACAGTGCATACCAATCTTCGCACCATTCCCATACATTGCCATGCATATCGTAAATGCCAAACTTATTAGGAGTGTAACTGCCTACTTTCATAGGTTTACCTACTTTTGCATCATTATAATTTGCATCGCTAGGCATGATCTTATCACCAAATGAATAGGCAGTTGTTGTTCCCGCCCTGCATGCAAATTCCCACTCCGCTTCTGTTGGAAGCCTATAGCCACCAGCCGTCTTTGCATTTAACTTCGTTATAAATTCCTGACAGTCAAACCAGGAAACATTTATGACAGGCAACTTTGCGCCTTTGTAAATGCTAATATTTTCGCAGCCAAGTGCAATCCATTGTTCCTGTGTTACTTCATACTTGCCCATGTAATAGGGTTTGGTAAGAGTAACTTCATGTTCTTGACCTAGGGGCCCCATCTTAAATTTCCCCGCAGGGATTAACACCATCTCTTTTTCTAAAGCTGCAATAATATCTTCCGCTTCCTTGGCGGTAACTTCTATCTTTACTGGTTGCTTCTTAGCTTGCTGTGGGGCTTCGTAAGAACATCCCACTAAACCCAGAACCATTATGATTGCAATTCCAATGAGGTTTTTCATTTCATCCCTTTAAACGTTATTCATTTATAAGATTCATATAAAGCGAGCGAACTAAAATCATAACTATAACGCATAACCAAGGCAACCCAAGTTAAGGATTGATATTTACGTGAAAATAAAAAAACTCTCATCGCTTTGCAAAAAGAGTAAAGCGATAAGAGTTTTCTAGTAACACAAAAGCCACATAAATGCTTATCAAGAGAGCATGTTATAAAGAACCCTCATGATATCGGAAGTGCTAATAACACCTACTAAAAGTCCATCGTGATTAACCACATATAATTGGTGAACATCTAACTCGAGCATTTTTTTAATGATATCTGGAAGCTTTGTGTTAGGGGAAAGCCCAAAAATTGCGTTGGTCATGATATCTTCCACCTTGGTGGTATCTACCTCTTCGACACTAAATCCCTCGGGAAGCGATTTACGAGAACAACAACTATCTTCATGACTAGGATGCGTACCCTTATCCAGATCATGGCGTAAAAGATCGGTAACACTAATCACGCCAACGGGCCTGCCTGCTGCATCAATCACAGGTGCTGCATGGAAACCCCGCAGGGTAAAAAATTCTAAAGCCTCGGGAATGGAAGCTTCGACCAAAAGGGAAATCGGGGGCTGCGCCATCAAATCCGAAGCAGTAAGGTCGGAGAGGCATTCTCGCGCAAGATTTTCAGCCAAGACTTTAATTCTCATGATAAATACCCCTTAAAGAAAAGAACCTTTAGGAAAAGTGTGGAACTAAAACAAGTATATACTTCCCCAAGAAAGATATCAAGATACATTTATATTATTTTTACTTCCATCCATATATTTTTTCTCTTTTCCTTGAAGTCCGTCGCTCACGCTTCTAATAACTCTTCTGCTGTTTCCGTGTCTCTGCTTCTGCTTATTCCGTGTTTTTCCGTGTCATTCCGTGGCTAATTCTTCTGCTTTATTACCCTACCGTCACTCACGCTTCCAGCTCTCAACCAATAATTCTTCCACAAAATCGCCCTGCCAACCTGCACATCCTCCAACCTTTCGGTTAGTGTACATAAATACACCTAAGGAGCCCAACTATGGTTTCAACAGATTCCTCCCTTTGCATCCATTGCGAACTTTTACCCAAACACGATTCTTCTCTTTTATGCGCCCGCTGCAAATCCATGGCGGGCATTCGCAGGTTATACCTCCGCAGGCGCGGCTGGACTCCCCATTGGGATACCCACCTACACCTTCTTTCGCAAAAAGCAAAACTCCAAAAGCCACTTTTCACCATCTGATTTATACTTTACTTTAGAAAGCCACACCTATGATGAAGCCACACCAAGATAATTCCAACCCAGACACTAACATCTTCTGGAACACTAAACCTATTCCCAAAGAAACTGATTTATTTTCAGGCGAGATCGATCCCCTGACAACCGTTCGCTGCCCTGTTTGCAGTTTCCCCCTCATCGCAATCATGCGCAGGCACGGGCCCAGATTTTCCTGTGGCTGCAAAGGCTACGAACGCTGAACAAAAACTTTATCTTTTATAAAAAACTCATCTGCACCCATCGCACTTAACTGATCTACATTAAAAAAATCTACTCAACCAGAGGAATCGAAAATGGCACACGCACACGGCCCCTTCAACATCCCGCTACCCGATCACCTCGCCTATCGATTAGAAACTATAGTTAAATCTCTGCCCAGAGATCCCATCTACACCCTCAAACGCACATCCCTTGCAACCAAGGTTTCTCTCAATCAATCATTGGATGCCTCTAACAACCAAAGATCCGATGTTTCTTGGATCAGTGAAGAATCGATCGATAGGAGCGGCGACATCGTTCTCGCCAACGGCATGGACGATTCGCTTTTTAGTGCCAACCCCGTGGTGACGCTCAACCACAATTACGAGTTGGCACCAGTGGGCCTTTCTGCCTGGAGGAAGCCCAGCGCAGAATCAGGCTTCAAAGGGATCAAAGCGAAAACTGTCTACCCAACAAGGCCCGAATCATTCCCGCAAAACATACCATGGATACCTGATCAGATATTCGCCCTTGTTCAAACAGGGCTATTAGCTGGGAAATCGATTGGTTTTCTGCCCCTGATTGCGCGCAACCCTACCTCGCAAGAAATAAGAGACACACCTAGTCTTATTAAAGTTAATCTCATTATCGAAAAATGGCTTTTGCTCGAATACGCATGCTGTGCCTTCCCTGCGCAGCCACACGCTTTAGTGCAAACCGTGCACGCTTAATTCTTTCGTTCCTGTTTCTCTTGCCCTTCACCTCTTTAGAAAGGATTGCACCATGCAACCTGTTGAACATGATTCCCTTGCCAACGTTTCGATTCATAACTCTCAAGCTGATGCTGGATTGGCAGAGCAAGCCTTGGCGGATTTTGCGAAATCGCAACAGCTTTCGCGCAAGAATGCAGCGCAGCTTATTTTCGGCCATGATCAAGCAGACCCAAAAGGTAAATCCTTTGGCGACTGGCTTGTTTGCGTTCGCAAAAACGATTGGCGCACCCTCGAGCGCAAGTATCAATCCTTCCCCTCCGATGGAAAATCTGGACTCAACACCTCTGTAGGAACCCAAGGCGGCTACCTCGTTCCCACCGAGTTCACGGATAAGCTGCTAAAAACCGCAAGCGAAAAAGCAGTGGTAAGGCCCAGAGCTACACTCATCCCCATGGCTTCGCGGGCGGTTCAAGTGCCATGCCTAGATTGCACCACCGCCCCTGCTTCTACCGACAGCGCATTTCTAGGCGGCATCGTTGCCCGCTGGACCGAAGAAAGCGTTACCTTTAATGAAACCGAGCCCGTCTTTAGACAAGTCGAACTCGTCGCCCACGAACTTTCAGGCTATAGCAGGGTCAGTAACTCTTTGTTGGAAGATAGTGCAATCGGGCTCGAACAGCTTTTGATAACTTTGTTTGGCAGAGCAATCGCATGGCATGAAGATCATGCGTTTTTGCGGGGTGATGGCGTGGGCAAACCTCTTGGAATTCTTAATTCCAACGCTTTGATCAGCGTGACCCGCAGTGCTGCAAGAGCCTTCGCTCTCGAAGATGCAGCAACCATGCTGGCTCGCCTGATGCCAGGCTGGGCGCCTTCAAGCACCGTTTGGGCCATGCACCCTACCGTTGCGGGCGAGCTTTTTCATATGACCTCTTCCGGTAGCAGCGCAATCTATCTTGATAACGCTCGCGATAAACCCGCTATGGTGCTTTTTGGCATCCCTGTTGTCATCACCGAAAAGCTACCCGCACTTAACACTCTAGGCGATGTTCTACTTTTAGATCTGCATCACTACCTCATCGGAGATAGGCGCGAAGTAGAAATCGCATTCTCGGAACATGTTGCGTTCACCTCCAACCAAGGCGCATGGCGCTTTGTCGCCCGGGTCGATGGCCAGCCCTGGTTGCGTTCACCCATCACCCTCAACGATGGCTCTTCCACCCTTTCCCCGTTTGTGGGCCTAGCCGCAGGCTAAGTGTTCTTAGATGCAGGCTAAGTGTTCTTAGATGCAGGCTAAGTGTTCTTAGATGCAGGCTAAGTGTTCTTAGATGCAGGCTAACTGTTCTTAGATGCAGGCTAACTGTTCTTAGATGCAGGCTAACTGTTCTTAGATGCAGGCTAATTGTTCTTAGATGCAGGCTAATTGTTCTTAGCCGCAGGCTAACAGTTATTAGATGCAGGCTAAGTGTTACTAAACTTTCAACCAAGCACATTAACAAGGAGTTTTATCCATGACTATTCTTGCTTCTGAAAACGGTTCCATCATTGGCATCATCAATCCCGCAGAGCGGGTGGGCACCACCACTAATAGTCCCACAATCGATCTCGCTAAATTCCATCAAGCTATGTTTCTCCTTTTGGTGGGTATCACCGATGCAACCATTGATTTCAAACTTCAAGAATCTGCATCAACCTCTTCGGGCTTTACCGATATCTCAGGAAAAGCAGTTACCACCTTCACCGCAACCGATGATAACAAACAAGCCATCATCAACCTCGATTCTTCCGAAATGGGAAGTTCAAAACGGTATGTGCGAGGGGTGATAACCACAGGCAGCGGCACCGCCTGCGTAGTAAGTATGGTCGCACTCGGTTTTTCACCCCGATTCCGCCCAGCTACCGATGATGATCTTGCAAGCGTTTCCCAAGTGGTGAGTTGAGGAATAAAAGGGGTCAGGTCTCTTTTCTTTTACTTTCTCTTTTTCTTTTTCTTCTCCCTACTCCCAACCCTCTTCCCGCTGGGAAGAGGGCCCTTCGCTTCGCTAGCCCGGGTATCTATTCGTCATCCTCGCGAATGCGGGGATCCACAAAGACTGAGCGGTTGCAATGGGGAAGCCCCACTGCAACCACTCCATTTGAACCTTTAGACTTTGAATTATGCGCTTTCGTCATCCTCGCGGTAAAAGTTCTTAAACATAAAACCATTCTCACCGCGAAGACGCGAAGAGCGCTAAGAAGCATCAGACATTGGTTTTCTTACTTTGCGTACTTGGCGTCTTTGCGGTAAAAGTTCTCTGCTTCTGTCTTTTTCCGTGTTTTTCCGTGTCATTCCGTGGCAAAAATGTCTTTTCTTCTTCTCCTCTTCCGTGTTTTTCCGTGGCTAATTCTTCTACTTTTTCTTCCTCACTCAAAACCCAAGGAGGTTATTTGTGGCTAATCTACTTTCCAGCAGCAGGGCCAAGCAAGCCATCGTTCAAGCTACTTTTTCCAGTGCGGAAAACTCACTGATCGATTCCCTTTGCTCTGTGGTCAGTGCCTTAATCCGCAGCTACACCCACAGAGAATTACTTCTTACCAACCATGATGAGCTTGTAAGTGGCATAGCAGAGGATGCGCTTTTCCTCAGGCAATATCCCATCACAACCATCACGCGGGTCAGTTTGGTTGCAGGCGATCCGAATGTTGATGTGGGCGGCTACCGGGTTGATTCCACGCTTGGTTTACTACTGCGCACCTCAGGCACCTGGCTTCTGGGCAAATCTAATTACCGGGTGGAATATGAAGCAGGGTACGAAGAACTGCCTAGCGACTTAGTGGAAGGTGCAGCGCAATGGGCCGCTGCGCTTTTTTGGCAATCCAAGGATAACCCCGCATTCGCACCAGAGCTTCCCACGCAAGCCATGAAAAGAATGCTCGCACCCTATAGGCGTGTTCTCACCTAGAAAAGGAGCACCATGTTTTTACCCAACACCACCTGTGATTATTTCGAAGATGGGCATCTGCCTGAAACAGATTCGCCAGACCTTGCGGCAGTTCCCATATTTCTCGATGGCGATTTCATGCGGGGGAACCTCGGCATCGATAAGCTTCGTTGGACCCATCTTTTAAAGGTTAAAGGCAATGTTGAAATCCTTGCAGCAGATTCCGCCGCCAACCATGTTTATGTACCCAACAAAGAAGGCACCTGTTTCGAAATCGTTTTTGTTGAAGTACTAGAACGAGGCAAGGCGGGTTCTTTCAAGCGGGTTTACCTCGAGAG
>Ga0194055_10001898_pt1 | contig 16828 bp, 22 predicted proteins | sample SepL449m_MetaG_FD_155482 | JGI IMG/M metagenome (GOLD analysis project Ga0194055, IMG submission 155482) | Anoxic zone freshwater microbial communities from boreal shield lake in IISD Experimental Lakes Area, Ontario, Canada - Sep2016-L442-9m | ecosystem: Environmental > Aquatic > Freshwater >... | reverse complement strand
ACACTATCTGGAGCGTACTTAGTATTACTCCTTAAGTATTGGTCATATTCCCATAATACACTCCAAAATTTGATACCCTTTGTTGCCAATTCAAACTCCTGATTATCGTCAGGTAAATTAAATTCTAAAATTGCTTTCATAATATATGTTTTTTGTGACTCCGCCGAGACTCGAACTCGGGACTCCTTCATTAAAAGTGAAGTGCTCTAGCCAACTGAGCTACGAAGTCAATTTTGTAATCAGGACAGGATTCGAACCTGTAAGCTCCTTTTCGGGTTGGAACAACCTTATTGCGTCTAACATTCCGCCACCTGACTATTTAAAGACATCATTAGAATTTTGACCATTACATAGTTTCCTAAGTGTGAATATACTCCGTTGATGTCTTTGTTGTTAAGGTCGGACTCGAACCGACAACGTGGTCTCGTAAAGAGCGTCATAACCTTTTTGACTTACCGAGCCCTGTGCCCGCTTACATATCCACTACTTAACATCCTACCCCACTTCACCAGGTTAACGGACTGGCTGCCATATGGGAGTGGGGGTTTCCCGTTATTTCGGAACTCCGTGGTACTCCTCGGTTCCGAGCCGAGTCCTAAAGATTTTCAGTCTTTCGCTTCTACCAAGTTAGCTTGAGCACCATTAATACACTTCTATATCTTCCAAAGGTACGTCTTCTCCTTGAATATGTCTATAAACTGTATTAAAAAATTCTCCCAACAATTTATAGTCCTCAGGAACCATGTGACAATAATCAAATGCTGGAATTGCATCATGAATTTTACCTTGAACTACTTTATCCCTCTTATCATTTGGTTTGTATTCAAACACAATATGACCTCTAAAAACGTATTTCATAATTTTACTTTTTGTAGTCCTTGTAGGAATCGAACCTACGACACCTTGCATGTAAGGCAAGTGCTCTTCCAACTGAGCTAAAGGACTGAATGTACTCCCGACGGGAATCGAACCCGTCTTTTTAGGATGAAAACCTAATGACCTAACCGATAGTCGACAGGAGCATTTTTACAAATCTACAACCAATATTTCAAAGAGCCAAAAATAAAAAAACCCCAAACTTCATTTCTGTCGTTCAGGGTCTGTATATGAATATACATCAGGATTATTTTAGAATCTTCCGTCTGAACTACAAAGCATATCCTCGTACCAACAAATTTCTTGTTGTTTACTAAAGACTATATGACGCATTGTTGTGTTCATGTTAATATAATTATATCAAAGATAGGGAATATCTTTGAATTGTCAAATATTTTTTTATTACAGTATTAAGAATATTTATAATCAATGAAAGATTTACGTGAAATAATTAAAGAAACCTTATTGTTAGAAATTGCTGAAGTAATTGGTAAAATTCGTTTGAATTATGATGGAGAACCTTATGTTTTTGCTATAAAAACAACTCATCATTCTAATAAAAGAGGCAAGGGAAGAAATGATATTGAGTTTTACGATGAAAGAGAAATAACAAAAGAAGAATTATTTGAATTTTTTAATTTACATATTAAAGATATTTTGAACTCAATAAAAAACGATGAAATTATTTCAAACATACCATTTGTTATGCGAAGTAAAAAATGGTCGTTATCACTTGCAATTGGACCAAATAATAAAAGAGGTAATATTTGGGACTTTGTAATTTATACTGTTTTTAGAGAAGGATATAATCAAAAATTGAAAACAGGAAAATATCAATTTATTTTGGATGTTTAACAATTAAATGTACCCCAAGTCGGACTCGAACCGACACGACTTACGTCACAAGTTCCTAAGACTTGAGTGTCTACCATTTCACCATCGGGGTATTAATCACATCACACAGGCATTCTACTTCCAGCACCGAGAAATTGTATCTAACTTAGCCCATCTCACCGCTGTGAGGGTACCTGAAGATATGATATTGTGATTCGGAAAGGATTCGAACCTTTGACCCCAAACTTAGAAGGTTTGTGCTCTATCCAGCTGAGCTACCGAACCAATAGGTCACAAAGATAATAAAAAAAATTAGTTTGCAAAACTTTCTTCGTAAAGAGTATCGCTTGCATTTTCTTCTGTATTCATTGTATGGTTTAAAGTAACCATTGAATTATTAAAATCAAAAATAAATTCTCCATCGGAACCTTCATTAATTTCCCACCCACCAAAGTTTTGTTCTAAGACTCTATAACACCAATCTTCAATTCCTGCAGGCACTGCGTCACCATTTTCTTCAAATGAACTTTCAATATACCCTGAATCACCAGATCCATTATACTTTAATGTTAATTTTTCTGATTCAGGTATATCTATTGTGGCAAATTCATCATTCCTCCAATTATCAAATTTTTCCAAATCTTCCTGAGAATCAAATTCAACTGAGTTTGAATTTCCTCTATCATAATATGTCCACCAATGATTTACAGATATTTCTTTTGTTTTTGTATCAATATCAAATTCTATTCTTTCATAGTTTATATCTTCATAACCAGGTCGTTTATATAAATTATTTACGTCAATATAATTTATTATTTTTTGAAGAATTGGAACTAACCCTGACGGTATTTCTGCAGAATAATTATTAGTAAACTGTCCAATATCTTCTATTTTTATATCTGATATATCTTCACTTTCTCCTTCAAAATCTATTTCAATGGAACCATGTTGCATTCCTAAGGAGTTAAGATAATTGGATACCTTTCTTAAATATTGTTTATCTTCAGGAGTTAAAGCTTGTGTTGAATTAATATCTTTTTTCATAATAATAAATATTAGTCTTCCAATTTAAGTGTTCTCGTCATCCATTGAGGACGTTGATTTGTTGTTATGTTATTTACCCACTCCTTTGCGGATGGAATATAGTTATTACAATCTTCTTTCACATGTTGTTCTCCAACATATCTGGTATAAACTGTATTCCCGTCACTATTAACGAATTCTGTTCCAAATCTTTCTTGCATTTCAAAAATACCTTCACTATGGTGTCTAAACATCCTATGTAAAGAATCTCCAAACCAAGCTTTGGTTTCATCTAACCATTCATGAAGATGAATATAATCTTCAGGTTTTCCACCAAATTTTTTGGCGGATGATTTTGCATGTACGTTAGGGTGTGCCATCTTTCCAAGAGTCTTTATTGTAATTAAATATTTTAAATTCATTCTCTAATCTAAAATATATTAAATCAGCTAATTCTTGATTATATAATCCTTGATAAGGAGGAGAATCATTAAATCTGTTAATTTTAATATGATTATCAATATTTTCCTTTACTTCATTGGAACCATTTTTAATAAACCAAAGATTATTTAAATCTGATTCCATAGATTCAAATCGTATATAAACATCAGGTGGTTTTATTAAATTTTTTATTAAATCATGTAATAAAATGGTATAATAATTTTGTTGTAAATGATTATTATCTGTAACTATTTTTGCCCAATCTTCAAATTTAATATTATTCTCAACATTATGTGTTTTCCAAAGAGTAAAAATTGATGCTAATCTAGAATATGGATTTCTTATATTGAACATTAAATAATAATCTTTTTTTTCAGGAGGAATTTCCATTCCATGATGAGCGCTAACATTAAAATTTAAAGGTTGTTGAATTAATCCACAAGCCCTTGTTGCTGTTCTCATTGGAGTTAACCAAATAACTTTTAATTCGTCAGAATAGTTCATTAAAAAATTTTTTCTTGTCTTCTTTTAACAATCTCAGCATCTTTATACCACTTAATCCAAGTTAAAGACACATCAACGGGTGCTAAGACCCAAGCCATCATAATAACCATAATGGTGTCTAATTCAGGTGAACCACCTGTAGGGTCATTGCTATACCTTTTACTAAGGTTTTTAAACAATTGATAGAAACAATAAATTACACATACAATGTAATACGAAATAAACATACTCATAATTAAAAATTTTGTGGAGAATGAGGGAATCGAACCCACGACAACTTGAATGCAAATCAAGTGCTCTACCAACTGAGCTAATTCCCCTATTTGAGCCCCCTGTCGGAATCGAACCAACGACATCGAAATTACAAATTTCGCGCTCTGGCCTGCTGAGCTAAGGGGGCCTATGGAGCAGATGAGAGGAATCGAACCTCCGTCTCCTACTTGGAAGGAAGGAGTAATGACCATTATACGACATCTGCATGAGTGTAGTGGAAGGTACCTTCCCTGTGGTTACTACACGTTTTATCCACTTTGCGGTTCGTACGAGAATCGGACTCGTGATACTAGCGTGACAAGCTAGCGTTATACCATTTAACTAACAAACCATTTATCAAAGATAAGAAAACTAATTTAATTTTCAAATCTTTTTGCGTCCCCTCAAGGATTCGGACCTTGGACTTCTTCGTTAACAGCGAAGAGCTCTACCACTGAGCTAAGGAGACATTTTTTGTAGAGTAGACAGGGGTCGAACCTGCACGCACTTGCTCCCAAAGCAAGGGACCTACCTATTGGTCAACTACTCTATATCCAATAATAAAAAAACCCCGAATTTTCAAGATTCAGGGTTTTAATATTTGGCTTTGTTTTTTATTTATAAACCATCAAAATCTGAACTTAAGCATAGAGTGCCCGCATCACCATTAGGTGTTGTCGGAGTGTTCCCTGTATTTAATCTCAAATTTTTCATAGTTTAATAATATTATAAATATGTTTAAAATCAATAATTTACACAAAAATAAGAAAAAATGTAATCTCACAAAATTTTTTTAGATATTTATTATTATGATAGACAGAAATATACAAAGTCTTTTGGGAAATATTAAGTATGAGAACTCGGATGTATTGAGAATTAAAAACCCTCGAACCATAAACTATTGCTAAATCTGTGATATATTAATAAGGGGTCGATTTTGACCCCTTTTTTGTTTTTATCATAAAATGAACTATTTTTGTAAAAAATTATTGTAATGAGTGGTGTTTTAGTATTAAATTATGATTACACTCCTCTTAATATAACAACTATTAGGAGGGGATTTGTATTGGTTGACAAAGGTAAGGCTGAATTAATTAAATCAGATGATAACCCTATTGTTAGCGGATATAAAACGTATGTGCGCCCACTAATCATTAGATTATTAAAATATATTAAACATCATGCAAAAAGTTTAAGGGCTAATAGGTCAAGAATCTATAAAAGAGATGGTCATGAATGTGTTTATTGCGGGTCAAAAAGAGATCTAACATTAGACCACGTAATTCCCAAATCTAAAGGTGGTGGAAATGAATGGACAAATTTAGTTACATCTTGTTTTAAATGTAATCTCAAGAAAGGAAGTAAAACTCCTGAAGAAGCTAAATTAGTGATGAAGCATAAACCATTTACACCTTCATTAATAAATGAAACAGATGGGTTACAAAAGGTTTGGAATGAATATCAAAAATCATTTGTTTATTAAAAAAATTTATTAAATTTATTTTATATGAAATATGAAACACAATTTAGGGGAGTAATCGCAGCTTCATTATTAACCCTAATTATTATGACATTTTTCTTTTTTGAAAAAGATAGAGAATATGACGAATATGTTATAAAAACTTCCAAACAAATGGATAGTCTTAATACTATTGTTGATAGTTTAACCCATAAAATAGAACAAATTAAATAAAATGCAAGAAAATTACACAAATCCAGAACAAGCTGGTCAAGGACAAAATCCACAAGATTTATTAAACTCATCATTAATCTTCGCAAGAGCATTAGGACTTATCTTAAAAGATGGTGAAGGAATTGTTGTTGATACCAAAGGAGATATTAAATTAAGAGAAGACGTTAAAAAAGTTATTGTTTTCAAAAATGAAGAGCAAGTTCACATATATATGTGCGAAGAAGATATCCCTGAAGGAACTGCAGTTAACATGAAAGCAACAGAAATGGAACCAGAGTCTACTAAAGATACTGAAGAAGAGGTATCATAATTTTATTAAAAATTTTTTAAATGAGGACATTAGGATTTTCTGTTGGCCATGATAAAGGCGCGGTAATAATTGAAAATGGAAAAGTTTCAATTGGAATAACACAAGAAAGACTTTCAAGAATTAAACATGATGGTGCATATCAAGGAGGTGCTGTCCCAATAGAATCAATTAATTATTGTTTAAACCATTTAGGGTTAACTTATAAGGATATTGATTTATATGTTTATAGTACCACTGAAATAATTGATGATATTGAGGAACAACTTAATAGATTAATTAAAATTGATTTATCATTTAAATTAAAATTTATACCTCATCATTTAGCTCATGCTTATTCTACTTTTTTTAGTTCGGGATTTGATGACGCTGCAATAGTTGTTGCAGACGCGTCTGGAAGTATATTAAATAATCTAAATAAATTAAATTCTTGGTATAATAATATAGACAGAACTAATTTAAATGAGGAAGAAGATTGGACAGAAGGAATATCAATTTATCATTTTAATAAAAATGATTATGAAGAAGTTTATAAAAAATGGATAAAATATCCTGTACCATTAAACACAGATGATTGTGTTTCTGTCGGTACAATGTATTCTGAAGGATCTCTGCAACTTATTTATGAACCAAATACTCATTCATGGCCTGCAGGTAAATTAATGGGGTTAGCTTCTTATGCAAATCAAGACATTGTTAATGAGGCACCATTTTATATTGTGGAAAAAGATGATGATATTTTCATACCTAACAAAAGAATTTATCCAAAAGTTAATTATGATTCGGATTTTTACTCCAAAGCCTGTGTTGCAGGAATTTATCAAAGAGAACAAGAAAGAGTTTCTATAATGTTGGCAGAAAAAGCAAAAAAATTAACAAATTCAAAAAATATTTGCGTTGCAGGAGGGTCATTTTTAAACTGTAGTTCAAATGAAAAAATATTAAATTCGGGATTATACGAAAATTGTTATTTTATACCTCCATCAGATGATAGTGGTATTCCATTAGGATGCGCTTGGTATGGGTATCAACAATTATCTGATATTAAAGATATTAAACCTCTTATCCCTTACCTTGGGAAAACTTATAATCAAACAGATATCATATCTGCCATTAATCAACACCCCTATTTAACTTTTGAAAAATATGAAGACTTTGATAAATTAATTGAAGACACTTCGTATTGGTTAACTCAAAATAGAGTTATTGGTTGGTTCCAAGATGGTTCAGAAATTGGACCAAGAGCTCTTGGAAATAGATCGATTTTATCTTCTCCAATTAATTCATGGATGACAGGTCATATCAATAATGATATTAAAAAAAGAGAATGGTTTAGACCTTTTGCACCAGCAGTATTGTTTGAACATCAAGATACTATATTTGATTCTAACATATATTCACCATATATGATGGTAACAACATTAGTTAAAGAAGAATGGAGAAGTAAAATCCCTGCGGTTACCCACATTGATAACTCTGCAAGACATCAATCCGTTACCAAAGAAAGTAATCCAAAGTTTTATAAATTAATAGATAGTTTTAATAAAAGAACAGGTGTCCCTGTTTTATTAAACACAAGTTTTAACGGACCAAAAGAACCTATTGTTGAAACACCAGGAAATGCCATTTCAACATTTTTAGAAATAGGATTAGATTTCTTAATAATTGATAACTTTTTAATTAGTAAAAAATAAATATGAGTTCCATCTATGGTTTTTTTGGAGGTTCTCATAGCCCATCAACAAGTTTAATTATTGATGGTGAAATAATTTTATGCGTAGAAGAAGAAAGACTAACAAGAATTAAATCAGGTGATAACTATGACGCTTATCCTGATTTATCATCCAAATCTGTTGAATTAGCATCAAATTTAAAAATTACCGATTCTGACCACAAAATATTTGTTGATCCAGTTCCAGATAAATTTGCAAGACTGTTAACTAACAATAATTACGAAAAAATAAGCCACCACACCGCACATTGCTATGGTTCATATTTTACAAGTGGTATGGATGGAAAAGTTTTAAACATATCTTATGATGGTGGTGGAGATATGTCAGTAATGAAAGTATATCTTTGTGAGGATGGAAAAATGACCTTGATTTACTCATACGATTTATGTAATACAGGTAGCTTATCCCATCTGTGGGGTTTTAGTACCTCAGGTATTATGGGCTATGATAAAAATGGTGAAGGCATTTGGAAAATGTGTAAAGACGAAGGAAAATTGATGGGAATGGCACCAGAGGGTCATTATGACGAAGATATTTACCGAATGTTAAATACGTGTATAGATTATAAAAATTTTAAATTTTTTCCTTCAGCAACATCAACAAAAACTGCATTCCTAATTGATTCAATGTTCAAAAAAGGATATTTTGATACTCAATTAAAAAAAGAAATCTTTTCATTTAATTTACAAAAAATAACTGAAGATTTGTTTTTAAGTTTTATGTCAGATTTACATAATAGATTTCCTGAATATAAAAAAATATGTCTATCTGGTGGATTATTTGCTAATGTTAAATTAAATCAAAAAATAAATGAACTTGATTGGGTTGATGAAATATACGTTTATCCTGCGATGGGGGATGAAGGTCTATCATTAGGGGCTTGTATATATAAAGCAGTACAATTAGGTGAATGGACAAAACCAAAAAGACTTAAAAATATGCATTTGGGTTTAAAGTATAGTAATGAATCAGTTTTCAAAGAATCATTAAAATATAATTTTAAATCCGAAATATATTCTCCATCAAAAATTTCACAAGATTTAAATGAAGGTAAAATAATTGGGTGGTTTAAAGGTGGTTTTGAGTTTGGTCCAAGAGCTTTGGGATCTCGTAGTATATTGGTTAGGCCAACTCATATTGAGACCCATGCAATCCTTAATAGTAGGTTAAAACGACATGAAATAATGCCATTTGCTCCAATAATAATGGAAGAATATTTTGACGATGTTTTTTTATATTCCAAATCAAAATATTCGTCAGAATTTATGACTTTATGTTATCCAACAAAAGAAGAATGGATTGATAAAATTCCTGCAGTAATTCAAAAATCAGATAAAACCGCCAGACCTCAAACAGTTAGAAAAGAAAATTTACCACAATTTTGGGAAATTTTAAACGAATATTATAAACTTTCAGGAATACCTCTTCTATTAAATACGTCATTTAACACACATAATGAACCAATAATAGACAACCCGTCACAAGCGTTTATCAGTTTAGAAAAAGGTATTATTGATAAATTAGTAATTGAAGATTATGTATATTCAAATTAATGAGGAAAAAATAAAATTAGATTTTAATTCAGGTATCACTGTTTCTGTAGATGGTCCTGACACATCTTATTATGTTGAAATTAATGAATTTCAAAAAAATAATGATGCTCCTGTTCAAGTTGAAGGTTATAACATAAGTAGTGATTTTAATAGTCGTTACTTAAGACAAAATTTTACCTGCCCAATAGAATTTTATTTTAATTTTCAAATTAAAATATATAAATTTATTGATAAACTTGGATTAAAACTAATTTTTACGCATCAATATGACGATAATAATAAATTGGTATTGTTTAATTTAGATACTAATGATTATAATGAAGCTTTATTATGGGTTGATAGAATTAAAAAATATCAATCAATTAACGGATGTAAAATAATGTTGGAATCTCAGTATGAAAATTTAAATAAATCTTTTTTATCGTTTTATCAAACAAAAAATTTAGACTTATATAAGACTTATAAAATAGGTCGTTTTCCAAAAACAAGTAATGATTGGAGAACAGTTGATTCAAGAAAAGAAGGATTAATTTGGTTTGGTAATTGGAAAACTTTTTGGTCTTATCAACATCCAAGATTTTGGAAAAATATTTCATCCCAAGAAATTGTAGATGATATTTTGGGAATTTAAAATTATTTTCCATACTTTTGTAAAAAATATAAATTATGACAGTAGGACAAGATTTTCAAAATTACTATGTAAAACATTTAGGTAAAAATTCATTAGACTTACACAACATTGGAAACCACATTGAATCATCAATGACTCCTTATATCTTGGAAGAAAGAGAAATGAGAGTGACTCAAATGGATATCTTCTCAAGATTAATGAGAGACCGTTTACTATGGGTTGCAGGTGGAGTTGATGATAGAATGTCTACAGTTGTTCAAGCTCAATTAATGTATTTAGACTCTTCAGATAAAACTGACATTACAATGCATATTGATTCTCCAGGTGGTAGTGTTAAATCAGGACTATCTATGGTAGATGTGATGAATTACATCTCTTGTGACATTAGAACCGTAAATACAGGTATGGCAGCTTCAATGGGGTCAATTCTATTAGGAGCAGGAACAAAAGGTAAAAGAAGTTCATTACGATTTTCAAGAACTATGTTACACCAATCTTCAGGAGGAGCTGGTGGTAATATTCAAGATGCAAGAATATCTTTCATTGAATGGGAAAAAATAAATAATACGTTATTTGAACTTTTAGGTGAATATTGTGGAAAAGATGCTGACCAAGTTAAAAACGATGCTTCAAGAGACTTATGGTTAGATAGTCAACAAGCATTAGAATACGGAATAATTGATGAAATTGTTAAAACAAAAAAGAAGGGTAAATAACCCTTCTTTTTTTAGATTTTAAAACACCCCCTTTTTGTTTTAGTTCTCATTTATAAATATGATTCATTAAGAATCAATATTATTTACCTGTAGGAAATACCGCAGTTGTTCCTGCAATTTCTGGCGTTATTGTTGATGTTTGGATATTTGTTTCTGCTGCCTTTGCTTGTTTTTCACCATTTATTTTAGTTAAAACATTTTTTGCATTTCCTGTTGCTTTATTCCAATAACCACAAATCTTATCTTCAATTTTCTTTTCAATACCTCCAACAAATCCACTGTCATTTTTTGGAGATAACCAATCGCCTAAAGTATTTCTAACCGCATCCATCCAAAATCCACCAGTACCTGTACTTTGTTGGACTTGCATAGCAGTTGCTTCGGCAATTCCTTCAGCGATACCTTTTGTTAATGTTCTACAATCTTTCAAATAATTCCAAAATCCTTCTTTCTTTGTCAAAAAAGATACTACGAACTTTTTGATAAATGAATTACTTTCCATACCTAATCCTGATAAAATCCAACTAACAGCTGGTTCTAATAGTGCTTGACCAAATCCACCACCAATACTTGATCCAAAAATAGATTTAATGACATCTAAGAATTGTTCGTTAATAACTCCATTTTGTTGTTGAAAAGATACTTCTTGTAAGAACTTACAGCTAATTTTAAATCTTTTTTCATCAGATAAATTATGCCAATTTTTAAGATTATCTTCACTTTCAAATATCATCATAAGTCTGCTACGAACAATTTCTTGTTCAATAATTAACTTGTTTTTTTGTTCTTTTGTTTCTAAAAGTTTCCTTTTAATTTTTTTATCTAATTTCATGATAATTTTATCTTTCTCTTGGTGGAGGAGTTAATCCCCAACCTGTTGCTCTTGATGGAGTTCTAAAACCCTTATATATATCTTTATGTCCTGTTAAAACATCAATCATATCATTTAAGTGATTTTGACCATTAGCCATACCTAAAAGTCCACCTGATAATCCTTCCCATTTAGGATACCATTTATTTGCACAACTTTGAACTTTTTCTTTCAAGTCAACAAATTTGGTATCTTCTAAATCACCGGCACCACCACCGCTTGCGTCATTAAAATATGTCTGAACAAAATCTTTACAAGAGTTTACATCAGGTGTCATTTTTGCAGCCCTTTCTTTATATCCTGTAATATTACTTCCTTTTAATGTTGTTGGGTCATAAAATACATCTAATCCATTAGGGAAATATTTTTCAATACCACGTATTGTTGTAAGGTCAACTCTTTTAAGATTTTTAGATTTAATATCCCATATTGATGGGCTAATGATATATCCTTGGTTAATTAACCCATCGGTAAATTGTTTTTGGTTTGCTGTCAATCCTTGTTGTTCCTGTGTTTTTTTATTGTCTTCTTCTTGATATAATTTACTACACTTCCACGACATTGGTCCTTTCAGAATTTTAGTTTCATCTGTATTAAGAATATAAGAATTATATCCACCAAAATTAGTGTTAGGTTCATTTGTGTAAATTTTAACATTATCAGGTCCAGAATTTACTTTGATTGCCGGTTTTACAACACCATCTTTTCCCGTGAATGTAGTATAAATTGCTTTAATGCCAGGATTTGTAACACACTTAGATATTACCTGATTCATTGTAAATTTATCTAAAAATATTGGGTCTTGAGATCGTTGTTCAACCATAAGTCCTTTATTAAGACTTATTTTTTTTTCTTCCAATATTTTTTTGAAATCTTTATGTTGATTTAAGATTTCATTTTTTTCAATTTTATTAATTGGTTTCATATTTGTTTTATTTTTTTTTTTTTTTTCTATCCGTTGATTCCTTCCTCAGAATTAGATTTATCAGATGATTTAATACCAGCATAATCTGTTGAGTTACCACCCATATCCTCCATATCAACATCTTTTGTTAATTTTTCAGGTTTTACTGCGTCTGCACACACTTTATCAATCGATGATTGTGTAATTAATTGTCCATCAACACCTTTAGCAACTAATGCTTGAGATGTTTGAGGTCCAAATGCGCCATCTTGTTTAATACTTAAACATCCTTGTATTCTTGATACTGTTGAGTTTTTACAATACATTTTGATTGGTAATGTTTCAGAACACGTTGTATATTTTGATGTTGTTGTTGTACCTGTTTTTACTACCTTATCGTCATCTTTTATTGTTAATAAAGTATCTTCAACTACATTCCTAATTGGTCTATAAATTTGATCCCACTCGCTTGTTGCATCAAAGTCATCGTCTAACCACTCTAATAAGTCACCTTCACCACCATAATCTTTATTAAATCTATTAACAAGTGCACAAAAATCAGAAGCACTTTCCATTTTTTTGAATGCGTCATATACCTTTTCTTCGTCGGTACCCACTCCTTTCATTGCATCATATAATTGGTCCGATAAATCTCTAATTACTGAATCACTAACTTTTCTTGGTACTTTGGCAATTTTATTAGCATCTGTAGTACAATATTTAATAATTCTTTCCACCTTTGGCTTTGCATTATCTTTATCCATATACCAAACAACTAATGGTGTTAACGCTAATGCTGCCGCTCCTCCAGCAACTGATGCCCCCAAAGCTAATGCGGCACCTGTACCTTCGGCAGCCCCTAATAAAGTTCCAAGAGCCATTGCACCTGTACCGACACTTCCACCAGCCAAGGTTCCAGCTCCTAATGCCGCGGCACCCAAACCTGTCGCCGCACCCGCACCTGTTGCGATTGCGGTTTTTGTTAAAGTTTCTTGTTCAGAAATTATTTTTCTATTTTCATTCAAAGTTTTTGATGAATCATATTTCATCATTAATTTCATTTTTTCTAAAGCCTGTTGTGGGCTATATTTCGGTTGTACCATTGTTAAATAATTTAATTATAAATATATCATTATTACCATATTTGATTAGCAGCTCCTCTTGTAAGACCTGTTTCCCATTTTTCACCAGCAAGTCCCAATTTATTACCTTTACCTCTTGTTAAAGTATAAGTATCTGCCCACTTTGGTGGAGTTTTTCCTGAACCACCTGAAGATGGTGAAGACGATGCCGGAGCGGCAGCAGCATCTTGTTCTCCAATTTCACCGTCATTTTTTTTGTCGGTATATTTTTTCAAAAAATCAATTAAAAAATCAACATCTAAAGTCATATGAATAAATATTTTTTATTTCACCAAAAACCCATACCTTTGCAATATGAATAAACTTATATCCTTTTTAATAATTACTTTATTTTTCATTTCATGTGAGAAATATACTACAAATGTTAGCGATTTAACTTTAAGTGGAAAATATGTTGTAAGTAAAATGACAATTATAACCACATCTCATGCAATTATGAAAGATAGCACATACCTATCCAACACCATTTTTCGTGATTCAATGTTACCACACCCATTTAATTATATAAAGGTTAATGACTTTTATATACATTTTGATTACGCATCAATTAGAATGAATTGGTGGAAGAGAACAACCACAGGTTCATTAAGAGATATGTGGCAGTATGGTGAATCACCAGATGAGATATTCTATAATAGATTACCATATAGTTATAACGCCTATGATTTGGGTAAAATTCAATTTGACTATAAACCATTTAATGAAAAAGCATATAGAAGAATAACTCTACACGTTGATAGTGATTTACCTGAAAGTCTTCAATTATCAGGACTTGATTTTGCACCATACGGAAAAAATGGGCCTGAATATAAAATCATATTCAGCCTAACTCGTACTGGCCCCTAATAAAATTCTGATTTCGGTAAAGATTCTTGATTGATTGTATAATATTCATTAAGAAAAGAAATGAGTTCATCTTCATCTAACTCTATTTTATCTTCTTCAACAATTAAATCTTCCTCAAAGTCTTCACTGAAAAAATTAAAGGATTCAGTCTCCAACTCAAAACCATATTCCGAAACAATGGAATAGTTAATATTATCTGTTCTTAAAACATCTTCTTCGTCATCAATAGTTCTGAACGATACTTCTAAAATGTTTGAATCGCTATTTAAAAAATAGCTTACAATTTCTTTAATTTCCATAATGAGATAATTTATAAAGAAATACTTTAAAACAAAGCAAAAGTCATATAAATCTATATATTTTTTTATTTAATACTAAAATATAGTTATTACATTTAATTTATAATTTATAATTTATGAGATTTAATTCACTTACAATTGATGATTTTTATGTTAACCCTATGGAAGTTAGAGAATTCGCATTAAAACAAGAATTTAAAGTAAGAGGTAACTATCCAGGCCAAAGAACAATATCTTACTTAAACGATTCCATTAAGAAAAAAATGAGAGATATTCTTTATCCATTCGCAGGAGAAGTTACTGATTGGGGTGGAGAATATACTGGATCTTTTCAGTATACTACTTCACAAGATAGATCTTGGATTCACGCAGATTCAACAACTGATTGGGCTGGAGTTTGTTATTTAACACCTAATGCACCTGTAAGTGCGGGCACAGGCATTTTTAAACATAAAGAAACAGGTTGGATGAATTTTGATTATAAAAGACAAAATGACGTTGAATATATGAAACAATCACCTTCAGGAGATGATATGCAAGACTATACTAAATGGGAAATGGTTGATAAAATTGGTAACATATTTAACAGATTAATTATGTATAGAGCAGATAATTATCATGTGTCTTTAGATTACTTTGGTAAGGATATTAATGACGGAAGATTATTTCAAGTATTCTTTTTTAACACTGAACGTTAATCTAATTTAGTATCTAAAATGAACTTAGGATTTAAATCAAGGATTAAATCAAGTATACCCTCCTTACAATAACAAAAATCAAAAGTGGATTTAACTTTTGCTCTTTTATTAAAACTAATCAAAAGTGGATAAAATACTAACTTTAATCCCATATCTTTTTTCCATAATGATTTTGGATTAATACCTATATTGATTAAAAAATCAATTGAATTTTCATCAATATATGATTCATAATAAGGGATATCAATATATTTTAAAATCTCTTTTAAATCGTGTCTTTCTTCATTTTCTTTAAAAAATGAAAATATTAAAATTTCAGGTTCATGCCTACTTATAAAATTCCAAATAAAATATTCATTCTCTTTGGATATTCTATCATAATCTTGAATAGTAACTTGTTCTCTAATCATTATCTTAAATTTGCTCCGCAAAGCCATGTAACCAAAGAAGTTCTAACACCTGAAGTTATTGGTGTTACTCTATGTAAAACAAAAGAAGGGAAAAAACAAATTAATCCTAATTCTTTTTTAACTGAAACTACTCCACCGCCTGTATTCATTTGTAATTCACCACCTTCGTATTCACCTGGATCTGAAAGTTGTAATACACACGATAATTTTCTATTTGAAATACCAGGACCTAAATCAGCGTGCCAATCATAGTGACCACCATCACCATAATATGTGGTATATTGTAAATCATCATGATATCCCCAAATATCAAAATTCCACATTTCTTTATTCGCTGTTTTTGCCAAATCGGATATCTTTGAATATACCCAAGAGGTATCATTATTATCAGGTATCCATCCAATTTCGCTTTTTCTATAATCTGACTCTACACCTCCATCTTCTCCACCTCCAACAACTGCGGCTTGTTTTGGTGTTTTATCACCAAGTTCTTTAATTTTACCTAATTCATTTAATGTAAATGCGGATGAGAAATAATAGTAGTTAAAATGATTTACGTTATTTCTTTGGTCTTGAATAAAATATTTTGATGACATTGTATGGTTTTTAATTATATTAATAATAATAAAATCAAACTTTAATTCAACATAAATGGATAAAAAATATAAAATATTTGATTCGGTAATTTTTGAATATGATTTAGACCTAATCAAATTTAGATTTGAAGAAATTAGTCATTTAGTTGACTATATTATAATATTAGAATCTAAAGTAGATTTGGAAGGAAATGAAAAAAAATTATTATTTAAAGAAAACTTTAGTTTTTTTAAAAAATGGGAAGATAAAATAATATTAGTTGAGTGGTCTCCGAAGGATACGGATACAAGTCTAAAAGAACGTATGATTTCTTGTTATGACTACTTAAAAGAAACTTTATTATCTAAATGTAAAAATTTTGAAGATATTATTTTTTTATCTAAGTCTAATGAATTACCAAATTATAATAATATTGATGATATTATTAGCGAATTAACTTATGGGCCAGTTTATTTGTCCCTCACTAATTTTGTTTGGAATATTGATTATATCTCCAAT
>Ga0194055_10001897_pt1 | contig 16831 bp, 18 predicted proteins | sample SepL449m_MetaG_FD_155482 | JGI IMG/M metagenome (GOLD analysis project Ga0194055, IMG submission 155482) | Anoxic zone freshwater microbial communities from boreal shield lake in IISD Experimental Lakes Area, Ontario, Canada - Sep2016-L442-9m | ecosystem: Environmental > Aquatic > Freshwater >... | reverse complement strand
CTCGCCTCCTGGATACGTGGGCTACGAAGAAGGCGGTCAACTTACCGAGGCCGTGCGTCGCAAGCCGTTTTCGGTTGTGCTGTTTGACGAAATCGAGAAGGCTCACCCGGACGTGTTCAACACGCTGCTCCAGATTCTTGAAGAAGGTCGACTCACCGACGCACAGGGTCGCAGCACCGACTTCCGCAACACCGTGTTGATCATGACATCCAACTTGGGTACGCAAGATTTGCGCAAGGCCAACGTTGGCTTCGGCAAAAATGACGAAGCATTGTCATACCAGCGGATGCGCGACAAGGTCAACGAAGCACTCAAGGGTCACTTCCGACCAGAGTTCCTCAACCGCATTGACGAAGTCATCGTGTTTCACGAACTTGGCATGGAAGAAGTTGTGCAGATGGTCGACTTGATGAGCAAGCGCGTCATTACACAACTTGAAGGTCTTGGCCTCGGACTCGAACTCACGCAGTCGGCTAAAGAATTGTTGGCCAAGCGTGGATACGACCCACAGTTGGGTGCTCGCCCACTGCGTCGCGCATTGCAACGCTTGATCGAAGACCCGATGTCGGAGAAACTCTTAAACAAAGAGTTCACCGCGGGTGAGATCATTGTTGTCGACACCGAAGAAGATCCGGAGAATGCTGGTGAGCGTCGCATGACGTTTAAGGCAGTCGAGGGTTTTAAATCGCCAGCGGCAATTGAACTTGCTGGCGCCGGTGACGGCACTACTGCAACACCTGAGTGAACCCGTTGGTGTGTAAAACATCTGCCCGCTCTGTAATTGTTCGTGTGCTTGTTGCAGTTGCAACGTGTGCATTGTTGACGAGCTGCCGTGTTGATTCAGTTGTCACTCTCGATGTTGAGCCAAATGGCAGCGGCACGCTTGCCATTGTCACCACGGCCGATGCCGAAGTAGTTGCCAAGTACCCAAACCTCGCAACTGAACTGAGCTTTGAAGATGCCAAGGCTGCGGGTTGGTCAGTCTCTAACGTTGCAACAACGCCCGAAGGCGCAATGCAGGTGCGTGTTGCACACAATTTCGTGAATCCTGAAGAAGCCAACGCATTGCTTGGGCAATTGAGCAGCGAATTTGGACCGTTCAAAGGTCTTGCACTCACCCGCTCCGGCAAAGACACTGACTCGACGTGGAATCTTGCTGGTCAATTGCAAGTCAACGATGGATTAAACGCATTTGCCGACCCGCAACTGCTCACCACTATTGGAGCAACACCATTTCAGGCAACACTGGCCAACTCTGGCCTCGACATCGGTCAAGCAGTTGGTGTCAGTTTCAATTTGAAGTTGCCAGGCGAAGTTGAATCAACAACGGGCATCTCGAAGTTTGGAACACTGCAATGGACTGTCGCATTCGACGGCAGCACACAAGATTTGGCAACGACCACGCAAAATACGGCTGTGGCCGCCACGATCGCGCGCATCTTCTCGCCTCTCTTGCGCTGGATGTTGATCTTGTGGATTATTGGTATGGCTGGTTTTTCGGCATTCGTCGCTTTTTGGCGCTTCAGGCGACACAGGCGCACACCTACTCTGTAGCGTTGGCGCATGGCTCGACTGCGCACGGTGTACAACTGCGGTGATTGTGGTGCAATGCATTACAAGTGGGCAGGCAAATGTGACTCGTGCGGTGCATGGAACACACTCGTTGAAGATGTTGAAGATCCAAACTCACACACCACTCTTGCTGCTGGTATGGCACTCATTCCGCCGGGCGAAGCACAACCGATCGGCAAGCTCGATGCATCAGTTGGTCAACCATTATCTACCGGCATTTCCGAACTCGATCGTGTACTCGACGGCGGCTTAGTACCTGGCTCTGTCACATTGCTTGGTGGCGAGCCCGGCATCGGCAAGTCAACGCTGTTGTTGCAACTCCTTGCATCGTGGCCCACGCGATCGCTGTACGTAACCGCTGAAGAAAGTGCGCAACAAGTGCGCCTGCGTGCCGAACGCTTGCATGCTGTGCGCGACAATTTATGGCTCGTCTCAGAACCATCACTCACCAACATTGTTGCTGCACTCGACAAAGTAAAACCAGAGTTGCTTGTGATTGACAGCATTCAGGCTGTTGCCGACCCAGCGCTTGGTTCTGCACCAGGTTCGGTTGTGCAAGTGCGTGGCTGCGCACACCGCCTTGTGCAAGAAGCAAAGCGCCGAAACATTCCAACAATCTTGGTTGGCCATGTCACCAAAGACGGCGGGCTCGCAGGTCCGCGAGTGCTCGAGCATGTTGTTGACACCGTGCTTTCATTTGAAGGCGAACGACACCACGCACTGCGCATCTTGCGCGCGGTCAAACATCGTTTTGGTTCTACTAACGAACTCGGACTATTTGAAATGACAGAACTGGGTCTTGTTGGTGTACCCGATGCAAGCCAAATGTTTTTAGCCGATCGTCGCCCTGGCACACCGGGCTCGGTTGTTGTGCCAACACTCGAAGGTCAGCGCCCACTCCTTGTTGAAGTGCAAGCACTGACTAATGCAATGAGCGGCAATGTGCCGCCACGGCGCAGCGCGCAGGGCCTCGACCCAGGACGCCTTGCCATGCTGCTTGCGGTGCTCGAACGCCGCGCAGGTATCAGTCTTTCGCAACACGAAGTGTTTGCTTCGGTTGTTGGTGGTGTGCGCTTGAGCGAACCTGGCAGTGACTTGGGTTTATGCATTGCACTTGTCTCTGCCGTCACCAACAAACCAGCGCCAAGTGACTTGGTTGTGTGCGGCGAAGTTGGTCTTGGTGGCGAGATTCGCCATGTTGGCCACATGTCGCGTCGACTCACCGAAGCCGCACGCCTGGGGTTCACAAGAGCCATCGTGCCCACACACAGTCAGTCGGGTGCGGCCAACAAGGCCCCTGCTGGGCTTACTGTGCAAACAGCATCGACTTTGTCCGAAGCACTCGATCTCGCCCAACTCAGCATTAAAAAATAATTGCAGTATTGTCAGCACGATGTCGATCGAGCCTGACAACAAAGACTGGACATGGGTGCTCGATCAATCGTGCCCCGACTGTGCTTATGACGCGTCACGCGTCGTACCGCGTGACATTGGTTTGACCATTCGTGAGATTGCTTCGCAGTGGGATGCAGTGCTGGTGCACCCGCAGTGTGTGATCCGCCCCCGACCCAACATCTGGTCGGCTCTCGAATATGGCTGCCATGTGCGCGACGTATTTCGGCTTTTCGACAAACGTCTCGTGATGATGCTCACGCTCGACACACCCACTTTTGCCAATTGGGATCAAGACAAAACAGCCGTGGACGACCGCTATGACTTGCAAGACCCGGTGGTGGTGCGCCGCGAGATTGTGTTTGCTGGCGACCAAGTGGCAGACCGCTTTGACTCGGTGGCTGACGCCGAATGGGGCCGCAAGGGCCTGCGTAGCGATGGGGCCGTGTTTAGCATCGACACCTTTGGCCGATATTTATTGCACGATCCGATACATCATTTGTGGGATGTAGCGCACTAATCGACTACCTCGCGTACACATCGCGGGTATGCCTACACCTACAAAGCAATTCGACAATATGACAACCGTTAAACCTTCCCCTACATTCAAAGGCGAAGATGGCCTCAAGCGCTGTTTTTGGTGCGCATCCCATCCGATCTACATCGATTACCACGACAATGAATGGGGCCAACCCGTTACAGACGACAACAAGTTGTACGAAAAGTTGTGCCTCGAGGGTTTTCAGGCTGGCTTGTCATGGCTCACGATCTTGCGCAAGCGCGAGGCATTCCGAACCGCATTTAGAGGCTTCGATCCAATAAAGGTTGCGAAGTTCAATGACAAAAACATTGAGCGCCTCATGAACAACGAAGGCATTGTGCGCAACCGAGCAAAAATTGAGGCGACGATTGGCAACGCCAAAGCAACTCTGCGAGTGCAACAAGAAGTTGGTTCACTCTCTAAATTGATTTGGTCCTTCGCTCCTATCAAGCCAGGCAAAGCTCCTAAAACATTTGGTGACTTGCCGGCTTCGACGCCAGAATCACATGCACTCTCAAAAGAACTTCTGAAGCGTGGCTTCAAGTTTGTTGGTCCGACAACGATGTACGCAGCGATGCAGTCGCTCGGATTGGTCAATGACCACTTTGCAAACTGCCACGCCCGCCACGTGGTGTAGATAGTGGCGCTCGCTCAGAGCAGGCACCAACATATACTGACCGCACAATGACAATCCGATCTGTTATTCATGAATTTTATCGTCGGCTCCAACTAGCTAACGATTCGAATATTTGGAAAGAATTGTCTACGAGCAATGAAGAAATAATACTTTTTGATACTGATGATTACGGTGCGGCTGAGGATTGGACCGAATGGGACACCTCTTCAAGTATTGACTAGAGCGTGAAGCGATACACGTTGGTGTCGCGTTGTACGAAACCCAAACGCTGATACAGCCGATTTGCTGCTTCACGAGATGGGCGCGATGTCAAGTCAACAGTTGTCGCGCCACGTTTTCGCGACTCATTAATTGCAAACGTATTCAATGCTTCACCAACGCCTGCACCACGCGCCGAACCATCCACGACTACATCTTCGATCCAAGCGCGCAATCCGGTCGGAATCTGAAAAAGTGCAAGTGTGAGCGAGCCAACTATGCGGCCGTCAAGTTTGGCAAGTAGCAAAAAAGTTGCGTCGCTAGAGACGATCTTTTGCAATTGCTCTTGAGTCGGTGCTGGATTCGACGACGACAATTGAGGAATGAGCGTGTTAAATGCCGCAACAACTTCGTTGTCTACAACTTTGGCTATCTCCACTGTCACTGGCATGCCCTCTACCTTGCCATATGGAGTGGCTGTGGCGTGTGTACCAACCGTCGGAGTGTTGTCTGCGCCAAATCCTCACAACCGTAGAATGATTGGGTGAGATCTCTCATTGGCAACAAAAACGTTTTTGCTACCAAACGCCGGGTGGCTGGCTTAGTTGGTGAAGTTTTTCGTCTTCTTCCCTGGCCTCGTGCGCACGGTCACCGCACCCTGATGTACCACTCGGTGGCACTCGAGCAAAACAACACCACTGTGGACGGCGACACATTGGGCATCTACTCGATGACTCTCACTCAGTTCACTGCCCAAATTGACGTCATTCAGGCCGTGTGCGCATCATCAGGCATTTCGATTGATGTGTTTGGATCTGCAAAGAACGACTCATTGTCCATCACATTTGACGACGGTTATATCGACGCTCTGACGGTGATTGCCCCCCTCTTATGTGCAAGACAGATCCCGTTTCATGTTTTTATGTCGTCAGCGCGCATAAATGGAACAGACCGCAAATACCTCTCGCCAACACAAGTTGTCGAGTTATCAAACATGCCTGGCGTGACCATTGGTGCACACGGAGCAACGCATCGGTCGCTGACTTCGCTTTCTTCATCCGAAATGGCTGCCGAGTTGCGAGCAAGCAAAGTCGACTTAGAGGCCGTGTTGCAAAAGCCTGTCACCACAATGTCGTATCCATACGGTCACGTTGACGAATCGGTGCGCAAAGCTGCCCACGAAGCTGGGTTTGCTTTTGCTGCCACTAGCAAGTGGGGTTTCAACGAAACTTCAAGTGACCCGCTGTTGCAGCGACGCATTGACATGTGGTCTGGCGACAACAAGCGCACAGTAGAAAACAAAATTCTTGGATACTGGAATTGGTTTGGTCTGCTCACATGACAAGTGTTTCGGTCATCATTCCTGCGTACAACTCTGCAAGCACAATCATCCGCGCGCTACAAAGCGTGATCGCTCAGACTCTTGCGCCCCTTGAAATAATCGTTGTAGATGATGCCAGCACCGACACGACTCGAGATCTCGTAACATCTTTTGCATCATCATCATCGATCCCGGTTCGAGTACTTTCGCAAACTACAAATAGTGGTCCAAGCGCTGCTCGAAATGCAGGCTGGGAAGCCGCAACTGGTGACTTCATCGCATTTTTAGACGCCGATGATCAGTGGCATCCGCACAAAATTGAGTTGCAATTCCCCGTGATGCAGAGTCAACCCAAAGTAACGATGAGTTGTCACGGTCACCACTTTTCATCCAGCACAATATGGGCTGACATCCCCGCAAACAGCAAAGCAACTCCCATTTCATTCCGCAAATTCCTTATTCGCAATCGCTGCGCCACACCAACGGTGATGCTCAAGCGAGCAATCCCTGAGCGATTTGATGCTCGCAAGCGATTTGCCGAAGACTATTTGTTATGGATGCAGATCACTGCGGCTCATGGCCCAGCCTTGCGGCTTGAGGCACAACTGGCGCATTGCTCAAACCCTGGCTACGGAGGGTCTGGGCAGAGCGGACAACTCCTCAAAATGGAACTCTCAGAAATTGTTGGATTTGTGACTCTGCGAAAGTCAAAAGCGATCGGCTTTTGCACCCTTGGATTAGTCGTAATTTGGTCGTGGATCAAGTTTGGAATTCGGCTTTTCGATTCCAAGGTTATGAAGATTCGCAGATAGCGTTTCCGACAAGATGTCGACAATGGATCACGTTCGCTGGTTGTCCAAGCCTTCACTCAAGCGACCCGTCATCGTCACCGCCTTCACGGGGTGGAATGATGCCGCAGACGCAGCTTCAAACGCAGTGCGTAATCTCATTGAAGGTTGGAAAGCTCAACCACTCGCCGAGATCGACCCAGAGGAATTCACAGACTTCGCAACGATTCGTCCACATGTGCGCCTCAAAGAAGGTGGCGCTCGCAATATCGTGTGGCCAACTGTCGGCATGTGGCACATGGCCGGTGCTGGTGGCGACGTGATCTTGGTGTTAGGTCCAGAACCGAGCATGAAGTGGCGTTCATTCTCCGAGCAGATTCTTGGTGTGGCAGATCACTTTGGAGCGTCCATGATGCTCACTCTCGGTGCGCTGCTCGCAGACGTACCGCACAGTCGTCCAGTACAGATCATCGGCACTGCAAACGACAACGACCTGATTGAACGATTTGACTTGCAGCGCTCGCGCTATGAAGGACCAACAGGCATCATTGGTGTTCTGCACGACGTGTGCAACACACTTGCACTTCCGTCTGTAGCACTGTGGGCAGCCGTCCCCGCATACGCCTCACAAGTTCCATCACCAAAAGCTTCGCTGTCATTGATGCGTCGTTCGTGCGAAATCATTGGCACTCCTGCACCGGTTGCATCAATTATGAATTTAATTGAAAACTATGAAGAGCAGATCAACTCACTAGTCAACGACGACGAAGACTTGGCCGCGTATGTGGAGCGCCTCGAGACCATGACCGACAACGGGATGAGTCTTGATGACGAAGTCGACGACGGCCAGTTGCAATTTGATTTTGCGCACGACACCGGCGACGACGCAGCAGATGCCGCAACTTTGATGGACGAAGTTGAGCAATTCTTGCGCGATCAGGGCGAAGGAAAATAACTCTCTAACGAGCCAGAGTTAGCCAAACGAGTTAGACGAGTTAGACGAGTTCGACCAGCTCTTCTACTGGCGTAACAACTCCTACGTAAAAAGAACCAAAGTCGGCGTACTTTGCCGATGCCTCGTCGAAGCGCATTGTGTACACCACGTCTTTTAAGTCGTCGGCATGTACACCAAACAATGTCACTCCCCATTCAAAATCGTCGAAGCCAGCAGACGCGGTGACAAGTTGCAAGATGCGCCCTGCAAATGTGCGACCACTCTTACCGTGCTCCATCATCAACTCACTGCGCTTCTCAAATGGCAGGGTAAACCAATTGCATTCTGGGTCACGCTTTTTTGACATTGGATAAAAACACCATGCGTTCTTGCCAGCCGGTGGAAGCTGCGGGTATAGACGGGCGTTGCGCATCTCTTCAGGAACATTGGCTGCGTACTCGCTCACTTCGGTCAGCGAAATATAACTGTCGCCTATGAACACACCTGCATGCTGCAACGCAGTCTGAAAAGAGCGCAGCTCGCGCATGTCAGACGAAACCGCCATGAACGCCAAGTCGCTTTTGTGACCAAGGGTTGAGACTGAAACAACTTGCACACCCTGACTTTGAGCATTCTTCACTGCAGCGATAACTGCTTCGCCATCAAAGTCTGCTGCTGGGTGGCCAAACAGGTGGATAACGGCCATACCGACCGAGGGGGACATTGGTTCACTCATGAGAGCAAGGTTACCTGCGTGCGGCAATAGCAGCGTTGGCCAATGCGGTTGCGGCACGCTCTGGCGAGCCGGCATCGAGGTGTAAATACAGGCTTGGCTCAGTGAGTTCAACTTCCATGATCTCTGGCACACCATCACTATTGGTGACCATGTCGATCCGCGCGTAGAGCGGAGTGACCCCAAATTTATTCATCAAAAACTTCATTACTGCTTCACCAAGCAGATGCTCACTTGCGGTTGCAACGCGTGCCGTGATCACCTCCTGCACATGCACTCCGTTGTGTACCTGTTCGGCCTCACCAAATACTGCATCTTTTCCAAATGCATGACTAAATTTGCCGCCCAAATAAACCAGTCCCGTTTCACCAATCGAGTTGATCGTTGGCGAATATGGCTGCACCATCGCCACCCCGCCACTTGCCAAAATATGGTCCAGTTGCGCACGAGCGGCAACAGCATCATTGCGATGACGCGCGGTGTTGTTTGAGCCTGCACTTACAACTGGCTTGATGATGACATCTCGTCCAATGAGCTCCGGCGTGATATCGCTCGACTGCAAAACGAATGTGGTCGCCATCACCGGTATCGAGTTTGCACTCAACTCTTGCAAATAGCGCTTGTCCACATTCCATCGCACAATTTCGGCTGGGTTTTGCAATTGTGTTTGTGTGCTGACGCGATCGACCCATGTAATAAATTCATAAAACCGTGCGTAGTAATCCCAAGTGCTGCGCAACACAGCAATTGAAAACCGAGACCAGGTAATAGATGCGTCGTCCCAATTTACTATCTGCCATTTTTGATCTGCAGCGTCAAGCGCAGCAGTCAAAATATCTAGGTCGTGATCATGGCCGCGCGCTGCCTGAGTGGTGACAAGCGCAATCACGAGTTGCCTAATGTGCGCCGCGTCGTTGACGTGGGGACTAGTAGTCCTCCATGCCTCCGCCTGGCATTGGTGCGGAATCTTCCGGCTTGTCGGCGATTACAACCTCAGTAGTGAGGAACAATGCCGCAATTGATGCTGCGTTTTGCAATGCAGAGCGCGTCACTTTGGCTGCGTCGATAACGCCCAACTTGACCAAGTCTTCATACTCGCCTGTTGCAGCATTGAGACCTTCGTTGCCCTTCATGTTGCGCACTTTGTCAACGACAACGCCGCCTTCCATGCCTGCATTTTCAGCAATCTGCTTGAGCGGTGCTTCGAGTGACTTGGCAACCAATCGAGCTCCAGTTGCTTCGTCGCCCTTGAGCGATTCGGCAACCTTGAGCACTGCTGCCTGCGAGCGCAACAACGCAACGCCACCGCCAGGCACAACGCCTTCTTCGATAGCGGCTTTGGTCGTGCTCACTGCGTCTTCAATGCGGTGCTTCTTCTCTTTGAGTTCAACTTCGGTAGCTGCGCCAACTTTGAGCACTGCTACTCCACCAGACAACTTGGCAAGTCGCTCTTGTAGCTTTTCGCGGTCGTAGTCGCTGTCTGTGTTTTCGATCTCGGCTTTGATCTGAGAGATGCGGCCCTTAATGTCGGCATCCGAACCAGCGCCCTCGATGATTGTTGTTTCATCTTTCGTAACAACGATCTTCTTTGCACGGCCCAACAAGTCGAGCGTGGTGTTTTCGAGCTTGAGTCCAACTTCTTCACTGATGACTTGGCCACCAGTAAGAATTGCAATGTCTTGCAACATGGCTTTGCGGCGATCTCCGAAACCTGGAGCCTTCACAGCCACGCTCTTGAACGTGCCACGGATCTTGTTGACAACCAGTGTTGCGAGCGCTTCACCCTCAATATCTTCGGCGATGATCACGAGTTGCTGACCACCCTGCATTACTTTTTCAAGAACCGGTACCAAATCGCGCACTGCAGTGATCTTGCCACCGACGAGCAAAATGTATGCATCGTCAATGACGGCTTCCATGCGGTCTGCATCAGTCACGAAATATGGGGAGATGTAGCCCTTGTCGAAACGCATTCCCTCGACAAGATCCATTTCCATGCCAAATGTCTGGCTCTCTTCAACGGTGATGACACCATCTTTGCCAACCTTGTCGATGGCTTCAGAAATCATCTTGCCGATTTCTTCGTCAGCTGCCGAGATAGACGCAACTTGCGCGATCTGCGACTTTGAGTCAACTTCTTTTGCGAGTGAACGAATACTTGCAACTGCAGCCTCAACGCCTGCTTCGATACCGCGCTTGAGGCTCATTGGGTTTGCACCCGCAGCCACGTTGCGCAAGCCTTCGCGCACCATGCTCCATGCCAACACGGTTGCCGTGGTGGTTCCATCGCCGGCTACGTCGTCAGTCTTTTTTGCAACTTCTTTGACCAGTTCGGCGCCAATGCGCTCGTATGGGTCTTCGAGGTCGATCTCTTTGGCGATCGAGACGCCGTCGTTGGTGATTGTTGGAGCGCCCCATTTTTTATCGAGCACCACGTTGCGACCTTTTGGTCCGAGGGTGACTCGTACAGCGTCGGCCAACTTGTTCATCCCGTTTTCGAGACCTCGGCGAGCTACTTCGTCAAAAGCGATGATCTTGGACATGTCATTTCCTCCTGAAAAACCTATGTTGATAAGCGTTAGCACTCTACCGCCGAGACTGCTAACTCAAACGGGGAAGCCGTCCACAGGTGGCTCGTGCGCTAGCGAATCTTGTTGAGCACCACGTCTGTGCGGGTTTCAGTGGCGCCTTCTCGCTGTAACCAGCGCAAGAACGCGTCAAGCCCAGCCGTGCCATCGCAGGCCACAGCCAAGGTCACATCTGATTCGCCAGTCACATGCGCCGCCCACAACACATCGTCTCTCTTCATCAGAGCATCGTCAAAACCTTGGGTGTGCGCCATGCGGGCATCGATTACGGCTTCGAGAGTGCGACCCAGGGCAGCTTGATTGACATCGACCCTAAAACCCTTGATGACACCGGCTTTGGTGAGTCTGCGCACCCTTTCGGCAACGGCATTGGGGGAGAGATGTACCCTGTCACCGAGCATCTGCCATGAGATTCTGCCGTCAGTTTGCAGAATACCGAGGATTTCTCTGTCAATTTTGTCTATCGCCGTGATTTCCGTTGCCATATGCCCCATTGTGCCACAAGATCAACGGTTTCAGTTGCCATTTACGCGCGATACTGAACCCATGCATAACGAAGCAACATGGACATGGGTGCTGCTCGGTTTCGAGTTTATTGGCATCACCGGCATGTGGCTTGTTGGCGCTCGCAAATGGTGGGGCTGGGGCATGGTGCTCACTGGCTCGGCTCCATGGCTCGCCTACGCAATCGTCTTCAACAAGCCTGGCTTCATCGTTATGAGCATGATCTGGATCACGACCCACAGTCGCAACATGATTGTGTGGCGCAAACACGCATCGGTGTCAACAATCGCCGATCGTGCTCCCGAACTTATTGCCGCCTAAGCAGCAAGTGTTTTCAGCCGCCAGCGACGGCAGGAATAATCGAGACTGTTGAGCCAGCAGGCACTGCAGTATTCAATCCGTCCATATAACGAACATCGTCGTCTGCCACAAACACATTGACAAACTTGTGTAGATTGCCGCTTGCATCAAACAAACGTTCCGAAAAACCTGGGTGAGCGTCGTTCAAACCTTTAAGAACATCGGAAAGCGTCTCGCCTTCTACTTGCACGGTTGACACTCCGCCGGAAAGCGGACGCAGGGTGGTGGGGATTCGCACGGTAACGGTCATGTCTCAAACGCTATCTGTCTCTCACCAGTTTTTGATCAGACCGAGCGCCACGAAACATACGAGGCGAGGGCTACTAATTCGTCGCGAGCCACATCGGTTATCGGCGCTTGTTGAATGACCGCAATCGCTTCGTCGGTTTTATTCGAAATCTCGGCCTCGAGTTGGTCAAGAGCACCTGTCTCCCGGATCACACGTTGCACATCTGCCACTTGGGAATCGGAGAGACTCGCATGGCCAACAAGTTGCAACACCTCCAATTGAGATGCATTGGCGTGTTCGGTCGCAATAGCCATCAGCGGAGTTGGTTTACCTTCTCGTAAATCGTCACCAACTGGTTTGCCCGTAGTTGCAGTGTCACCAAATGCACCAAGAACATCGTCGCGCATCTGAAACGCATCGCCGAGGGGGAGACCATACTCCGAAAATGCCGTCATCAGTTCAGTTGCCCGATCGGGGTTTGCAAGCACTGCACCAAGATGCAGTGGGCGCTCAATCGTGTACTTTGCGCTCTTGTATCTGCACACGCGCTCGGCCTTGACGCGGCTTCGTTCGCTTGTTGCCGACCCAAGCACGTCGAGGTACTGACCAACATTGAGCTCGATGCGCATTTCATTCCACACCTGCCATGCGGCATGCGGTTCGCCTTGCAATAACTGATCGGCATACACATGCACCAAGTCGCCAACCAAAATAGCAACGCCTTCACCGAAGCGTCGCGACTCGCCAGCCCATTCGCTGGCTGCGTGTTGTTGCGTAAATCTGGCATGGGTTGTTGGTTCACCGCGCCGAGTTGCAGAACCGTCCATTACATCGTCATGAAACAATGCGCACGCATGTAATAGCTCAAGTGCGGCGCCAGCGTTGATAACGCGTTGATCTGTGGCATCTCCACCAGCACCAACGAAACCCCATGTGCAAAATGCTGGGCGAAGTCGCTTGCCTCCGGCGAGCACCAGTCGGTTGATCTCGGCCAGCGGGGGACCGAGGTCTTCATCAATTTCAGTCCAACGCGCGTGCTCAAACTCAAGCAATGTGCGCAGCCGAGCATCGACGCGCGCAGCAATGTGCGCAAGTGACTGTGGAGCCTTCGGTGCAATCATTGCAATAACTCGCTACTTAGTCAGCTTCAAGCTGCGAGACAACTTCTTCAATACGCAGTTTTGCTTTGCCGATTCGTTCACGACACAACTCAATCAGTTGCGAAGCGCGTTGCACGTGTTCGGCAAGCTCGTCTACGTCTACATCGTCACTCTCAAGTTCGGCCAAGATCGATTCGAGTTCTTCAATCGCTTCTGCATAGCCAGTATTTGCGTCGAGCGCGCTTGACTTTGCTGCACTTGATGCAGGCTTTTTAGTTGATGCCACTATTTTCCTTCTTTCTCAATCAATTCGATAGCGCTTGTTGTAGAACCGTCAGCAAAGAATGTCACGAGCTGTTGCCCAACTGACAACGTTTTTACACTGCGCACCACTTCGCCCTTGTCGTTGCGGGTGATTGACCACCCGCGAGCCATGGTATTGACTGGGTCGAGCAGTCGCACTCGGTCGGCATATGCCTTCACCGTCATGGTTGCAATACCAAGCACTTCTGCTGGGCGTCGGCGCACTCGGTCTGCCTTTACATCCAAGTTGCTCAACGAGCGGGTGAGTGCGGTCGTTACCAAGTTCTTGACACCAATTGCGGTCTCGCTCAAATTATGTTCTGCTGCTTGCAAGAGTTCGCTTGCATTGCTGGCGATATCGGTCCATGCCTGTTCGGTCGCTTGCACAAACTCCTCAACTACTAAGACAACTCCTGCAGCGCAAGCAGTTGGTGTTTTAAAAGCCCGATACGCGACTTCGTCAGCAATGCTGAAGTCGACTTCGTGACCAATACCCGTGAACACCGGTTTGGCGCACTTCCCGATCGCAGCCGAGATCTCTTCGGAGTCGAAAGCCAACAGATCTACTTTCGATCCGCCACCGCGCACCAACATCACAATGTCGATGTCGTCGCGACGGCCCATTCGCGTAATGGCGTCCACAATTGTTGGCACCGCTGCATCGCCCTGCACGCGCACATCATGCACAAAAATCTCAAAACCAATACCCGAATTTTCGAGTTCGTGCAATGTATCTGCATGTGCAGCGCTGCCAACACTGGTGATCAGAGCAATTCGAAGTGGCACAACTGGCAACGCAACTCGACGGTTGGCGTCGTACAGATCATTTTTCTTAAGTCGTTGCACGATCTCGTCGCGCTGACCGGCCAAATCGCCGAGCGTGAAGCGTGGGTCGATATTGGATGCCTTAAAACTAAACGAGCCGCGGTCGGGGTAGATGTCGCCAACTCCAAACAACCGCACCTTGATCCCGTCGGCAAGCGTGAGGCGATGCTGATCCAGCAGCGGTTTCATTTTCTTTAAACTGAACTCCCATACCGCCACATTGAGCGAAGCCCTTTTGTCGCCACTGCGCTCTACGATGTTGAAATAGGTGTGCTTGCCGCGCCCATTAAAACCCTCAATCTCTCCCTGCACCCATACGCCTGCACCAAAAGCGTTCTTCAACACGCCATTGACAACGTCGATAAATTGGCTGACTGAAAGTGTTGGATCTTCTTCAGGCAGCAAAATTACCCCCAGCCCTTACCTGAGATGCATAAAAGCCATTGATCGCCATCAATTCGTCATGCGTACCCTGCTCGGTAACGTGACCTTGATCAAGCACCACGATGCGGTCTGCGTCGCGAATGGTCGACAGTCTGTGCGCGATCACTATTGAGGTGCGGTTATGCATCGCAGCTTCAAGTGCTTGTTGCACCAATACTTCGCTCTCGTTGTCGAGATGGCTCGTTGCTTCATCGAGAATCATTACGGCTGGGTCTTTGAGCAGCAGGCGAGCAATGGCCAAGCGTTGCTTTTCTCCACCCGACAAGCGATAGCCGCGCTCTCCCACAACAGTGTCGTAGGCGTCTGGGAGCGACGCGATTACATCATGAATCTGAGCTTGCTTGCAAGCGTTAACCATCTCGTCGCTCGTTGCATTTGGTCGTGCATACAACAAGTTTGATTTGATCGTTTCGTGAAACATGTGTGGGTCTTGAGACACCACGCCAATAGCCGCGCGCAGCGAAACACCGGTCAGGTCGCGCACATCGTTGCCGTCTAGACGTACAGATCCACCTGTCACGTCGTACATGCGTGCTATCAACATGGCAAGTGTTGTCTTGCCCGCTCCGCTTGTGCCCACGATGGCCACTGTTGAGCCGGCGTCAATACGCAACGACACGTCTACTAATACATCGCTATCGGGGTCTGAACCCTGCATCACACCAGCTAACTCAAGCGATGCAATCGACACACTTGCACCTGGTGGATACCGAAAGGCCACGTGATCAAACTCGATGTTGCCAATCGGTTTCACAATGTCGATCGCGCGAGGGCGATCAGTTATCGCAACTGGCGCATCGAGCACTTCAAACACACGCTCAAAACTTACGAGTGCAGTCATCACTTCAAGTCGAGCATTGGTCAGGCCAGTGAGCGGCTGATAAATGCGCTGCACAAATGCAGCCATTGCAACCAATGTGCCAATGGTGATGCCACCCGATATGACCATAAATGCCCCTACGCCATAGATGGCAACGGCACCAAGTGCACCAACCAAGCCGAGTGCAACGAAAAATACTCGGCCATACATTGCGCCGGTAATACCGATGTCGCGCACTCGCGATGCGCGGCCGCTAAAGGCGTCTACTTCGTCTCTGTGTCGACCAAACAGTTTGACGAGCATTGCACCAGAAACATTGAAACGCTCAGTCATCTGCGTGTTCATTGACGCGTTGAGTCCCATTTGTTCGCGCGAGATGTCTTGCAATCGCACTCCCACACGACGGGCGGGGATAATGAATACGGGTAAGACCACAAGCGAGAGCACAGTGAGGCGCCACTCGAGGGCGAGCATCGCACCAAGTGTTGTTACCAACACCACCACGTTTGACACAACACTGCCGAGTGTGCCGGTTACTGCCGTTTGTGCGCCAACCACGTCGTTGTTTAATCGACTGATCAACGCACCAGTTTGCGTGCGCGTAAAAAAGGCGATCGGCATGTTTTGCACCTTGTCAAACAACGCAACACGCAAGTCGTAAATGAGTCCTTCACCAATGCGTGATGAATACCATCGCTGCACGATCGACAAAATTGCATCGCCCATTGCCACCACTACCAAGATGATCGTGAGTACAACGATGCGTCGTTTGTCTCCGGCAGGAATTGCGGTGTCAACGATGGTGCGAAACAACAATGGGGGAATGAGCGCAATGGCAGCCGAAACAAGAATCGAAATTAAGAATCCAGTGATCGAATTTGAATATGGGCGAGCAAATACCACAACTCGGCGCATCGACGCACGGTTCACTTTCGTGCCTACAATCGCCGATTTATCGCCGGGTATAAGGTGGTGTGGGCCCATTCGCATGATGTCAGGCTAAGGCAATGTCGCTCCTTCACTCGTGCGCGTGACAAGTCTTCTTCTAGGCTGAACTAATGAAATCTCGCTCGCATGTGTTGCACAAGTTCACTCGCAGTGTAGTTATCGCAGCATTGCTTGTACTTACCAGCTGTGGCTCCAGCAGTACAACAAATTCAGACTCAACTGATTCATCGCCAACTACTAGTACAGCTCCATTTGTACCAGCAAGATTCGTCTGGAAAGCATGCGATGACTCCGCATCGACCACTTCGGTCCAGTGCAGCACACTTGACGTTCCGTTCGACTACAACAATCCAGCGGCAGGAACATTTTCGCTCTACGTCAAGTTGCGCCCAGCCACAAACCCTTCGCTTCGTGTGGGCTCGATGATGGTAAACCCAGGCGGTCCTGGTTTCGGCGGTAGTGCACTCGCTGACGATTCGTCGTATTACTTCAGCACCGACCTCACCGACCACTTCGACATCATTGCGTGGGACCCCCGCGGGACGGGCAAGAGCACTCCTTCTGTTGATTGTGTCGACGACTACGACCAATACT
>Ga0194055_10001896_pt1 | contig 16835 bp, 16 predicted proteins | sample SepL449m_MetaG_FD_155482 | JGI IMG/M metagenome (GOLD analysis project Ga0194055, IMG submission 155482) | Anoxic zone freshwater microbial communities from boreal shield lake in IISD Experimental Lakes Area, Ontario, Canada - Sep2016-L442-9m | ecosystem: Environmental > Aquatic > Freshwater >... | reverse complement strand
TCTTTCCGCAAGTCGATACCAGCTTGCATCGCAGCCGATGCATCGACCATATAACTCGGTGGAAGCAAGAAATCAAGCAGTACTCCATCACTGATCTCTCCAGAGAGTTGCAGCATCTTCATGCCGACTGCACCAACATAGATCGGCATATACACTGGCTTGTTTTCGCGATACATGCTGTCGAAGCGTGCGCCACGAACCTGAACAAACTCACCTTCAAATTCGACTAACTCGTTTCTGAAAAACGCCTGCAACACGGTGATGTATTCGCGCATACTTGCGAGTGGTTTGTGAAGCGGTGCCCCGAGCTTTGTAGCAAGTGGCTCCCACCATGCACCAATTCCCAGAATGATTCGATTTGGGGCATATTCATCAAGTGTTTTAAACGTGACTGCCGTAAGTGGGGCAATGCGACTCTTGTTATTGATAACGCCGGTACCAATCTTGATGTTCTTTGTTTGATGCGCGATTACTGCAGCCGGAACAATTCCATCCCGTGCCATTCTTCCTTCGGCAACCCATACTGCTTCAAAGCCACTACTGTCGGCCAACTGCGCTTGCCATAATGTCTGCTCTAGTGAGAGTCGCTCACCGACGTGAAGACCGATTGGAAGTTTCATTTCTGACTCCGATTTTTGGTTTGTCGCATATTTCTAATTGTCAATCACTGTTGCTGTTCGATGTAGATAACGACCGCGTCCTGCTGTCATTTCTTGAGTTGATGGCGACACCAACGTCTCGCCTCGCGACAAAACATAGGTTGGACTACCGCTCACTTGTTGTCCTTCGTACAGCGTGTAACCAGCCTTGCTTTGCAATGTCTCGGAAGTAAGTACTCGCGATGCTTTCGGATTCCAGATAACGATGTCGGCATCAGCCCCAACACGGATTTCTCCTTTTTGTGGGTAGAGCCCAAAAAGCTTGGCGGGCTTCGTTGCAGTGAGTTCGACAAACTTCTTCATATCAAACTGTTTTCCTACAACACCAGATTCATACATCACCATCAATCGTTCTTCGACGCCAGGAACACCGTTAGGAATATGCGGGAAGTAACCCTTTCCGTTTGACTTCTGCGGAGGAAAACAAGCCTCTTCACACATAGAAAATGGAGCATGGTCGGTGGCGAGAGTGTCAAGATCGCCCGACTTGAGCGCCGCCCACAATGCTCCCTGATTGCTGCGCTCGCGGATAGGTGGAGAACATACATACGCAGCTGCTGGGAAACCTTTGCCTTCGTAATCTTCAAGGCTTGTAAGCAAGTACTGAGGGCAGGTTTCGCCAAACACGAGCTGTCCCTTTTGTTTTGCTCGCGCGATTTCTGCCGCTGCCCTGCCGCTTGAGACATGAACGATGTACACCGGAGATTTGACATATTCGCCAATAGAGATCGCTCGATAAACAGCCTCGGCCTCTGCAACATGTGGATGTGAGTCGTGATGGAAATGTTCGCTTGTCTTTCCTGACTCAATCAATTGCCGAGTTGCATCAGCCACGATATGACCGTTCTCGGCGTGGAGTATTGGAAGTACGCCAAGTCGTGATGCCAATCTCATGACTTCGATAAGAGTTTGGTCATCAACCATGAGACTGCCCGGATAAGCCATAAAGAGTTTCCAGCTCATCGCCCCATGATTCTTTGCGAGCGCTTCCAACTCATCAATACCATTCGCTTCAGTTGTTCCGATTGGAACAACCGGATGTAATCCAAAGTCAATTACGCATTTTGACTCTGCAATTGCTCGACGTGCTTCGAATGACTCGGTAAGTGTCGTTCCTGGTTCAGTTTTTACAAAGTCAATGATGCATGTTGTGCCACCAAGTGCTGCAGCAACAGTCCCGTTGTAAAAGTCATCAGTCGAACGAGTCGTAAAAGCCAGTGTGGGATTTTCGAAATGTGTATGCGTATCGATGCCGCCCGGAATGACATAGTAACCAGATGCATCGATGGTCTCGTCTCCAATCAGACCGCCATTTTCAGCAATTCCCGTAATAATTCCATTTTCAATACGGACGTCTGCCACAAACTCTCGTGCCGAAGTAACGACAATTCCATTTTTAATGACTTTTGACTTTGACATAATTACTTCTTCAGTGAGTCATTTGCCATCATCATGAGTTCATCAAGAATGTCGCAGGCATCGGACATCTCTTGACGATTAATGATGAGAGGTGGCGACAACCTAATGATGTTGGAGAATGAAGAAAGATAAAGACCCTTGCTCATCGCATGTGCCATCAATTTGGCCATCGGTTGAGCCTGTTCGCCCTTTGCGTTAAATGGAACAAACGGTTCGTGGGTTTCACGATTCTTCACCAATTCGATGGCCCAGAACAAGCCTTTTCCGCGCACCTCGCCCATCACTGGATATTTCTTCATCATCGCGTTCAATCGCTCGCTCAAGTAAACACCCTGATCGGCTGCGTTTTCGATGACGTGATCCTCCTGATACACGCGCATTGAAGCGACGCCCGTGGCACATGCAAGAGGGTGACCGCTATACGTCAATCCTCCCGGAAACGCATTGGTGGCAAGCCAGTTTTCGTACTTTGCACTGACAATCATTGCTCCAAGTGGAACATAGCCAGAATTGAGACCTTTTGCGACGCACAAAATGTCTGGTGTGACATTCCAGTGATCACAGGCAAACCATTTACCAGTGCGACCAAATCCGCTCATGACTTCATCAAAAATCAACACAATTCCGTACTTGTCACAGATCTCGCGCAGTCCTTGTAGATATCCATCTGGAGGAATAATGATTCCGTTTGTTCCAGTAATCGGTTCGACAATGATTGCTGCAATATTGTTTGGGTTTTCATATTGCAGAATTTCTTCAACATGGGGTTTTGCCTGACAGATTCCACATGGCTCAATCTTGCGGTTTGGACACTGGTAGCAATATGGATCCATCATGCGAACAATTCCGGCAGGAGATGGTTCATTAAGCCAATGTCGCGGCTCACCTGTCACAGCTAGTGCACCAGTTGTAGCACCGTGATATGACCGGTAACGAGCAATGACCTTTTGTCGGCCAGTCATGTGTCGAGCCAAACGAATTGCGTTCTCAATTGCTGCTGCGCCACCCGTTGTAAAGAACGTTCGCTTCAAGTCTCCTGGTGTTACCTCTGCAATTTTGGCTGCAAGTTCACTGCGTGCATCATTGGCCATTGATGGTCCGATGTAACACATGCGATCGGCTTGATCTTTGATCGCCTGGATGATCGCTGGATGTTGGTGACCCAAATTGAGGTTTACCAACTGAGATTGAAAATCTAGGTAGCGCTTACCATTGCTGTCCCAAAACCAGCAGCCTTGTGCGCCTTCAATAACCATCGGCATAGGTCCTGATTGAGGTGACCACGAAGTGATATTGAATTCGCGGTGAGCAGAGCTGATCCACTCAGCGTCACGCTCGACATGGTCTGTTTGAGCGCTCATTACTTCACCTCCGAACCAAAAGCGGCGAGTCGGGCAAGTGGACGACCACCATTCGCCGCAACACATGCGATCATGATCTCGCGTGGCAACGGTGCGTCTTCTACACGGAAGGTAATTGTCTGATGATGTGAGCGTGTTTTGGCATCGAGCATGTGCTTGATCGGAATATCAATTGAAGTTCCATAAGCCCCCACCTTTTCGGCTGCTGGAAGTAACTCTTTGCCGCCTGCTGCATCACGAAACTTATTTCCAAAGAGCAAGTTATGGATAATCGCTGAACCGTGTTCGACTTCGCCCTCTGTACCCACGAGTGCTGCTTTGCCATAAGACTCGGCTTTGTCACCAAGAAGCTCAATCGTGCGCGCGCCAAGAATGTCGCCAACCTCGCCGGCAACTTTGTCGGCCAGAGTTACGACATCTGCGACGTAACCAGCCGGATATGGATTCTTAAACACGACCGCAACAATTGCGATGCGCAATGGTTTAGCTAGCGGTTGATCATTTTCTCGCGAGATAATCTCGAGACGCTCAACAACTTTTCGTACTTCTAGAAGGCCCATTTGGCACTCACTTTCTGTGGTTTCGTACATTTGAACATTATCAAGTAACCGTCTTTAACGAACCGTTGGTTCACTCAGTAAACCATGCCTTCAGTAGCTCGTAATACACCCCAACTGCTGCTTCGACCTCCGCAAGGTCAACCCACTCGTCTGGCACGTGTGCTTGAGCGATACTGCCAGGTCCCAAGATGATGCATGGAATATCTGACTCGCCACTAAACACACTTGCATCGGTGCAAAACGTCGCACCACTTGCAATAACCGACTTGCCGCGAAAACGTGAACATACTTCTTCTGCAGTTGTCACCAGCCGATGCTGCTCGCCCAACTCCATTGGTTGACGACGCACAGTTGGAGCGCTTCGAACAACATCTATTCCTTCTGCGCGGCATTCGTTGAGAAATACGTCGATGCCACGAAGTACTTCTTCAACATCTTCACCAGGAACAAGTCGACGATCAAATTTCAGCTCGCATCGATCTGGCACCATATTTGTTGCAACACCACCAGTGATATGCGTCAGCGTAAATGTGCCCTGACCCGTCAGTTGATGTAGAGCATGCTTCAATAATTCTGTTTTATGCTGTTCAAACTTGACTATCAGTTGCGACGCATGGACGATCGCATTAGTTCCGGCATTTGCAATTGCACTGTGTGCCGTCTCACCACTAATGGTGAGATCAAAGCGCAGAATCCCATTGTGTGCACGAAGCGGCACGAGCTCAGTGGGTTCACCAACAATCACCATTTCAGCGCTCGCTAGCGATGGAAGCAATGCGATTGCTCCCGTCATCATTGCCTCTTCGTCAATTGCTCCAGCGAAGACCATCGTTGGTCGGTCATCAAAAGAAACATCTTGTGCAAGTGATTGCATCGCGGTGATCATTGCGGCACCAGATGCTTTCGTGTCACATGCGCCACGCCCGTACATTTTTCCACCGCGGATATCGAATGCACATGATTCGTGAGATTCGGGCACAGTGTCGAGATGTGATTCACACACAAGCAGACCCTTTTTGCCTCCACGAATCCAGCCAAGCACGTTTGTTCGACCTAGAGAAACAGGCACCAACTCGACATCAAACCCTCGTGCAGCCAACATCGAAGCGCAGTAGTCAACAATTGCAACCTCGCTACCCTGCGGATTTAGGGTTGGATTAATTGAAGGTATCTGAACCAATTGACTCAGTAAGTCAATGACGTTGCCCGACTTCATTTACGAAAGTCGTTTCTCGAGAATTCTTTCCTCAACTGTGTACGCGTCAGTTCTGCGATCAAGCAACGGCTGATTGAAAGGGTTTCCGTCGCGCATTGCCCGAGATCCGATTGGATCAATGACCGCAGAGATAATTTCCTCTTTATCACCCGATGCAGGACCAGCGAGTGGCCAACCAGAGTGGTCAGCGATCATTGAACAACCAATGAACGGCTGGTTTCTCTCGACACCCACACGACTTGCTACTGCTATGTACATCAAGTTCATATGTGCATGAGTCATCACCAACATATTTGCCATCACAGGGACATTCGTTGGTTGTTGCGGCAGCGGAACCCAATTTGAAGGCACGCAGAGCAGGTCGGCGCCACCCAATGCAGGAAGTCGGTAGGCCTCGGAGAACCAACCGTCATAGCAAATATGCAAGGCAATACGACCTAGCGGCGTATCAAATACGGGAAAGCCAAGGTCGCCAAGCGAGTAGACCTCTTTTTCGAGTGCCCATAAATGAGCTTTGCGAAACTTGCCGACGAAGCCCTCGGGAGAGAGCAACACGGCTGAGTTAAATAGTTTGTCTTCATCAATTTCAACAATGCCCGCCACAATATAAATGTCTAATTCGGTGCATAGCGATTGCCACGTGGAGCATGTTGGACCACTGGGTACAGCTTCAGCAACCGTGCGAGCTTCGTCGCTTGATTTAAAAACCCACCCTGTTGTTGAGCATTCAGGTAAGACAATGAGTTTGCTGCCTGACTTTGCTGCCTGTCGAACAAGTTCAATCTGTCGTGCAAGATTGTCTTTCACCTCCAACATTTCGGGGTGTGTCTGAATGCAACTTATTTGAAATTCTGTAGATGATTTCATGATGCGTTTCCTTTAGTCCAATAGCTTTCCGCTTCTGGCCAAGTTGAAGCCAGAACTTGACCGATTGTTGCCGAAGTTTTTATCAGTGATTCTTTCACCTTTTTCAGGTCATGCTTTCGGAAACGTTCTGTTGGGCCTCCAGCCCAAACTGCTGCAACGATTTCTTTACCATTAAAGACAGGAACAGCAAGTGCGGATGCTCCAACTGCTAGTTCGTCCTCGGTTGTCGAGTAACCCTGATTCTTAATCACTTCGAGTTCTTCGACAAGACTGCGACCAGGACGATTTTTTGCAAATGCCTGTAGCGCACCCCTGTGATTTTGTTTCAACTCTGCTGGTGAAAGGTTCGATAAGAACATTCGACCAGTTGCCGTACACCAGGACTCTTGGCTGAATGGGGCTTTATTAGGAACTTGACCAATCAACTGTGGACCAGGCGCCTGAATAAGCACAACTACAGATCCTCCAACAAAGACATCAAATCCAGTTGTCTCCCCGACTTCCAATGCTAACTTTTCGAGCTGCTCGGACACTTGCGCATCCATCATGCGTCGGTCGATGCCAACCGGACTTAATGCCAGCGCACCGAGACCTAGTCGATATTCCTTATTCACATCTAACCAAATGATCGACTGGTTTCTGAACGAATTCAGAATGCGCAATGCAGTGGCTTTTGGAATACCAGACTTGCGAGCAATTTCGCTTAGCCCGCGTCCCGGATTGGATGCAACCACGCGCAGAATAGTGACAGTCTTTGCCACCAAATCTGTTGTGCGCGAGGTTGTTTCCATATTTACACCAATTCGTAAACTTCGTACGAAACGGTTCCTGGACCAACTGAACCTGTTGCAACAGCTTGAATCGAATTGAGGTAGCTGTATTTAGGTGAAGATGTTTCAAATTGTGGTGTTGTACGCAACGACAAACCACCATCGGCAGTTGCAAGACCAACTCCGCCATAAGTCATGTAAATCATCTCGTTGTCATCGGTTTCGAGCACGATTCGCACATCCAATCTCATCGAACCGTCACCTCGAACCGAGATCCAGTCACCTCCCGCCACAGGCAAGACGCGACCCTTGATCGATGGACCCTCAAAAGTTCCGAACATAACCGTCACGATAGTGAGATTTCCATCTCCTCGAGGTATGACAATTGGCGCCGGATCTCCAGTATTGGCCGTAATTGAAAACAAGAACTTGACTGGAAGTGATTTCGTATTGTTCATTTGAATGCTCCTTGGTTTTAGTTAGTCGTTCGCCGGACGCCATTTTGAAAAATATCGATCCATCAGACTTACACCCGCGAATACCGACAATCCGAGTACACACGCGGCAAGAATTGCTCCCCACATGCGAAGAGTATGGAGGTTGGAAGATTCTCGGCGAATAAAGGCGCCAAGTGTTGTTACTTCGCCGCCAAAATACTCGGCCACGATGGTGATAATGATGGCCGTAGGGGCAGATGCCCTCAACCCCGCCATCAAATAAGAAACCGAACGTGGCAGTACCAGATCAACAAAACGATGCATTCTTCCCGCAGACAATGACTCCATCAATGCGTCGTGCTCGCTCACTCCAGCAAAGCCTCTTAGGACGTACAAAAACATGATCGGAAAAATTCCAATAGTCACAATTGCAACAATTGCTTTTGTCCCGATCCCAAAGAAGACTGTGCAGATCGGATAAATAGCGACAGTCGGAAGTGCTTTAGCTAATGCAGAATAATTCTCGAGCATGCCCGAAATTTTGCGTGATGAATAGGTTGCTCCAGCCAAAATAACACTCAATAAAGTTGCGACGACCAGGCCAACTGTCGCCTGAAAGAATGTATTTTTTGCAAATTTATTGAGTTGCCAAAAATTGCTAAAGAACTCTCCGACAACTTTGTGCGGAGATGGAAGCAAAATGACCGACAGATCCTTGAAGTACACATAGGACTCCCATACGCCAATGAAAATTGAAAACGCAAGGATTGGTGGAGCAAGTCTTGTGAACCAAAAAACTACTTTTGTTTCTTTTTTCATGAAGTCCTACTTTTGCGGCGCATTGTATGCGTCGACGAGAAAGCCACGAATTGCCGTGACATGCGCTGAGAAGTTTGGATGGAGTCTCGACTCCGCAGTTCGTGGCTCTGGCAAATCAATCTTGATATCCGCAATGATTCGACCAGGGCGCGCAGACATCACCACTACTCTGTCTGACAAAAATACAGCCTCGGCAATACTGTGCGTAATAAACATGACGGTTTGGTGTTGAGTTGCGCGAAGATTCACCAGCTCTTGGTTCATTTTGTCTCGCGTAATTTCATCAAGTGCGCCGAATGGCTCGTCCATAAGAAGTACTGGCGGGCGAACTGTCAGCGCGCGTGCAATCGAAACTCGTTGTTGCATTCCACCTGAGAGCTGCCAAGGCAATCGATTCTCGAACCCCTCAAGGCCCACCAAGTTGATCATTTCTCGCGCTACTTTTTCTCTTTCTTCTTTGCCAGTACCCATGATTTTGAGTGGTAACGCGACGTTCTTTAACACCGACTTCCAAGGCAAGAGAGTTGGAGCTTGAAAGACAAAAGCATATTTTCGTTGCAACCGAGCTTCGTTGGATGGCAAGTCTGCAACAGAAAGGTTTCCACTCGTCGCACCATCTAGGTCGGCAAACATTCGTAACAATGTTGATTTTCCACAACCAGATGGCCCAATGACTGAAACAAACTCACCAGCAGGCACCTTCAAACTCACATTGTCAACAGCAAGCAGCGTTCCGGTAGGGGTATCAAATATTTTTGAAACTCCAGTTGCCTCTAGCCCAAGTTGATTACTCATATCTCTTACCCCTTTTGTATTTTGGAAAATGAATAGTTGAAAATTTCTAAAACTCGTGCTGTCTACTGCCAACTGAAAATCGAGCAGCAATTCTGATGGCCGCGACGATTAATGCTCCCAATAGACATGTCCCAATCACTGTGCAATACAAAGACTGTGGGGCGATCGTATAAAACTGCCAGGAAGCAAGAATCACTACTCCTAATCCATTTTTAGATCCGAATGGCAACTCAGCAACAATCGCACCGACAACCGAGAAAGCCGCGGAAGTTTCGAGTCCGACAAAAATCAGTGGTAATGCAAATGGAATCTTGACCGTTGTCAAAACCGTCCACCACGATGCGTTGTACGTACGCATGAGGTTTACGGAATCAACTGGGACAGACTGAATTCCACGAGCAGTAGTTACTGCGGCAGGGAAAAATGTGAGAAACCCTGCAACAACTGTTTTGCTCAACGTTCCAGTACCAAAGAAAAGCACAACAGCAGGTGCAATTGCGACGATTGGAACGGTTTGCGCAGAAATAACTAGAGGTAGTAAAGCTCTGCGAAATAAGCGATTGGTTGAAATCAATACTCCAATAGTCACACCTGAAATAGCTCCAAGTAGAAGTCCGAACACTGCACCTCGACCTGTAACCAGAATATTTTTTGCGAGGAATATATAAAAGAGCTCTCCCTGCGAATCACGCGAAAAGAATTTTTGCCAGATGCTCCATGCCGAAGGCATCGTGATTGAACTGAAATGGAAACCTCTGCGTATTGCTTCCCAAACAAGACAGACGCAAACCAATGCGGTTAAACCACGAATGATTGAGCGAGCAATTGAAATCAATCTTGATTGCGCACCTACTCGGCTTGCAACAAGATCGGTTGACTCACTTGCTTGAAGTACCTCGTTAGACATTTCGTATTCCTGCCTTTCTTGCCAGTGCTTCAAAGCTGCTGATCGGATTAGTACCTAGTGCTGTCAAAATTGGTTCGCTGCATCCCGCTGAAATCCATTCTTCAATCTTGTCAAGTGATTGTGCAACTGTGCCACATGCAGTCACCGAATGAACAAGTGTGTCCGAGACATGCCTCATTGCCTTTTTGATATCTGCCTTTGTCGCAGGCCACCCTGCATCGGCTTGTATCCGGGCAACAAGCTCTTTATCGGCCCCACAAAACTCCGCGATATGGGGTTGTTGAGCAATGTACTGAGTAAGAAATGCGCGGCAGTATTCGACACACTCATCTGGGTCGGTGTCGCTTGCAGAAAAACCAATGAGTTGCGGAACTTCGAACTTGCTGAAATCTCGCGATGCCTTTTGTGCACCTGCACGTGCCTGTTCGATGGCATCAATGGTGTACGAAGGCGGGACAAGAAAGTCGAGCAGCACTCCATCTGCCACTTCGCCCGCGAGTTCAACCATTTTGGGCCGCACGGCACCAATATAAATCGGAATATCGTAAGCTCGTCCGTCGTCGTCATCTGGACCATCAAATCTGATGCGATCTACATTGACAAACTCACCCTGATACGAAACTGTCTTGCCGCCGATAAGCCCGGACACCACTTGGACCACTTCTCGCATTGCCTTCAGCGGTTTGGTATTTGGCAAACCCGTTTGAGTAGCGAGTGGTTCCCACCATGCACCTAGGCCAAGTCGAATTCGACCTGGTGCAAGCACTTCAAGAGTCTTAAATGACAGTGCCAGCAGTGCAGCATTACGAGTTCGATAAGGGAGTACGCCACTTCCAACTTTGACTCGCTTCGTGCTTCCTGCAATCAGCGAAATTGGAATCATCGCATCAACTGTGAGTCGACTCTCCCCCACCCAAACACTGAAGAAACCTGCATCTTCGGCCCACTGTGCTTCAGCTACTACTTCACGAGTTCCGTTGGGTAACCCACACTTGCCTGAATCAATCATGATTCCAATTCGGTCAAAGGTTCCCACGTTATTATCCTTGCCTACACAAAATTGGATTAGCCGTAAATGTGGAATCTACATCTAGCGGAAAAATCGGGTGACGGATATTTTTGAATTCAAACTTTTCGTTATTTGAAGAAGTTACCCCATCGCCGTCACAGTAAATAATGGCTTCTGCTACCGGGACGAAGACCGGTCGAAAGTACATTCGAGACTTGAGCATGATGTATTTGAAGTCGAGCGGATCAACACCCAGGCTCGTGAATACGCCCAAGTCCCAAGGCTCCTGAAGCCGTTCAGTAACAATAAGAGTTGCATGTTCGGTTTCGAATGCAACCGAACGACCCATTAGTGCCGTTACCCCGGTGAGTTGAGGGCCTTTTATGACATACACACCGTCGGTAATTGCCTTCACTACTCCGGTGAGTTTCAGCGGCTGACCTTTTCGTTGAATCGCTGGCATATCCAACTTGCCACCAATTTCCAATGTAATTGTCTGACCAACACCAGCATTAATCAATTCAGCTACCGCTTGTGGATCTCGTATTGGACCAACTGCAATTGAAGAAATTCCGCGATCAATCGCTTCGCGGAGAACCATCATCACATCTTGCGTGCCGCCCGAAGCACAGTTATCAGCGTGATCAATGAGCAACACTGGTCCTTGCTTTAAAGTCTTTGCTCGCTCAAGAGAGACATCTAACGGCTCGCTCGACCAAATCATGTCTTCACGATTTATCCACGCATCATTTGAGATCTTGGTGCAAATTTGAATTCCAAGATCTGGGTCACCATCAGTGACGACAACAACACTTGTTCCTGCGTCGCGAATATCGGCCATGGGAAAACCACCGAATGAACTTGCGCACAACACGCCAGGAATTTTCTCAGCATTTTTCGCCGCTTCAGCAAACTCTTTCATTGCACCCTCAGAAGTATTCATTTTGAGTGTTTGAGCCAAAATTGGAATTTGTTGCAAAACCATGACTGGACGAACTTCACCTCGAAGAAACTTCACGAATGCACTCGCGGCGCGTACACCGGTCTCATGCATATCGACATGCGGGTAGGTGCTGTAACCCGCGATCACATCACAATTCGAAACCATTTGTTGCGTCACGTTGGCATGTAAGTCAAGCGACACACCGATGGGGATTTCTGGATGTAGGTGTCGAATGCGTGCAAGCAATTCACCGTCGCCATCTTCAAGACCGCCACCTACGATCATCGCGCCGTGTAGATCGAGCAAGATTCCGTCGCATCCTGCAGCAATTGATTTCAGAATTATCTCGCTAAATCTTTCGAACGCATTCACTTCAACAGGACGACTTGGCAATGCATACGCCGCCAACGGAACCACAATTTCGGCACCCTCACTGATGGCAACATCGAGCAGCCCACCGATACCCGTTCTTGTATTGACCATTGCCCGATATGCGTCGTCGCCAACATATGGTCCGTCCGGACCGAACGACTCCCATGGAGTGGGTACGGGCGAAAAGGAATTGGACTCGTGCACAAGATGCGCAATGACCAGCTTCATTCTTGGACCCCCGCCCCGCTTAATAGAGATATCAAATTTCTATTTGACATCCGTCACCCGAGTCCCTAAGTTACCTGATCGACCCTCGGTTGTAAACCGTTGGTTCACTCAAATCACATTAACAAGGGGGAAATATTTTATGAGTTCAAAACGGATCCTTGCGGTTCTCTTAGGAGGAGCGCTCGGCATCGCCGGAATGTCAAGCTGTGGGTCATCAAGTGGCTCATCAACAGCTGACACGGCAACTGCCGATACAACAGCAGGCGCAGAAGCTTGCACGACCTTAACTCCAGTGAAGATAACTCTTCAGTGGGTTACTCAAGCTCAGTTTGCTGGAAACTTTGCTGCACAAGATCAAGGCTTCTACAAAGATGCCTGTATCGACCTGCAAATTCAACCAGGTGGACCAGACATCAACCCAGTGCAACTTTTGTTAACTGGTGACACCGATCTTGTTGGTGTTCAGTTTGGTGCAGTTCTCACCGCTCGTGATGACGGCGCAGACGTAATCACAATCGGTCAAGTGTTTGAGCGCAGCGCATTCTCACTGTTGTCATTCACAGATAAGGGAATCAAGGCAGCCGAAGACATCAAGGGCAAGAAAGTTGCACTTTGGGGTGGCTTTGTACCTTCGTTCTCAGCAATGGCCGGAAAGCACGGTCTAGTTCAGGACAAAGACTTCACAACTGTCAACCAAGGTTTCGACGTTCTTCCATTGTTGAACGACGAAGTCGACATGATCAGCGCGATGCGTTACAACGAATACGCACAAGCACTCGCTGGCGCAAAGGGACGAGCAATTTCACTCTTTGACTTTGGTGCAGACGGAACTTCTGTAATGGAAGACACCATCGCAACAACTCGCAAGTGGGTAACAGCTAATCCAGACGTGGTTAAGAATTACTTGAAGGCCACGATGAAGGGTTGGATGTACTGCCGCGATAATCCAGATGCATGTGTTCAGATCGTTCTCAAGAACGGTTCAGCACTGCAAGAGAATTTCCAGACCTGGCAAATGAACGAAGTCAACAAGCTGATCTGGCCATCAACAAATGGCCTGTTTGCGTTGACTCAGGGAATGTTTGATCAGTCAGCTGGAATCTTGTTTGATTCTGGTGTTATCAAGAAAAAAGCCCTCTACAGCGATGTAGTCGACACATCATTCCGCGACGCAGCTGCTGCTGAGCTCGCCTCAGAAGACCTGAACGGTGCAAGCTTTACTCCTCAAACGCTTGACCCTGCAGTTCTCTTTGCAGGTGGCTGAGTAGGAGTCTGACATGGCGGTTTCTAACACTCATCTTGTAAATTCCCCGCACGCTATTGGGTCACGCATCGTAAGGTGCGCACTGATCCAGACGGGGGGAATGATGTCCCCTACGGACATTATTCAAAGACAAGTAGAACTAGTGAAGGAAGCCGCCAAGAAGGGCGCGCAAGTTATCTGCTTGCAGGAACTTGCGACGGGGCCGTATTTCTGCCAGGTTGAACAACGAGAGTGGTTCAGCCTGGCAGAGCCGGTTCCCTCCGGTAATTCGACACAACTTATGATGTCGCTTGCCAAGGAACTTGGGGTGGTTATCGTGCTCCCCCTTTATGAAAACGACCGCGGTGATTTTTACAACACTGCAGTGGTCATTGATGCCGACGGAACTTACGTCGGTAAATATCGCAAAGTACATATCCCGCAGGCTGACAATTTCTACGAAAAGTATTACTTCAAGCCTGGAAACACTGGATACCCAGTTTTTCAAACAAAGTTTGGTCGTATCGGTGTCTACATCTGTTACGACCGCCGCTTTCCTGAAGGTGCACGAGCACTAGGAATTAACGGCGCCGAAATTGTCTTTATTCCCTCTGCGACTTCTGGGACTTCTATCCGAACATGGCACGTTGAGCAGCGAGCTCATGCAATTGCCAATCGATACTTTGTTGGCACACTCAATCGAGTTGGAAAAGAAGACATTGGCCCGAATGAGTTTTACGGTCAGAGTTATTTCTGCGATCCAGACGGAGTCGTCCTTGCTCAAGGAAGCGCAGAATCTGAAGACATTGTGCTTGCGGATCTAGATTTTTCAACACTGCAGGACGCCAGATTAAATCTCAACGTATGGCGCGACCGTAGACCTGAAACATACGAGTCCTTAATTCAGCCATAAGCAACGTCAGGATGTTTTAGATCATGTACGAATACGAGAATAACTCTTTGTATCAAAAAGGTGAAGAAGTGCTGATTGAAACTGGCGCTGTGCCAAAAGCTCTTCACCACTGGCGAAATATCGACCCGATTGTTGGCCCAGAACTTGACCGCATGTTGGGCGAGTTTTGTTTCGGTGACGTATGGGCACGCGAAGGTCTCGATTACAAGACAAAACGAATAATCACGATCACTACTATCGCTGTTCTTGGCCGACCAACGCTTCTCAGGACCCACATCAAAGGCGCACTCGATCAAGGTTTTACTCGTGAGGAATTGCTCTCAGTGTTTATACACATGATTCCTTATGCAGGCTTCCCAATTGTGCTTTCGTGTATCGAAGTTGCCGTCGAAGTATTCCGGACAATCGACAACCCGTAACGCAATGCGCACGCTCATACATGGAGGGCTCGTAGTCAATTCGACTCAGGCCATAGTCGCTGATGTGCTCATTGAGGGCGAGAACGTTGTGGGTGTAGTGAGTCCTGGGCATGAACTCAGTACGACATTTGCGCAAACCGCGAATCTTGTCATTGATGCAACGGGAAAGTACGTCATTCCGGGCGGAATTGATGCTCACACCCACCTGCAAAGTGTCGGACAAGGTACGTATGTTCCGGACACTTTCGAAACCGGAACACGAGCTGCCGCGATTGGTGGCACAACGACAATCGTCGACTTTGCTTCTCCAAAACCAAATGAATCAATGCGCAGTGCTGTCGAAAGTCATTTTGAGACCGCAAAAGGCAATTGTTCGGTCGACTTTGGGTTTCACGTATTTAGTGTCGGCGCAAGTACGTCAAGTCTTTCGGACATGGACGCTCTTATTGACGAAGGTGTCTCAAGTTTCAAAATGTTTATGGCATATCCCGGCTCGTTGTATTCAAATGACGGTGAAATTCTGCAAGTAATGCAACGAGCTGCGCTAAACGGCGGCCTTGTCATGATGCACGCCGAAAATGGAATCGCAATCGATGTACTGCGAGATCAGGCAGTAGCTCGCGGAGAAACCACCCCTCGCTTTCACGCTAAAACTCGACCATCAATTTTGGAAGCAGAAGCGATTAATCGAGCTTCAGTTTTTGCTGAAATTGCAAATGTTCCGTTGTACATTGTCCATCTTTCATCTGAAGAAGCATTACGCGCACTTGTTAAGGCGCGGCTAAGTGGAAGAAATGTTTTTGCTGAAACTTGCCCGCAATATCTCTTCTTGGACGACTCTTACCTCGACGGAGATCCTGTACAAGCAGCGAATTACGTGTGCAGCCCACCACTTCGACCAAAGAGTCACCAAGCAGCAATGTGGCGTGGACTTGCTGTTGATGATTTGCAAATAGTCGCCACCGACCACTGCCCCTTTTGTACATGGCAACGCGAAGTTGGTCGAGATGATTTCAGGATTATTCCGAACGGTTTACCAGGTATTGAACATCGCGTAGAGCAAATGTTTTCTGGAGTAATAAGCGGATATATCTCGCTAACCCGATGGGTAGACATCGTCTCTACTGCACCCGCAAAAATGTTTGGCATGTTTCCTACAAAAGGATCAATCAGTCCAGGCTCCAATGCAGACATTGTCATCTTTGACCCTCACAAGAAACATGTGATCTCAGCTACAACTCACAATATGAACGTAGATTTTTCAGTTTACGAAGGCACACAACTCACCGGAAAAGTTGAAACAGTATTTCTTCGTGGATCGCGCGTTGTAGACAACTCTCAGTACGTCGGGTCGAAAAGCAACGGACGCTTTGTTAAGCGCGGTCTCTGCCAACACATCAAATAGTGAGAGTTTTAGATCGTTCCCGAGTCGAGCAGCTGTTGAAACCTTGCTGCATCGATTATCGGAATCTTGAGTTCGTTGGCCTTCGTCACTTTTGATGCGCCTGGGTCGGAACCCACTACTACGCAATAGGTTTTGGCACTCACTGAGCCTGGTGATTTGCCACCGCGATCTTTGATCGCTGCTTCGGCTTCTTCTCTCGTAAAGCCTTCGACACTGCCAGTAACAACGATGGCTTTGCCGAGGAGTGTTTGCGCGAGTTGCGACACCTGCACGTTGCCAAAGTCGACGCCTGCTTTTTTGAGTTTGGTGATGATGGCTTTGTTTTGTTTTTGGTTACACCAGCTGATGATTGATTGTGCGATTGATAGGCCGACACCATCAATGGTGCTCAGTTGCTCTTCGGTTGCTGTGACGATGTTGTCGAGGTTGCCGAATGTTTTAGCCAATGACTCTGATGCTGCAGGGCCGAGGTGTTTGATGCCAAGCGCGGTGA
>Ga0194055_10001895_pt1 | contig 16836 bp, 13 predicted proteins | sample SepL449m_MetaG_FD_155482 | JGI IMG/M metagenome (GOLD analysis project Ga0194055, IMG submission 155482) | Anoxic zone freshwater microbial communities from boreal shield lake in IISD Experimental Lakes Area, Ontario, Canada - Sep2016-L442-9m | ecosystem: Environmental > Aquatic > Freshwater >... | reverse complement strand
TTCCATTGGGGGCTGGAACGTTTCAGTTGCATAGTCGCCCCGGCGCAACCAAAGTCATTTTCCTCGACTTCGACGGACATACAACTCAAAGTACGCAGTGGAACAGCTCTTCGGTCCCATCGATTGTGACCACCGCATTTGATATGGATTCGAATCCGGGGACTTTCAGCGCGGCAGAACAGGCCGTGATCACTGAAATCTGGCAGCGTGTCGCCGAGTGTTATTCACCGTGGGATGTCGATGTCACGACCGAGGCCCCGACTGTTCCCGATCTGATCAATACTGGCGGCGGTGATACGAAGTGGGGAATGCGAGTGTTGTTTGGTGTTTCGACACCCAATCCCGCCCCTGGCGCCGGTGGCGTCGCCTATCTCTATTCGTTCGGGAAGAACCTCGGAAACGGTGTCGATGAACCATGTTTTGTTCTGCAGCAGGGGATGGGGACCGGGGCCAAGGTCAATGCTGACGCCTGTGTTCACGAAGTTGGGCATACGCTGGGTATGAATCATGACGGTCGCAGCAGCCCGGTCGAAGGTTATTACCAGGGGCATGGGTCAGGCAAGGTCTCATGGGCTCCTCACATGGGGGTCGGGTACTACGTCTCGCTCGTTCAGTGGAGCAAGGGTGAATACCTGAATGCAAACAACCAGGAAGATGACATGAGCAAGATCGCCACCTTGTGGGGTTTTGGTTATCGCCCGGACGACTTTGCAAATTCCACCGGTGCCGCCAAGGCTATCGCGGGAGCTGCAGGAACAAATGTCTTCAACATTAACACCAGCGGTGTGATCGAAACTTCATCCGACGCCGATTGGTTCAAAGTCGTTTGTGCAACGGGAACCTTAAAGCTCGACGCTGTTGGTGGCCCTGCGAATACCATGCTGGATATTCAATTGAGCGTGTATGATTCGAAAGGGAACCTGGTTGTGGCAGCGAATCCCCCGACTGATGTGATTGCTTCGATCAATCAGACGGTCGCTGCCGGAACTTACTACGTCAAGATTGAAGGGGTTGGCCTGGGTGATCCGCTCGGTACAGGATACACCGACTATAGCAGCGTTGGGCAATACACGATCACGGGGACTTACAGTACGAAGGGACTGCTGGGGGCACCGGTTCTGACGGTCGCGTCGGATCTGTTCTATGGAGTGAAAGACAATCCGAAACCGATCAACCCGAATATCAAGGTCGCCGATCCAGACAACACCACGCTCGCCGGAGCCACCGTCAAGATTACCAACGTGATCCCAACAGAAGACTTGCTGAGCATCAAACTGGATGCTGGCACGATGGGGAATATCACAGCCAGCTACAACTCTTCGGCTGGCGTCCTGACGCTGACTTCAGCGGGAGCGACCGCATCGGTGGCCAATTTTGAAGCGGCACTGCGAGCTGTCAGCTATTCGAATTCCAAGTCCAGTCCGTCGGTCACTTCCCGTCGAGTCGAGTTTCAGGTCAACGATGGGACGATCACAAGCAATCCGCTGACAAGCACGATTACGATCGGCTTCACGTATATCAACGTCAATTACAACTCTGCCACGAAGACGATGGACATCACAGATGATGCCGCAGATAACGCATTTTCGGTCACGCTTCGAGGGACTCAGCTCACCGTGGAAGCTGCCGGATCAACGCGCATCGGCAACTCCACCAGCAGCAAGGCCAGCTTGACATTCCCTTACTCGGGGGACCTCATTCTCAATATCACGTGCGGGAAGGGGAACGATACGGTTTCCATTGTCGGATTGAAGTCGTCCCTGATCACTGCACACATGGGGGACGGGAACGATGTCATGAACCTGACGTACTGTAATATCGGAACGCTCAATTTGTACGGTGAGGGCGGGACTGACATCTTGAACCCGGTGGGAACAAGCATCACAACAAAGAACTTCGTGCCGTGAGGTTTGGACGCGTCGGTTGGCAGGGCCTGCTGCAATCCGTGGGCTGATAGTCCAAGAAACTTGCAGCCAGTACTTCATTCGAGATGACGCCGCAGCTGAATGGTCGCCTGGCCTGAGGTTTCTTGTGCTGCGAAGCCGGCTTGAACAAGCTGGGCCACCCCTGAGGGGCACGTATCAATTACTGACGTCAGCCAACAACCTTGATCAATAGGAAAAGACCCACGAGACGGGAACGTCACGTGGGTCTTTTTTGTTCGAAACCAATGTTGCAATCGGAAGCCGATTACTTCGCTTCGCTGTCTACGGCCTTGGATGCTTTTGCTTCCTTGGTGGCTGGCTTGGCGGCAGCCTTGGCTGGAGCCTTTTCGGCTGGCTTTTCAGCGGACTTCTCAGCAGTGGCGGCAGGAACTGCAGCAAGTGCCCCGACAGCGGCTGGGGCAGCCGCTGTCGGGGCACTTGCTGGTGTCGACAGTCGCTTGGCCTGATAAGCCTTGATGACTTCGTCGGTAATATCCACGCCTGGATCAACCGTCAGCAGCAAACCTTCGTTCTTTGGAATGACGACGCTCAAGCCACGCTTGGCTGCGGCTTCCTGAATGATCGGCTTCAGATCGGCGCGGAACTTGGCAACCTGGATCTGCTGCAACTGGCCCAGTTGTGCACCGGCCTTGTTCTGGGCTTGAGCCAGAATGTTGCTGGCGTTCTGTCGAATCTGCATGAATTCACGCTTGGATTCTTCAGGAGCCTCGTCGCCCTTTTCCTTGATATCTTTCAGGCGAGTCTGCAGTTCCGTCTCGGCCATGTTCTGGAACGTGACGAGTTCTCGCTTGTAGGCACTTTCTTGAGCCTGGAGTGCTTCGCGCATTTCGAGGCTTTTGCCGGTTTCGGCGGCGACCTTATCCAGATCGACGACCGCAATACCGCCACGGGATGAAGATCCGCCAGACTGCGTCCCGCAGCCAATTGAACTGATCGTCGCACCAATCAACGCGAGACATACACCAATCTTGCGCATCCAACTCTCCTTCCTTGGAATCTCTGGGTTCGGCCGAATCTGCTCGGCCAGTGCCGGATGTTAGGTGAAAGTGTCGGAATTGGTAAACCCCAAGAATTTTGCTTCTTCTGTTGCGACAAAAGACACCGGGGGGATACAAGGGTTTTGCCCGACAAAACTGTCGAAGGACCGACTCATGAGCGCACTGCTGGAAATTGAGAATCTCAGGACCTACTTCCATTCTGACGCCGGCACTGTCAAGGCGGTCGACGATCTCTCAGTCAAGATCCGGCCGGGAGAAACATTGGGACTGGTTGGCGAGTCGGGTTCCGGAAAATCTGTCACGTCGCTGACGATCATGCGACTGCTTCCCGACGTGGGGGCGAAAATTGCTGGTGGCAAGATTTCGTTTCTTGGTCGCGATCTCGTACAGATGACACGTGCTGAAATGCCCGGCATCCGCGGCAAAGACATCGCGATGATTTTCCAGGAACCGGGGACGTCACTCAATCCGGTATACCGGGTCGGCGATCAAGTGGCCGAGGCAATCCTTCTGCACGAACCCGTAACGCGAGCCGAAGCCCGCCAGCGAGCGCGTGATCTGTTTGTCGAAGTCGGCATCCCTGACCCCGACAGGTCACTCAATAAATATCCGCATGAAATGTCGGGGGGCCAGAAGCAGCGAGTCATGATCGCAATGGCTCTCTCGTGCAATCCCAAACTGCTGATCGCAGACGAACCGACGACAGCACTGGATGTCACGATCCAGGCTCAGATTCTGGAACTGATTCGACGGTTGCGCGATGAACGCGGAATGGCGATCCTGTTCATCACACATGATCTGGGCGTGATTGCAGAAATCGCGGACGAAGTTGCAGTGATGTACCGCGGGAAACTCGTGGAATACGACACGGTTCGCAACGTCTTTTCCAAGCCTCAGCATCCTTACACCAAAGGCCTTTTGGCCTGCCGCTCACGTCTGGATACCACGCGCCGCCGATTGCCCACGGTCGCTGATTACATGCAGACCACCACCGACGCAACGGGCCAGATCGTCATCACGGAAAAGGAGCTCACTGCTGAACGCCTGAAGGAGATTGAAGGGCGGGGGCGCGGTCGGCTGTTGCATCCGCGGCCGGATGCGAATCCGATTTTGGCTTCAAAGGATTCGCAGCAGTCCTGCGTTCTCTCCGGAACGCAGCCTCTGCTGCAGGTCAATGATCTGAAAGTTTACTACCCGATCAAGTCCGGGTTGCTGCGTACGGTCGTCGGTCACGTCAAAGCGGTGGATGGAATCAGCTTCGATGTCTACAAAGGTCAGACCCTTGGTCTGGTCGGGGAATCTGGGTGCGGCAAGACCACTACCGGCCGAGCCATCTTGCGACTGATTCCGATGACCAGCGGAAGTGTCACGTTTGAAGGGATGAACTGGGCAGAATTGCGGGGCGCCGAATTGCGTCGTCAGCGTCGCCGAATGCAAATCGTCTTTCAGGACCCCTACAGTTCGCTGAATCCCCGATTGACTGTGGAAGCGATGCTGATGGAGGCCATGAGTGTTCACAGCCTGGGGAAAAGTACTCAGGATCGGCGTGATCGAGCGGCCAGTCTGCTGGAAGAGGTCGGTTTGATGCCGGAACATCTGGTTCGCTATCCGCACGAATTTTCAGGGGGGCAGCGGCAGCGGTTGTGTATCGCCCGTTCGCTCGCGGTCGAACCCGATTTTCTGATTTGCGATGAATCCGTTTCGGCACTGGATGTTTCGGTCCAGGCCCAGGTTCTGAATCTGCTGAAGGATTTGCAGGAAAAGCGTGGGTTGACGTATGTGTTTATCAGCCACGACTTAAGCGTCGTCAAATTCATGTCGGACATGATGGCCGTCATGAACGCGGGAAAAATCGTCGAGTTTGGGCCGTCGGATGAGATTTATGCGAACCCCAGTAACGAATACACCCGAAAGCTGATCGCAGCGATCCCGCAGCCAACAATGTCAGCCATCGAACGTCGAGAACGAGCCCGACTTGAGCAACGAAAGAACGTGTAGCTGCGCTTTGATCGAAGTGTCAAGGTGGAAGCACATTGTCAGAAACCCGTCAGCAGCTTCCGCCGACGGAGAGGTTTCTCAAATCGATCCAGTCGTTACAATTGGCACAACTGTCCTGGCAACGATTGTGATTTTCGCCGCAATTCCGGGAACTAACTTCCCTGATCCGTCGTCTGAGAGTCGGTGATCGTGAACGCAATACCCGACCAAACCCTGATTGACCAATGCCTGGCTGGTCGACGTGAAGCCTTCGGGCAACTCGTCGAGCGGTACCAGCATCGTTTGTATCATGGCCTGCTGCATGCATTAGGTTCTGCAGAGGATGCTCAGGACATCGCGCAAGAGGCGTTCGTACATGCCTTTGAGAAGCTTTCGAGCTTCAAGGGTGAGGCGGCGTTTTATTCGTGGTTGTTCCGCATCGCTTTGAATGCGTCAGTCAGTGCCCGACGAAAGACGCGACGTATGTCGGCTTCGGTGGAAACACGGCGTGACGAATCCGGGCTGGAGCCGACGGACGAAAATCCCGCCAGTGAGCCATCTTACGCCATGGATGTCTCGGATCGCCAACGTCTAGTTCGTCAGGCATTGTCGGAGCTGTCCGAGGAATTTCGGACGGCTCTGGTGCTAAAGGAAATGGACGGAATGAGTTATGAAGAAATTGCCGAAGTCATCGAAGTCCCCCTGGGGACGGTTCGCAGCCGAATCCACCGCGCACGGCTGGAATTGCGTGCCAAACTTTCCATGCTTCTGAAACCTGAACTCTTGTAGACTAGAATCCATCCCGTTTTCGGATTTTCCCCCTGTAATCCAGCCTCGCCTGAATCCCGCAAGTTGAGTATTGTTCAAGACGGTATTGTTCAAGACAACCGCACCCGGTTGTCGGCAGGAAGAACCAAGCATTATGAATCCGCAGAGCTCAGATGAATTGATCTCGGCCTACTTCGATGGCGAAGTATCACCCGAGGAGCGAACTGCGGTCGAACGTCTGTTGACCGAGAGTGATGATGCTCAACGGGAACTGAATGAGACGTCTCGACTCTCGGCTCTGCTGCATTCATTTCCGCGCGAATCAGCCCCGGCCGATCTTGCCGGAAACGTCCTGCAACAGACCAGTCAGTTGGAACTTCCACGTGTGGCCCCGGTCCGCTCGTCGCGGAATGTCTGGCGTGAATGGCGGGCGGCGTTGATTTCGGCGGTCAGTACCGCCGCTGTCTTGATCGTCATCTGGAATATCTTCGATGTTCCCAACGAGGCACGTCACCCCCTGGCGCAGTTGGATCTTTCTAAAGCGGCCGTGAATGCACCGTTTGGCGTGCCGCCTTCAGTGGGCGTATCATCTTCAGATGCTGTACCAGCACCAGCCTCGGCTCCCCTGATGGCCGAAGCTTTGCGCAAACAGCAGCGTTTTGAAATGGCCAAGGTTGATCCCATGGCTTCTGGCCCTGGTGCTGCCAACTCTGGTGCTGCGGGTATTCCTGGAAGGGATATGAAAGCGGATTCCGCAGTCGCGCCACCTGTTGCAGTGCAGTCAGACCAAGCACTGACGATCGCCAGTGCTGTGCCTGAGCAGAAGCCGGGGGTCGCCAGAAAGATGGCAGCGGTTCCTGCGATTCCTGCGCCTGCACCACCTGTAGCAGCACCGCGTGAAGCGGCTGCGATGACTCTTGCCGAAGCACCGATTGTGGATGTCGAGGAACTCGATTCTGAAGTGAAACTGTCGAATGACAGGTTTCTAGAAGGGCTGCAGGCAGGCAAAGTCCTGAGATATGTGCCTCAACCGGCCGATCCTGCGAGCAATGTCGCCGTTGTTGATTTGCAGGTTGTCGATGTGGATCGTGGATTGGCGGAAATCCAGGTGATGTTGCAAAGGCACTCCATTCGCCAGGTCAAGGATGGCGCGAACCGCGACGTTCGAGCCAAGCAAGAGTCGAAAGAGGCGGAACTCGACGAGTTAGTGTTTATTTACGCTTTCGCACCCGGGGAACGGTTGGCTCATGCGCTTCAGGACGTAAACCTGCATCCCGACTTGTTCCCGAAGTGGTCCTCGGCTCAGCCTCTGCAAATCGCCGCGAATACTGCTCCGATTGCCGATAAGGCAAAATCGGCTGCGAAGAAGGTGCAGGGGAAGGGACAACCAGGTGATGCGGTCAACGCAGACGCGATCGAATCTTCCGTCAAGCGGGAACTCGAGATGCCGGAATCACAATTGGCTGTTCAGGCGTTAGCTCTGCGAAATTCGTATCAGAGCATCCAGTCAAACTCGATCACGAATTCCAATGTTGCAACGAATAGTTTGAAAAGCTCACAAAACGGGATTCGTGCGTTTGGCGGAGCTACTAAGGATTTGCAAATTCCAGACGGGAAAGTTCAAAACGGGCAAGTTCCAAATGCCGAGAATCGAAGTCTAAACATCGGTAATGGAGTCGCAATGGCGCGTCGGGCAGGTCCGACGGCAGGTAATTCATCGGAAGGTTACGAGGTCATTCGAATCCCGACGGTTGAGATGAATGCTTCTGCGAATGAATATTTGACGCGAGGGCTCAATGGGAATGTAGACCGGGGCTTGAATGATAAGTCTCTGGCGAATAGCGATCCGGTGGCGAGTCGACCGGCTGTGGGCGGCGCCATGGCACCCAGATCACGGGAATCGGAGAATGCCAACGGCTCGGTGAAAGTACTGTTTGTTCTGCATCCGATGCAGACCGAAGCAGACTCGGCTCCGTCACCCACAAACAATCGCGACAAGTAATAGCGATTCGTGGCGTGTTGCTTGAGGCCCCTCAATACAATTGACCGAATCCCGCGGCTTCGAATGCGGCTGGATAATGTCGAATCTCGGGATGTCCATCCTTGCCGTTCCAGAGAATGGAAACGACATCAAATCGAGTGCGACGCTGCAGCCACTGGCGTCGCTTCAAATACGCCAATGCCGATTGGGTAATTCGTTTCTGTTTCGCAGCCGTCACCGCTTCGGTAGGGTCACCTGCGATAGAAGTGGCACGAGTCTTGACCTCTACAAATACGATGGTATCGCCATCAACAGCGATCAGATCCAATTCTCCGTGACGTCCACGAAGCTGACGTTCAAGAATCTGAAAACCGCGCCCCTCAAGATACTTTGCGGCGACGGATTCCCCCTGATCTCCGAGCGACATAGTCTTCTGTCGCGGTCTTCGAAAAAGCGAAAGCCATTGCCACACGATCAGGTCCCTTCAGCGAGTTGCATCAAGTAGAATCTCGTTTGATTGGTTGATCGTCAAGATTGCTTCCGGCATTGCAGTTGGACCAACGCCCCGCGATTGATGTGCCTGCGTCCCACTCGATTCCATTTGGTGACCTCTTGCTGATCGCTGATCGCTGAAAGCTGACAGCTATCTTGCTATGATTCCGGCCGAAGGAGAACCACGATGTTGCTCAAATTTGACGACTTACGAATTCCTGTAGCCATAATATTTGGCGGACTGATGCTTTCCGTGGGTTGCAGCAATCCCGGTCGCGTGACACAGGATTCCCCGACACAAAAAATCGATGCGGCTTTGGCCCGGATTTCTGACGAAAGTGAAGCCACCATGGAGGAAACCACCGACGAAACACCATCGGCCCCCGTTGACTATAACCCGCTGACTCGCGAAGAAGAGCGAGTCATCATTGGTAAAGGGACGGAACGTGCATTTGTCGGTGAGTACACGACGACCAAGGACCCTGGTACGTATGTCTGCCGTCGCTGTAACGCTTCCCTCTACCACGCTAAAGACAAGTTTGAAAGCCATTGCGGCTGGCCCAGCTTTGACGACGAAATTCCAGGAGCTGTCCAGCGAGTTCCTGATCTGGATGGACGCCGGACGGAAATCATCTGCAAGAACTGCGATGGGCACCTGGGCCATGTCTTCCTCGGCGAAGGCCTGACCGACAAGAACACGCGTCACTGCGTGAATTCACTGTCGATGAAGTTCTATGCCGAAGGAAAGACATTGCCACCGGTGGTCAAGAAGCCGTGACCCGTCACATTCCCTTGTAAGCCAGTATTGGTTTCAGTTCCCGAATGATGCGAGTCAGTTCCCTCTGCGCTCGCATCACTCGATGAATGTCCTTGTAGGCCGACGGTGCCTCATCGCGAATCGCATCGGCACGTCGCTGATCAAACCAGATCCCTTTCATCTGCTGGTTGAGTTCGTGTCGTGAGATGCTTTTCCGAGCCAGGTGTCGCGCCAGCGACCGCCCCGCCCCATGTGAACTCGATCGCAACGCCGTTTTTTCACCACGCCCTGTCACATGAAAGCTGTGGTTTCCCATCGAACCTGGGATCACTCCTGGTTCGCCTTCGCTGGCAGGTAATGCCCCTTTGCGGTGAACCCACAGTTCTTCGCCGAAATGTGTCTCACGCCTAACATGGTTGTGATGACAGTGAATTAACGTGGACCAATCGAGGCTGGTTGAAAAAAACTCTTGCAACAACGCCTCGACGGCACGAGCCATCGCCAGACGGTTCTGCATCGCGTATTCCGTGGTCCATTCCTGATCCGATACGTACGCCAAACCCTCGGGGGTGGACGCGTCGAGATATCCCAGTCCGGAAGGAGCCTGCGTCGTTCGTCGCAGGTGATGTTCGGTGATCGCCTGGCCCATACCGCGCGAACCGCTGTGTAACATCAGCCATAATCGACCGTCGACGTCCGACTGTAACTCGACAAAATGGTTGCCGCGGCCCAGAGTCCCCAATTGAAACAGTCCGTCACGGACTTTCAAGGTCTCGAGAGTCGAGGCACTCAGGGGCTTTTCGTTCAGACTTTCAGGCAATTGCTCCGGTAAATGAGACTTCGCATGTTTGTTCGAGGGGGTCCGCCGATAGAGTCCCGCCATCACTCGGCCAGCGCTCATTTCATTCGACAGGACATCGGCACTCAGGTCACATGCGACAGCGAGCATGCCGCACCCGATGTCTCCACCAACCGCCAATGGATAAATCAAATCGTTCGTGGCAATCACCGTTCCATTGCAGACATCCCCCGCCAGATGGACATCCGGCATCACCGCCACATAGCGGACATCTTCGGACCGTGCCAGTCGCTGCAATGATTTGGAAACATCGCTCGGCAAAGGCTCGGTAACCCACATGGCCACATTTGCTGAATCGGGGTCGTGAGTCATTCCAGTCCCCCTTCTGGTGCTGGTTTCGCAGGGCTGTTCAGACTCAACTGGAAGATCAGTTCAGGAACCTTGCGGCGACTGATCGAGCGAGCCACTTCGGCTCGCAACCGTCCTGTTGCTTCCTGCAGATGCTGCAGAATGGCGATCGGTTCAACACCGTCAGCGAGATCGAGCGGCTGGACCGTGACCAGTAACCGTGTCGCATCCGGTGCCGGGGAGACTTCACTGACCAGCAGGCCACGTAAGACATCATCGCGACTGTCTCCGGATAACACATAATTCAACGTTTCAAACACCTGCCGACAGACCTGCCAGTCCTTGCGGCTGTCGCGGCGGCTTCGCGTCGGTTTGAAAAAGTCTCGTGGATCGAGACCATCATCCGGGCCAGGTTGCCCGCACATCGATTCGAGTTTCTGATGAGATGACTTGCGCTTCATGAGCGTAAAAACTTTCAATATCCGTACGACGAGTGCAGCAAACCATTGGCCTGCTGATGTCGTGCGGAGGAATTTAGAAACAGAAAGAGCGTGGCCGGTGAAACATCGCCGACCACGTACGTGGGCGCACACCGATCAGGCTGTGCATCACAACACGTGGGTGAGAATGCGCCCAAAGAGAGCGAGGGCGCTCAGAGTCCGAGCCAGTTCCTGCTGCAATCAAGCAACGAGGGATTGCTGGCTCAAGGATTCAGTGAAGAGGATATTCGCGGCCATGATGGACCTCCTGCAAAAGACGGCGCACAGATGACGTTGCGTCCGTGTTGTTGTGAGCAGGACACGCGAAAGTCGGGACAGGTTCGCGTGAAAAATGCGTCGATGCGCGTCATGACGAGTTTTTGGGATCGATCAATCAGCCGGAACGCGCTGGCGTCCGGTTTTAACCGTGGGTTAGTGCGGTTAGTGCCCAGCGGCTGGTGGTCCAACTCGAACTTTCAGCCGCAGCAGGGTGGCCGGTGTTGGTTCACTTAGGATTACCCATGATTGCCGCTCGTCACTTACTCCGGGCTTTCGCAGAGCCGGTGTACCTCGCCACTCCGTCGTTCATCACTATTCGGCGAACGGACGCGTGGGCTTTTCTCGTGGAACTCGGGCGGCACCGGTTTGAGCCACTCGACTGAGAATCGGGAGTTCCAACGAGTCGCGGCTGATTCGCTGTGAAGGAATTTCAGCGACGTTGAGCCCCTCCTGCTGAAATGGCGACTGCAATTCGAGATCCTGAGTCAGGGGGAGTTCTTGCGCTCGAGGAAGCTCATCATTTCGAGGTCGGGCTACGGCCTTGGAGTCAGGCGACTGACCGCGAATTGTATTTCCTTTCCTCGGGGCAGGTGTCGTGTTCTCGGCAACCTGAGTCCCCTTCGGCAGTTTGTATGCAGGGCTTCCGGCCAGAACCCATTTGTCCCAGGCCGCTTCCAGAACTTCGATACTTTCCACGTTGTACAAGTTCTTCAATGCGACTTCCCAGCTCTGTTCGTGGGCCAGTTGCAGGAATGTCACGTACGTTCGCTTGTCGCTGCGCTGAATCAAGAAGTCTGCCAGCGAGTGACCTTCGGCATACAGGGTCAGAACCTGCTGTTTTTCTTGAGGATAGTTCTTCATTTCCAGCAGCGACTTCAGCGGGATTTTGCGAGACGTGTTCATCACTTGATCATGAATCTTTCGCAACCGCATCCGTTCGGATTCATTCTCAATCAGGGAGGCTGCTCCTTCGTCGGCCCAGCGCGGCAATGGACGGCGGAAGTAGCAGGCGAAGATGGTGTGATTGATTTCGTGGGGCAGAACGGAATCCATGATCTGCTGCTCACCCCCCGCGACTTTCATGTTCCAGCCGTAGACTTCGCCGTTTTGAAAGTTGAACGTTGTTTCACCTTGAGCTCCCATCGATCCAACCGTGACTTCAATGGGACAGGGAGAAGACCAGTTGCCAGGAAGTGGCTTACCTGTCCATTCGATAGCCAGTTCGTTCCGGTAGATTTCGGCTGCGTCGCCCACCTGTTTGGCGAATTGTGCTGTCGGAGCGGTCACCACGAAGTTGGGTGTCCGGTAGCCAGCGCCCAATGAGGACAGAGCGCCGACGATAAGCAGACTGCGGAAAAAAGCGTCCATGCTGGTTCCGAGATGATCGAGATTGGTGAAAGGATCGAGTGGCAGGTATCCATACCAAACCTCTCGACTTCGGGAAGAAAGCTAGCAAACCACGGACCGGCAATTCTCGCCGATCGAATGAAAAATTCGCAACACTCTATCGGGGTGTCACTTGCGTGACTTTCGTGACTTTCCCTGTCGGCCGAAATGGCAAGGTTATTTCCAGCAAACCTGTAAGAGTTACAAACACTCCTCCCAAAATCGGCAAAACTTAACAATTCTCGACCGGAACCGCGCACGGTGAATGAGTGTCAGAACCTTCCTACGTGATACGTTCCGAGACAGTGGCACGCGGTGCGCGACTGGCGTGCGAGTTCTCGCGAGTGGCCGTTCCTGCGACTTTTTGTCGCGTTTGCAGTCGTGGTCGACCCGATACCTACGTGGCTTAGATTCAATACCACTCGCGACATCTGGAGTTTTACCTTGGCGCACCCGCATTTGTTGGTTCATCACCTGCTGAAGCAGTTGGAAAATCACAAGCGAGATCGCAGGGAACGCGACCGTCGACCCGGCTGGCTGAATACTTTCATCCAGCAGACCGCAGCAATGTTTGAACCGTTGGCCGGAGTTGCTCGCGTCGGCTATCAGTGCGATCCGACTCCGGACGGCTGGGAAGCCCGGTTGTACCTGGGTTCGACTGAAATTGTCGGCGGACGTGATGACGGCCGCGAACGACTGATCAGTTTCGAGTTCGACTTTGGGCGTCTTTCCGAAGGCTTTACACGTCTGGACGAATTCCGCTGGAACGTCTGCACGAATGCCGACGGGACAGCAGGCTCGTTTGTCACACTGCGCGGAATGATCGATGACAATTCCGTCTGCCTGAAGATTTATTCTCGCCCGCCCCAAGACATTGGACCTGCATTCCGTTTACGTCCGGACGGAACGCTGGAAGATCTGGTTGCAGTCTGAGTCGGGCGTGTCTCTCATCGGTCGCAACGAGTACTGTCTTGCGGGTACTGCCGTCAGGGGCGACTGTCGAAGTGGTTCAGGAATAAGGTGTGAACTCGCGGTTGAATACACGTAAAAGCAAGAAAGCGGCGATAAAAATCGCCGCTTTCTCGTTTCGTAATCTCAAACGTGACTATCGCAAGTCAATCGAGGGATCAGGATCCCAGCCTGCGACCGAAGCATCCGGGGCCAGGACGAAGATCTCGACGCGACGGTTACGTGCTCGCGAGGCTTCCGTCTTGTTCTGTTCGACCGGCTGGTGCATTCCGTAGCCGGAAACTCCCATTCGCGATTCAGCAATTCCGGACTTTCGCAGGGTTCGCAGCACCGATAACGCTCGGTGAGCCGACAGCCCCATGTTGTCCTGATGCTTTTCCTGAGTACTCTTCTTGGCAACTTGACGATCGTCCGTGTGTCCCGAGACCAGGACCTTCAGGTGCCGGGCGTCGGACTGGTTCATGATACTGGCAAATTCGCTGATGACCTTGATCGCTTCCGGGCGAATTTCGTCGCTTCCTGAATTGAACAACAGGTCGGTCGAGAATTTGCTGACCCCAGTCTGGGCGTCAAATTCGAAGTCAGGATACTTGTCCTTCAGCTTCTTCAGGCGAAGCGTTGCATCGTCCGACAACGGACTGGTACCGGGTCGCTGGACGATGTTACGCATCTGGTCTTCCAGCTGACCATTAGATGCCTGCAGGTTCTGCAGGCGGGCATTCGCGGCATCCAGGCTTTGCTTGGTCGCCAGGTATTGCTGTTCAATTCGGGCCTTTTCGGCAGCGAGTTGGGATTGTGTCATCCCCATCCCATTTCGCTCCATCGCCAGTTGACGATTTTGTTCGTAAAGCTGGTGGGCACGCAATTGGCTTTGCCGTAACGCATTCTTCGGAGTGTTGTTACACCCGATCGAAGTGATCGCCAGGACTGGCAAAGTGAGCAGTAAACAGTTCCGGACAGAAAGTGACATCGAGAACTCCTCGGCAAATGGCGCGGACCGCGACACTCATGCCCGGCAACGCTGCGACAATGCCAGATGTGAACGAATTCACAAGCGGCAAGGTCGCGCCGTCACAGGTCGGGTGACGCCACAGCCATCGTTCAGTTGATGTATTGGAAATGCAGAGAGACGTGAACCAGATGCACTGGCGACCAGACGACTGTCGTTCCCGCGACAATTGATGTCTGGCAGATGCCGATGCGGGGCGGGTTATAGTTTCCGGGCGAATGGATGCCAAGAGGAACCATCAGCAAATCTCCCGGACCCCCGCCCGTTTTTTGGGACTTGGCACTGGATTTCGATGTAGTTCGGCGAATGCTGCCGAATCAATTCCCTTTGGCGGCGAAACTTGCAAGATCACCTGCGGTCTGACCGGCAGACACGCAGGTTGCCGGAGCTCAGTAAGGATTCCCAAAGATCCATTCCCGAAAACAGTTCCGTCATCTACATTTCTGGAAAGTGGACAATTCCGCGACCCCGATCGAGGGGGACACGGTTGCTGGAGGAGTGGGGATGAAGATTCGAAATCGCTGGCTGACCTGGGCCGCTGCGGCCATGGCCGTGGGATTGACTAAGCTGCTGTTTGCCACCTGTCGCAAGGTCTACCTGGGAATTAACGACCGAACCAAGCTCAATTACGTTCCTGGCCCCGATGATGACCATCGCTATGTCCTTTGCCTTTGGCACGATGTTCTGCTGATACCGACATTTGCAGCCCCGCGCCGTCTGCGTGAGAATACGTGTTGCCTGGTGAGTCAACATCAGGACGGGTCATACCTCGCCAATGCCATGTCACTCATGGGATACAGTACGGTTCGTGGTTCAAGTCGTCGCGGGGGAGCTCAGGCGGTTCGGCAATTGCTGGAAGATACGGCAGGTAAGCATATTGTGATCACCCCCGACGGGCCTGGCGGTCCGCGTCGACAATTGAAGGCAGGGGTGGTTTACATCGCCTCGCAATTGGGGCGTGACATTGTTCCCGGTGCCTTCAGCGTCACAAGCGCCTGGCGTCCCAAAGGGCGATGGACGGATATGGTGATTCCCAAACCCTTCAGTACGATCTACGTTGCGATGGGTACACCAATCAGCGTTCCGGCAGACATCAGCCGAGATCAGCTCGACCAGTACGTGGCTCAGGTTCAGGTGGAAATGGACCGATTCAGTGCGGAAATTGAAGGCCTCGTATCCGGTGCTGTTATCACCGCGCCGGAAGAGTCAGTTCGCAGAGCCGCTTGATCAGTCGGTGCCAGAGTCCGCTCCTAACTCCGAAGGAGTTACGCCTCATAGCCCAGGGTTGCGAGCACAGCGAGCTACCCTGGGTCACGAATGTGCGCGGGATTTGTACCCCAACGGGGTTCCGTCATTCCTCGTTCACCGTGACGCAACCCTTTCAGGGTTGATGATTCCATCCACGACGCGCCCCCAGGGTAGCCGCGAATCGCGGCAACCCTGGGCTGTAGGACGCAACTCCTTCGTAGTGTCTCTCTTGCGTAACGGCGAGATTCTTCAGTTCTCCGAAGTTGAAGTAGCCATTCTCTCGGGATTTCATCGGTTCCGGGGTTAACTCTTGCCGTGATTGGCGCCGAGAGAACATAATGAGTTCCGGTCGAATGACGTTCCTTTTCTGTCAGGGCTTCGCCGATGAGTCCATTTGATGCGATGCGTGCCGAACAATTGAAGGCACTGGTCTGCCGACGGGATCTGCTGAAGGTCGGGCCGCTGGCCCTTTCCGCTTCGATCCTGCCGAGTTTGATGACGGGTTCGCTCAAAGCGGAAGTCGCCGTAGCTCCGAAAGCTCGCGCCAAATCGATCATCTTTCTCTGGATGGCGGGCGGGGTCACTCATATTGATTCTCTGGATCCGAAGCCGGAAGCCCCAGAACTCATTCGTGGAACATTGGGGGCCATCCCGACTGCTCTGCCGGGAACGTTTTTCAGTGAATCGTGCCCAAACCTGGCACGCATCGCCAAAGATCTCGCCGTCGTCCGGTCGTTCTCGCACGACAGTGATGACCACCTGCTTAGTCAGGTCTATACGCTTTCCGGCCGCAAGGTGACTCAGGCACAACTCTTTACAGAACCGAACATCGGGTCCATCGTGCAGTACCTGCTCGGATCGCGGAACGGGATGCCGGGCTATATTGCCGTGCCAGGGATTACTCGGCCTGGTCCTCCACCGCATAACCTGTTTGTCGGAGGTTGGCTGGGGAATCAATACGCTCCTTTCTGCATTGGCGGGCAACCGGAGCAGCCGGACTTTACGGTGGGCGAGAAATCCGAGAACCCGTCGCCACTGGCGGACGAAGATCTGAACCCGCCGGAACTGCGATTCCCTCAGGAAGTGACGATCGGCAGACTTCAACGCCGCAGCCATTTACGCAGCAGTCTGGAAGAAACCTTGAAGGGGATCGATCGCACCGGAGCGTTACCGGCGATGGAAGGTCACTACGGTGGAGCTCTGAAGCTGCTGATGTCGCCGCAGGTCAGGAACGCGTTTGATGTCACCGCGGAAACGACTGCGACGCGTGAAGACTACGGTCGCACGAAGATCGGGGGGCGCTGCCTGCTGGCTCGACGTCTGGTCGAAGCCGGAGCTCGCTTTGTGATGGTCGACTACGGGTATGATGCTGACTATGGCAACTTGTGGGACATTCACAA
>Ga0194055_10001893_pt1 | contig 16840 bp, 15 predicted proteins | sample SepL449m_MetaG_FD_155482 | JGI IMG/M metagenome (GOLD analysis project Ga0194055, IMG submission 155482) | Anoxic zone freshwater microbial communities from boreal shield lake in IISD Experimental Lakes Area, Ontario, Canada - Sep2016-L442-9m | ecosystem: Environmental > Aquatic > Freshwater >... | reverse complement strand
TCACGCCCCTCTGTGCTACCCCTGCGCGAGCAGCGCAAACGGGGGTTGGGGGAAAACCACCAATCTCCCGATCAAATACCTTTAAATCAACAAGCTGGTAAGCGACCGGCGGAGGCGCGATGACAGTGCGTGATCCCATGTCTTTGCCAAACCCGTTCGAGGCTGCAGGTTCCAACATCCCACTGCCGGCGCTCACGCTTCGGGCTCTGACGAACCAAGAACCCAGTGGGATAGTCCTCCAGACTGTGATCAAAAGCTCTGAAATCTCTAACGGGATCCGCCGGTCCGTTCCTTAATCACCGGAACAACTGGTTCGAATCCTCTCGCAGTGCATCGCGCGTGCGGATCGCCCGCTCGGAAGCTTCTTGTGCACTTGCATCCAATACGGTGATGTGACCCATTTTTCGTCCTTGGCGTGCATCCCGTTTTCCGTACAGGTGCAAGTGCGTGGAAGGCTCAGCGAAAGCCCGTTCAAAGTGCGGCTGGCTCGTTCCCCATACATCTCCTAACAAGTTCACCATGGCGGCCGGGCGGAGAAGGGACGTATCTCCCAAAGGCAAATTGCAGACCGCGCGAACCTGTTGCTCGAACTGACTGGTCGGACACGCTTCGATCGTCAAGTGTCCTGAGTTGTGTGGGCGCGGTGCCAATTCATTGACCATGACGTCTCCGTGCGCGTCGACGAAGAACTCGACGCACAGGAGTCCTTCGAGTTGGAGTGATTCGGCGATCCCCCGGGCGATGTTTTCTGTTTGGGACGCGATGCGATGCAGTTCGTCGGATGCGGGGCACGAAGTCACATCGAGAATATGGTTCGCATGGGTGTTGGTGAACATCGGATAGATGGCAACTTTGCCACTCGGGTTGCGCGCCACCAGAACCGATACTTCCGCTTGAAAGGGAATCCATTTTTCGGCGATCAGTGGCTCTGGTCCAAGAATCTCGATGGCATCATTGGCTTCGATGAGGGTCCGGACTTTGCGTTGCCCCTTGCCGTCGTATCCCCACTTGGCTGTCTTGATGACCAAGGGCCAACCAAGCTGTTCGACGATGGCCGGGATTTCCTGGTAGGTTTGGACTTCGCGAAACGGGGTCACCGGAAACCCTAAATCGCGAAGCGTGCTTTTCTCATGGAGACGGTGCTGGGCGATCGCGAGAATTTCTACGCCAGGGCGAACGATTGTGACCTCGGCAGCGCGCTGCACGGCTTCCAAGTGGATGTTTTCGAATTCCAGCGTGATCACATCCACTTTTTCAGCAAAAGTTCGCACGGCGTTTGGATCGAGATAATCTCCCTGGACCGTTTCGTTTGCAACCTGGGACGCGGGACTGTCCGATTCCTCCGTGAAGACCACCACGCGATAACCCATGCGTTGGGCGGCATGTGCGAACATCCGTCCCAGCTGTCCTCCTCCGAAGACCCCCAAGCTCGCGCCGGGCAAGATCATCCCTTGTCGGGCATCCTTCATGATCGAAAATCTTTCTCTTCCAGGACAGCGGCTTCGAGAACTTTTTCGGTCTGTGATTCGATGAACTGCGCTAGTCGGGTTCGCAAGCCATCATTGTGAAGCGCGAGTATTCGCACTGCCAGCAAGGCAGCGTTCTTCGCGCCTGCCGCTCCGATAGCCAATGAAGCGACAGGAACGCCCCCGGGCATTTGCACAATACTCAACAGAGAATCCAGTCCGTTCAAGGCTTTGCTTTGGACGGGCACCCCCAGGACCGGTAGCGATGTGCAGGATGCCACCATGCCGGGTAGATGCGCTGCACCACCTGCCCCTGCGATCAGTACTTGAAGACCGCGCCCGGCTGCTTTTTCTGCATATTCGACCATCCATTTCGGTGTGCGATGCGCGGAGACGACGCGCGCTTCATAGACGATGCCGAATTCGTCCAGAACACGGCACGATTCCTTCATGGTTTCCCAGTCTGATTGGGAGCCCATGATGACGCCGACTTGGGCGTCGGTGGCGTGGAGAAGCTCTGCGTGTCGCATGTTATCCTCGACTAAGTGCAGGATGGAGGGAAGTGAGCTGCGAGGTTTTCCCTATTCAATGAGTAGGCCCCGACTCCGTTCTTCGAATGGACGACTTCGTGGCAAAAAGTCCCGGCAGTTCAACAGAGATTGTTCATCGTCCCGATCATGGATGAATTGACAAGATGGTTTGAGGCTGAATCCAACGAATCCGCAGGAATGCCGCAACGATAAAACGACCCGTCCCGAATCCGCTGCGAGAAGCAGTCCGTCGAAATCCATCTGCTTCCCGGCATTGCATCAGCCGGGAGTTCCGTCCCCCGAAATCATCGAAGGACCAGAGCCGAGTGTCTTTTCGTAGGTGCCATCCCCAGACTTGACGTATTTCGTGAAACCGTGGCGCTTCAGCTTTTCGTCGCTGATCGACTGTTTCATCGCTCCATCCGACCACGTTCCACCGATGGCGGTCCGGGCTGGGATTCGACGAATAGCCTGACCTGTTTCCGGATGCACGGTCAATGGCTCGGCCGACATGCTCTGAAGCAGTTCAAAGGTTTCGCCGTCGCTACCATCCTGAGTGAGCGCTTCGTATACGTAAATCGGCATCGGTAAATCAGCTCCAATTCCTACCCGCCGACCCGGTGGACCATGCGAAGGAAAAATGTCGCAGGCTTGCGATTGGTCGTCTTCCTATTATCCTAGAGCCAGATTGGTGAAAATCAAATTGCGGAGGGCTATTCGGTCCGATCGCTTTCCAGTTCGCCGAAGAAGCCCTTCTCTCCCGCTTCTTCGATGGAAACTTCGCGAACTAGCCAAGGATGGCCGGTTTCGACGTCCTTGTGATTTCGGAATGACTGGGCGCGGCAAAGGACGACGGCAGATCGTCAAAGGCGGATTCGACGTTGGTTGGACAGTGTCAATCCTCTCGAATCCTCAAGAAATCTCAGCCCTTTGCGATTTCCCGCAATTTACAATCCATTCTACTCACCTTGGACGATTCATCTTTAGATCTAACGGAAAGAGTCGTATGCCGCAGAAGCGCATCCCCACCGTGGTTCGTTTTGTTTTAGCAATGAGCTTGGCTCTGATGCCCACATTGGCGTTGGCCCAAAGGGTCGATACCAAACCAGATGTCGGCATTCAAAATCATCCCATCGAAGACTACTTGATCATTGGGGCGACCATCGTGACGTCGCCGGGTCAAGTTATCGAGGGGGGACAGATATGGATCGCGGACGGCAAGATCGTAGCGGTCGGAACCAATTTACAGGTTCCTGCAGGACTACGAACGCTCGATTTGAAGGGAAAGACAATCTATCCAGGCTTCGTCGATGCCGGGATCGAAGTGGACTTGCCTGAATGGGATGCGACCAAGGGAACGCCCCATTGGAACTCCGAAATCGTCGCCCAACGTTCTGTGACGGACGATGGTGCTGCTCCCCCTGTGCTCAGCAAACTGCGTAAGGCCGGGATCACGGCGGCTCTGATCGCTCCCAGCAGCGGGATCATCAAGGGGAGCAGTTCCGTGCTGTTAGCAGATGACGGTCCGTTGACGGAAACCATTCTCAAGGACAATGTCGCTCTGCACGTCCGCCTCTCGGTAACGCGAGGCCGCGGACGAGACGGCTATCCCTCGAGCCCGATGGGCGCCGTCGCCCTAGCCCGCCAAACCTTTCACGATGCCCTGTGGTACGAACAGGCGTGGAGAGCTTATCGCGCATCGACGAACCTGCCGAAACCAGAAACCAATTCGGCTCTTGAAGCGATTCAGAAGCACGTTCAAGCTGGCAAGCCGGTCGTCTTCGATGCGCTGAATGAACAGTACGCGTTGCGAGCCGATTCCTTTGCACGCGAGTTCGGTTTGAAGGCGATCCTTCGCGGTACAGGCCAGGAATATCAATTGCTCGATCCAATCGCGCGAACTGGCCGTACGATTATTTTGCCTTTGAACTTTCCCAAGCCACCTAATGTGGCGACTTTCGAAGCAGCCATCGAATCCGAACTTGAAGAACTGATGCACTGGGAGCTTGCTCCCGAAAATCCTGGTCGATTAGCAAAGGCCGGTGTGCCCTTCGTGTTGACCAGCCAAGGCCTTTCGGATGCCAGCGAATTGGTTCCCCAAATCCGCAAGGCGATTGCGAGAGGACTGGATCCTACGACCGCTCTGGCAGCGATCACTACCGCTCCTGCTGCCTTGCTCAACGTCGAAGAACAAGTCGGCACGATCGCGTCAGGACGATGGGCAAACTTGGTCGTCACCAGCGGTTCTCTTTGGGATGAAAAGACCAAGATCGAAGAAGTCTGGGTCCGCGGCAAACGCCCTGTGTCTGCTTACAAGAATGGATCGAACATCGATGGACAGTGGGATTTGCAAGCCGTGTCGACCCTTGCGGCTCCAGGCTCGACCAAGGCATGGCCGAACAACTTGGTGCTCACCATCAAAGATTCGGACAAGCGGCTTAGCGCTTCGCTGGCAAACCCGCTGGCTGCCGAGGTGGCACCGGTAGCCGAAGCCAAATCCCCTTCGGATGTTGTCGAACCTCCGAAGGCTCCCGATGCCGTCGCTCCCGCTGGAGAAGGTGACAAGGAGAAGGAAAAAGAAGCCAAATCGGATACACCCGCGGACGATAAAGCCGAAGCCAAGAAGGACAAAGATTCTCCAAAGGACAACGGCTTGAAACTCAATGGAGCCCGTTGGGGGGATCAAACATTGAGCGGCACGTTCAATACTAAGCCTATCGATAAGGAAAACGCGGGGGTCGCACAATTGTCGTTGGCGTACCTTGCCAATGCGAATGCGGATGGGATTTGGCAAGGATCTATCTTGTGGCCAGATGGTACACAACAATCGATTCGTGCCGTTCGCAAACCCGAGCCTCCCAAAACCGAAGCCGAAAAATCGGATGCTACAGGGAACAAGAGCGAGGGATCCAACGAACGACCAGGGCGAGGGGAAAAACGCGAAGATCGCGCATCCAAGCCGCCTGCCGCAATCTTGTCGACTCTCCGATATCCATTCGGTTCGTATGGTCGTGAAGCGTTGCCCGAACAACCCGAACTTTTCGTCATCCAGAATACGACCCTGTGGACGAGTGGTCCACAAGGAATCCTGCGCGAAGCCGACATGATCGTACGTCGCGGCAAAATCGAAGCCATCGGCGTCGATCTGCCCGTGCCCGCAGGTGCGACCGTCATCGATGGCTCACGTTACCAAATCAGTCCTGGACTCATCGATTGCCATTCGCACATGGCGACCGATAGCGGCGTCAACGAAGGAACCCAAGCGGTCACCGCCGAAGTTCGAATCGGAGATTTCATCAATGCGGAAGACATCACCATCTACCGCCAGTTGGCCGGTGGCTTGACATCGTCCAACATCTTGCACGGTTCAGCCAATCCGATCGGTGGGCAGAACCAAGTGATCAAATTGCGATGGGGCGGAACATATCACGACCTCAAGTTCAAAGACGCCCCCGCCGGTATCAAATTCGCGTTGGGTGAAAACGTCAAGCAAAGCAATTCCACCGATGCGTCCCGATCGCGATACCCAACAAGTCGGATGGGGGTTGAACAGATTTTCCGTGATCGATTCAATGCAGCCCGGGAGTACGATCGCGCTTGGAAAGCTTGGAATGCAGCACCCAACGGAATTCCACCCAGGAAGGATCTGGAATTGGACGCCATTGCTGAAATCCTTCGGGGTGAACGATGGATCCACTGCCACAGCTACCGACAAGACGAAATCCTGGCGTTGCTCCGCGTGACGGAAGAATACGGGATTCGAATCGGTTCTCTCCAACACATTTTGGAAGGCTATAAAGTGGCCGATGCGATTGCCAAGCATGGAGCGACCGCTTCATCCTTCTCGGACTGGTGGGCTTACAAGCTCGAAGTCTACGATGCGATTCCGCACAATGGAGCCATCATGCACGACCAAGGGATCGTTGTGTCCTTCAACTCGGATGATGCCGAGTTGGGACGTCACATGAATCACGAAGCCGCCAAAGCCGTCAAGTACGGTGGAGTGGATCCAGCCGAGGCATTGAAATTCGTGACGCTGAATCCCGCAAAGCAACTCCGCATCGATTCGCATGTCGGTTCGCTGGAGGTGGGCAAGGATGCGGACTTCGCGGTTTGGAGCGGTTCCCCATTGGCGGTGACGTCTCGTTGCGAACAAACGTGGATCGATGGACGCAAGTACTTTGATCGCGCTTCGGATGCCGAAACCCGGGTCAAAGATACCAAGCTCAAGCAAGCGTTGATCCAGAAGGTTCTCGATAGTGGGGAAACGGCTGGAGAACGGAGTTCGTTGAGCGAAGATCCTTCGCGGCTGTGGCCAAACTACGATGAGTATTGCCATCATCATCACGATGAAGATGGAGATAGTCACGATGGGCATGATCAAGTGCATACGGAAACAGATTCGATGGAGGGAGGCGAGCATGAATAATCATTCGTTCGATGCTGACTGCGGCATCGTCACCCGTTCACCTACGTTCCGTTTTACGTTCAATCTCCAAGAGCAAACCAATCTTTTTCGTACCATGAAGAACGTCACCCGCACCGCCGTCTGCTGGACGGTTTTGTTCGCTGCAGCTTCTGTTTGTTTCGCGCCGGCATCCAACTGCGGTGCGTCGGAACAGATTCCGGGAGGACCGCAAAAGAAACCGATTTTGCTCCAGAATGGAACGGTTCATACCGTTTCGTCTGGCACTCTGACCAATACCAGCGTACTCGTTCGAGACGGCAAGATTGTTGAGATCGGACCTTCGATAGCTGCAGCCGAAGGCTATGAAGTCATCGATGCTTCTGGCAAGCACATTTATCCCGGATTGATCGATTCCTACTCGGCGTTGGGGCTGGTCGAAATCGATTCGATCCGAGCGTCGATCGATAATTCCGAAGGTGGAGAATTGAATCCGAATGCCCGCGCCCTGGCAGCGGTCAATCCTGATAGTGAAGCCATTCCGGTCGCGCGAGCCAACGGCGTGTTGGCATCGGTCATCGCTCCCTCCGGTGGATTGGTATCCGGGCGTGCCGCGATCATCCAACTGGACGGATGGACTTGGGAAGACATGACGATCAAATCGGATCTGGCGATGGTCGTCAACTGGCCCCGTTTTGGTGGCGGAGGTGGCCCGCGTCGCGGAGGTGGTCCACGCGAGCCTGCTGCCGCTGAGGGAGAAGGTGCCAGTGCAGAGCGACTGGCTCCATTCCATCAGCTCATACGAGAAACGAAGGCGTATGCGGCTGCGAAAGCAGCCGATCCAAGCTTGCCTATCGATCTTCGCCTCCAAGCCTTGATCCCAGTCGTCGAAGGAAAGACTCCGATCATGGTCGCAGCAAACTCGATCAAGCAGATTCAAACCGCAGTGGCGTTTAGCCAACAGCATGGTTTGAAGATCATCCTATTTGGCGGTACCGACGCGATGCACGTGGCTGGACTTCTACGCGAGGCCAAGGTCCCGGTAGTCCTCTCTGCGGTGTATCGTCTCCCCGCACGAAGAGATAGTCCGTACGACTCGTCCTACAGCCTTCCATCGGAACTGAAAGCGGCAGGAATCCCATTCAGCATTGCTAGCGGTGGCCAATTCGGTGCGTCCTTCGTACGGAATTTGCCATACCAAGCTGCGGCCGCGGTCGGTTTTGGACTGAGTCACGAGGATGCATTGCGAGCGATTACCTTGTCGCCTGCTGAGATCTTCGGGGTCGCAGACCGAGTCGGTTCCCTGGATATCGGAAAGGATGGAACCTTGTTCATCGCCGATGGTGACATTTTGGAAACGGCCACGCAGGTGCAGAACGCGTGGATTCAAGGTCGCAAAGTCGATTTGTCGAGCAAGCACACAAAGCTCAACGACAAATACAGAGTCAAGTACGAGCAGTTGAAGACGAAGTAGTCCGCTGCAAGAACGTAGAACGATCGAGCGGCAAACGGTTGTCGCTCGATTTTGAAACGGGAGATCGAGGCTCCCGCTCTAAACATCCTACAGGACTTTGAACCGTCTAGAACACATAGGGAGGGCGAGGCTCCTGCCGAGCTTTGGCTGTTCTGGCTCCGCAGGAGCGTCGCCCTCCCAGCAGGAGCGTCGCCCTCCCAGCAGGAGCGTCGCCCTCCCAGCAGGAGCGTCGCCCTCCCAGCAGGAGCGTCGCCCTCCCGTTTCTTCGCCCTCCCGTTGCGATTCTGAGCGCGACGACATTCGAAATTCGGAGCAGTTAACAACGCCATAGAACCAGTCGGTGAACCGAAGCCGCCGATGACGCTTTTTCTGAAATCATCGTCTGTTGGCGGTGGATCGGCTACCACCGTCGTTCCACTTGTCAACGCGTAAACAGGGAAGGAACACGTTCCTTATTTGGATCTTGTTCGATAGTGACGGAGGCGAATTGGTCACAGCAGTAGACTTCTATCATCGAATGGCAAGTAGTGGATTGAATCCAACCGATATCTGCATTCCACTTCATCCCCGTTGTGATTCCAGGCCCGTCAACGTCCCAGTGCTCGTGCCGAACCTGTCGGCCTCGATTCCAAGTCGTTGGAGCATATTGACGTAAAGATTGCAAAGCGGCGGTGGGTTGTTGGAATCGAACGCCAAATGCTGACCATGCTGAAAGCCACCACCAGCGACCAGGACCGGAAGGTTCTTGGTGGAGTGGCTGCTGCCATCACCAAGGTTGCTACCGAGGAAGACTGTGGTGCGATCGAGCAGGCTTTTGTCCTCTTCCTGCGATTGTTTGAGCCTGGCGAGCAGGTCGCGGACGGTCTTCATCGTTTCCAGTTCGACGATCTTGAGCTGTTCGAGTTTGCTCGGGTCCTTGCCGTGGTGTGAAAGGTCGTGATGGCCAAGCGATACGCCTTCGATCGGTGGAGCGAAACTGGAGCCGGCAAGCATGATCGTGATCAGCCGCGTCGAGTCGGTTTGAATCGCAAGATGGCTGAGATCGAAGAGCAGACGTGTGCGGCCGATGAGGTCAGCAGCGTTAGGGATATCTTTGGGTGGCTCGGCATTGACCTTGGGTTTTGGTTTCCTGGCCCAGCTTTCGTCCTTGACCATGCGTTGCTCCAGATCGCGGACGCTGGTGAAGTATTCATCGAGCTTTTCGCGGTCTTCGCGACCAAGGTCTGAACGCAGCGACTTGGCTTGATCACTGACGTCATCGAGAATACTGCGTCCATCCTCAAGGCGGCGAATTTGATCCTGCACGTCTTTGGTATCGCCCTCGAGGAACAAGCGGGCGAAGACCCTGGATGGAGAGTTGTCGGCTGCGATCAATGCACCGGTGCGAGTCCAAGACAGGCCGCCGGATCCTTCTCCGGACAAAGCGAGACTGGGGAATCGCGTCTGGGTCCCGATATGATCTGCAGCAAATTGGTCGAGTGAGATCGTGTTCCGGAAGCCTGGCCTGCCTGCTCCCGGTGCTCCAGTGAGAAAGCTCGCGGAGGCTTGGTGCGCGAAGCTGGAACCCATGCCCGCATGAGCCAACCCAGAGATGACGGTGAACTCATCCCTGTAGTCTTTGAGGATGTTCAGGTAGGGCGAGAGCGCATAGTCCTTACCGGATTGAGTCGGAAAAAAATTATCGGGATGCAATCCGAGCGGTGCGCAGATGCAGATCATGCGACGGGGCGAATGCATGGTGGTCGACGTGTCTTCGGAGCCATTCGCGAAGATGTTTAGCCCGGGAAGTGCAAGCGAGATGCCGGTGGACTCTGCACGATTTCATGGATCAACGCTTTGAAACCATAGTTTTTGTTGTGGAGGCGACTGACGATGGTTTCGATCTGGGGCTTGTCCGCGTAACTTGGCACTGCGCCGGTGCCATACGCGAGTAGTTTTTCAGTGAGGTTGCGGGCGAGTTGATCTTTGTCTTCGAGGATGAGTTTCTTGTATTCGTCGATGTCGCGAAAGCTACGTCCATCCGGCAATGCATCGCCGGGATCCACAGCGAGGCCGTTCCAGAAGCGGACCCTGCGGCCGTTGACTTCTCGTGGCTCGCCGGTGGCGCGGTAATGCTCGCGCCATCCACCGATGACGTCAAAGCTCTCAAGTGCGAAACCGGGTGGATCTATCTTTCGATGGCAGCTTGCACAACTTGCGACATTGCGATGTTTGGCGAGTTGTTCGCGGATCGTGGTGGCACCACGAATGTCGGGCTCAATGGCTTCCACATCCAGAGGCGGCTTGGCGGGCGGTGTGCCAAGAATACGTTCCAGCACCCAGGAACCGCGAATGATGGGCGAGGTCGTGGTGCCATTGGCCGTGACTTTTAGAACGCTACCCATCGTAAGGAGTCCGCCGCGATGACTGTCGCTTGGCAGTGTCACCTTGCGCATTTCCATCCCCTCAATGCCGGGAATGCCATAATGTTTCGCTAGTCTCGCGTTGAGAAAGGTAAAATCAGAACTGACGAAATGAGTCAGAGGTAGATCGTTCTTCAGCACTTCGTCGAAGAACAGCGAGGTCTCTTTGAGCATCGAGGTCTTAAGGATGTCATCATACTCGGGGTAGAGTGTGCCGTCGGGCATCGTTGCATCGATCGCGCGGAGGCTAAGCCACTGGCCAGTGAAGTTGGTGTTGAAAGCCTTGGCCTTTGGGTCACTGAGCAACCGCTCGACCTGCTCGCGAAGTACGTCAGGTTCATGGAGTCGATTCGCCGCGGCGAGTTGGAAAAGTTCTTCATCAGGCATCGAACTCCACAGGAAATAGGAAAGGCGGCTAGCAAGTGCGAAGTCGTCGAGCTTGGGTCCTTGCTCGCGAAGGAAAAGGAAGCTGGGAGAAACCAGCACGCCCTTGAGGCCCACGCGCATTGCCTGCTCAAAGCTATAGTTTTCGTCCAGCTTGGACTGAACGCGTGCGAGGAAGGGCTGAATGTCGGCGTTGTTGATGTCGCGGCGAAAAGCGCGACGCGCGAAGTCACGAAGGATGCGCTCGGCATCAACCATTGGTTGCGACGAAACGACTTCGAAGCGTTCTGGCGAGATACGCGTCTGCTTTAGATCGCCAAAAATCGCTTGGTGACTGGGCGGCGGCCAGGACTCGAGGATGGGGCCTTCGACATCGACCCACTGGATCACAAGTCCGGGGCCGGTGTACTTGTCGGCACCGATTTTTTCAACCGCAGGAGGAAGCGCTGGCAAGCCTTCGGCGAGGATGCGGATCCGGTTCTCCGGTTCGAGTTGCTCAGTGAATTCGACTACGGTCGGTTTATCGGCGGGAACGGCGAAGTAGTCGATGAGGCGTTCCTCGGTCACTTCTTTGAGTGTGCCGGCGGTGACGCGAAACGCGATCGGTTTGCCTTCGCTTTGGAAACCGTAGCCAGAAATGCGAAAGCGATACTTGCCACGAACGTGACTTCGAAAGTTCCACATGGTGACGCGTATGTTCGCCGACTCCCAAGTTGCGAAGATGGCGACGCCGTCGTCGGTGTGACGGTAAACACTCCCTGTCGCTTTGACGGACTTCTCTTCTCGAATATCAAAGCGTTTCTTCTGAATCCACGGCTCTGGCTCGTTCGCGATAGCCTCGTCGAGTACACGATCCGCAGCATCCAGGTAGTTACGCATAAGAAATGACGAGGTGTGCAACTGCTCCGCGTTGTTATCAAAGCCGTTCGTCGATGTGTCCAGAGGCAACAGGTCGGCCAAATCCACTTCGACACCGAGCAAATCGCGAACGGTGTTCGCATACTCCGCCCGATTCAAACGCCGCATGACGACACGGCCCTCGATTTCCCTACGAACTCTCTCTGCATTTTCAGCTTGTGTGGTAATCCAGTCCATCACGCTTTGCACATCTTTCATCGGCGGTCGCGGCTCCTCCTTGGGCGGCATGTTGCCATCCTTTAGTTGTTCCAACACGGTCAGCCAACGCTCGCGGTTTTGCTTGTCGGTGAAATCGCCCGCTAGACTTGCGACTGTAAAGCCACCCATCGCTTCTGCACCCGAGTGACACTTCTCACAATGCTCGGTGAACATTTGCTCGCCGGGAAACTCTGCCTCAGCATGTGTGATGATCGAAGTGACGAAGACCATCGCTATGCAGGCAACGTAGGTCGACGTCATACGCGCGGTATTCCGAACCGCGGAAGATGCCAAAGTGCGCACGGTGAGCAGGGCGGGGGGTAGAGCTGAAAGGAAAACAAATCGCGGTGAGTGCATCTTGATGAGTGCATCTTGATGAGTGCATCTTGATCTGAGAATGGCATTGAACAGGGACGGGTTTATGGACGTATACGGTTGTCCACTTTCTGTTTGAGCTCTCGAAGTTCCGCTCTCAATCGCTCATTTTCTTCCTTGAGCTGAGTTACGAATTCAGGCCTATCTGCGTTTCTTTGTTCAAGCTCAGGCTGCATTTCGGTAGCCAATCGCTTTTTCGCCGCATGTAGGTCGCGCTCGATGTCTTGTGCTTTTGTCATGAGTTTGTGAGCCAGATCATGCTCCTCGGCGAACTTGAGGTGTTCGGCTGCAACTCTTAGATGATGCAAACGTCGACCGACCCTCTCGAGCTTTTCTATTTGTGCTCGAAATTCAGAGCGATGTTCGCCTCTCTCAGCGTGTTGATCCTGGATTTTTTTGAGCGCTCGTTCAATGTCTGCGATTTCTCCGCGAACGATCATCAACTCCGACTCACTGGCGTTCTCGTCTCGCATGAATCGCTCTTTGTTAAGCAGATCTTGCAGCCGGTCCTTGAGCTGGAAGGCTTCTTTGTCGATGCTGCGAGCGAATTCCTTTTCTCGCCTGCCGCTGGGGTTCGTTTCCAATTGCTTCGCCATTTCCAGTAGTTTTGCAGCTTCATTTTGGATCCGCTGGGCTTGCTCCTTGTCCCCTTGTTCTGCCAAAAGGGCCGCTTTGGTTTGCATTGCTTTTGCCCGTTCCCGTAACTCGTCGACTTCCGAAGCGAAGAGTGTTCCACCGCTACTGACAAGCAAAAGTGCGAAAATCACTTTTGGAAACGCTGTGAATTTCATGAGTGTGTCCTTCGGTGCATTTTTCGTGGCAAGAATATTGAACCATAGCTTTCCCAAGGCAGTCTGTGCGTTCGGCACCCTAAATTAGGGTTTGTACCGACTGCCTGAAGGCATGGGACGCTTTATTCTAGCAGGTCAAGTCGTGAAAGGTCTGATAGGGTTGCCTTGGATTGTGGCAGCCAGTAAATCGGATCAAAATCGCCGAACTTGACTCCTCGTCAAAGATTTGAAACAGCAAGGAATGCTTGAAGATGCGCTCGTACTTTGGTCTGTCGAATTCGGTGCAATCCTTGGAGCCAGGTCTTAAGCGGTACAGCTCCGATCGAAAAGCACGGTCGCGAGCATCACCCTCAAAGTTTCTGCGCTTGGATGGCCGGCGGCGGAATCAAGCCCGGGTATACTTATGGCGAGACCGACCACATGGGCTTTAAAGTCATCCATGGCAAGGTCCACATTCATGATTTGCACGCCACCATGCTGCACTTATTGGGCCTCGATCACACGCGACTGACTTGGCGTCATATCGGCCGCGACTTCCGGCTCATCGATGTGTATGGCTCCGTCGTGAAGGAGATTTTTGCCTAGAGCCTCGCGTTGAACGCCCGTCCCTCAAGTGCAGTCGAGTATGGTCGAGTATATAGGACGGCCTTTCGAGGCAGTCCTACGGTATCTCGTGGGCCTGGAAAGGCCGTCCTACATTTTCCCATAGTATCACTTATGAAACGTCTCATTACCTTCCTCGTTGTTGCGGCAATCGCAAGCACCGCAATGGCCGATGTCCAGACCGAAACCATCTCGATACCCATGCGCGATGGCGTAGGACTTGCGACCGACATCTACCGTGATGCCGCGGTATCGAACGCGCCCGTCATCCTAATGCGGACTCCCTATGACAAGTCGAGACAGAAAGGGAATGCGGAAAAGTATGCCGACGCTGGCTATGTCGTTGTGATTCAGGACTGTCGTGGTACGCGACAATCGCAAGGCGTCCTGGCTCCATACAATAATGAGGGGCAGGACGGATTTGACACCATCGAATGGATCATGCGTCAAGCGTGGTGCAGCGGACGTGTGGGTATGATGGGGGGCTCTTATGTGGGCGCTGTGCAGTGGCAAGCCGCCGTCGAACATCCGCCCGGCCTCGTTGCAATCTCGCCTCAGGCAACTTGGAGCAGTTTTTATCGCAATCTGTATCTCGGCGGTTCCGTACGGTTGTCGCTGATTTCAAGCTGGCTGGCTGGCAACACTCCTAAGCCAGAAGGTGCACAACCGGCAGACATGGATGAAGCGCTCCTGCGACTACCGCTGAGCGATATCGACGAGGCGATCGGCTGGCCAATGCCATGGCTGGATGCGTACCTCACGCATCCTGAACCGAATGGATTTTGGACGCGACTGGATCTGACAGACGAACTGCCCAAATTGAAAATGCCTGCGTTGCATGTCGTCGGCTATTACGACTTCTTCTCGCGTGAGTCGGTCGGAAACTTCATGATCATGCAGCAGGCTCGCGATCCGAAGACACGCCAGCAACAACGACTGGTCCTTGGTCCGTGGGATCACGGCACAATTGGCAAGGGGACGGTTGCCGAAGTTGACTTCGGTCCTGATGCGGCAGTGGATATTTTCGCACTTGAAATGAACTGGTTCGATCGCCATCTCAAACAGGATCCTGCCGCGATCGCCAAGACGTTTCCGCCCGTGCGATATTTTTCCATGGGGGACAACCATTGGCATGACGCGCAAACCTGGCCGCCCGAAGGCTTCTCTGCGACCTCGTTCTACCTACACTCGGACAGCAACGCAAACAGTCGCAGGGGCGCGGGCAAGTTAAACCGCGTAGAACCTGCTGGCGAAGAACCCGCCGATACGTTTCGCGCGGATCCGGCGAATCCTGTACCAGCCTGCCCGGTCACGGAGATGCGTCCGATGAAAGCTGCGGTATGGGGTCCAGTTGATCAGAGTGCTCTCGAAGACCGAGACGACGTACTTGTCTATACAAGCGATGTGCTCACTGAGTCGCTCAGTTTTGCAGGCAATGTCGAAGCAAAACTGTTTGTCAGCGCCGACACGCCGGATGCGGATTGGGCCGTCAAGCTGGTCGATGTACGACCGGACGGTTTTGCTCAAAATCTTGCTGCCGGCATTCTTCGCGGCCGCTATCGAGATTCGTTGCTTGAACCATCGCTGCTGCAACCAGGTAAAGTGTACGAGATCACTGTGGATCTCGGTCCTTGTGCCGCAACGATTGCGAAAGGACATCGACTTCGAGTCGACATCTGCGGTTCGCTGTTCCCACTGCACGATCGAAATTCCAATACTGGCGAAGGCCCGTTCGGTGCCAGGGCATTGATCTCGACGGAGTCGGTCTATCACTCGTCGTTCAAGGGGTCTCGGATTGTGCTACCAATAAAACAATAGGTGCGCAATGAGGAGCGACTACATGATTTTCGCCAGTGGAAACTGCGTTCAAAACCGACAACCTATCAGCAACCAGCGGACAACATTCGCGGGATCTACGAGGTCTGCCTGCAACAGCGACACCGGTCATGCGGATGAATTTGGGACGTTGGAAAAAGGCAAGCTCGCAGATGTGTTAATTGTGGAGGGAGATGTCATCGCCGATATCAGCCTGCTCGAAAATCGGACCAAGTTCATCGCGGTCATGCAGGGAGGCGTTATCAAAGCGGGACAACTTGCAAAATCCTTTCCAACGGTGGTGAAACGCGAACGATGAGCATTTCCTCGCGAAACACCAATAGTCAGCCTTCGCTCCAATTCGTCGATTACGGTGGCGAAGGCCCAATGCTTCTACTGCTTCACGGTGTAACGCGTTGTGGCAAAGATTGGGAGCCGCTGCTGCCAGCGCTCACTGCCGCTTGGCGCGTTGTCGCATTCGATCAGCGCGGTCATGGTGGCTCAGAGCGTGCGGATAGTTATCTGGTGACGGACTACGTTGATGATGTTGTACGATGGATGCGTAATGAACTCGCCGAACCGCTTATCGTCTTTGGGCATTCGCTGGGCGCGATGGTCGCTGCTGCTGTGGCTGCGGAACTGCCACATCGCGTTCGGGGCATTGTCCTCGAAGATCCCCCATTTCACACCATGGGAAACCGCATCGCTGGCAGCGCATGGCAAACGCAGTTCATCGGCATGAGAGAAGCCGCGAGGTGCGGAGGACCCGTAGTTGCAATCACGGATGCCTTGGCCGATATCCGAATTCCTATGAACGTTGGTGGCTTTAAGCGGCTCGGCGAGCTGCGCGACCGATCATCCTTGAATTGGAGTGCCCAGTGCCTTAGCCAGATAGACCCAGAAGTGCTTACGCCGGTCATCGAAGGCCGCTGGCTCGATGGCTACGATGTTGCGGATATTCTCGCATCCATTCACTGTCCAACGCTTCTGCTGCAAGGTGATCCGACGGCCGGTGGCGCGCTGACGGATGCCGACACGGCGAACGCTGTAACCCTGTTGTCATTTTGCCAACATGTCCGTTTCACCGGCTGCGGCCATCAGCTTCATCGTGATCGACCGCAAGAGGTCCTACAAGCGTTGCGGGAGTTTACGGTATTCCATTACTCGAACGACTAGTCAGCGAAAGACCACCCACCAAATCGCTGACGTTGACCATTGACGAGCGCAAGCTGCTAAACAGGATCGTGAACGAAGCCGGACGCGTGGTGCAAGTCGATTCTTGGCAGCGCAGCGACGATCCGTATCGCCCCCCTCCGCAGGTCTTCACTCTCCACAGGACTTTGAAACGGGAGATCGAGGCTCCTGCCGAGAGGGTGGATCCAAAGGCTCAGCAGGAGCTTCGCCCTCCCGTATCTTCGCCCTCCCTTATCTTCGCCCTCCCGTATCTTCGCCCTCCCTTATCTTCGCCCTCCCGTATCT
>Ga0194055_10001892_pt1 | contig 16847 bp, 17 predicted proteins | sample SepL449m_MetaG_FD_155482 | JGI IMG/M metagenome (GOLD analysis project Ga0194055, IMG submission 155482) | Anoxic zone freshwater microbial communities from boreal shield lake in IISD Experimental Lakes Area, Ontario, Canada - Sep2016-L442-9m | ecosystem: Environmental > Aquatic > Freshwater >... | reverse complement strand
GGTAAATATATTACCCTGTTGTATTTCCAATATAATCCTCTTTAAATTTTTCATATCCATTTTCTGCAATATATTGCATTGCTCTCATGATGAACCCGAATGATGCACCTGAATGCCCATTGTATCCAAGTTCTGTAATTTTTGCGTAAATTTGTGTAACTTCTGGCGCGGTAGAATGCCCGAATCCTTTGCTACATGAATCTTCCTTCATAAAGTTCCAAAGCTCTAGCTGATTAATCGCCTGGTACGCAGTTACATACATGATGCGGTTCAATTTATTAATAAACTCAAAATCTTCGTTTCCAACGCTTGTCATTTCTTCTGTGATGCAGTTATTATCTTATAGTTACGGTAAATCAATTTTTTTACAACCTTTATAAAATTTTACTCAATGCTTCAATCTTCTCTAGAGACAATGTCTCTGGAAATTTTGTGCTAAATTGTATAATTAAATTTCCGGTGTGTCCTTCTCTCGTTAATCCCATATTTGGAATCACCTTCTGATAATTTGGTGGAATTAGATTACCAGCTTGGTTGTTTATAGTATATACCTTTCCATTTACATATTTAATATCAAAACTGAATCCACACAACGACTCTTTGAGAGAAATATCCTTATTCATTATTAAATCCAAACCTCGTCTAATAAATTGCGAATCATTATTAATACTGATAAAAACCTTTACATCTCCTTTGCATGTATCACTTACAACATTCCCGGTTTCTCTCAATACAATAATTTCATTGTGGTCAATTCCCTTAAACACATCTACATATACAGTAACAAATTCAAATACCTTGCTACCATTTTCTAAAGACCATCTTTCAATTTCTACTGGCATTTTTGCACCAGTTAAAACTGTTTCCATAGTAATGTGTATCGTTTTTATAATTGGAGGGGGTTTTTCAAGTGCATGATTCATAGTTACGGGAACACCATTTCTAAATATTCTCACGTTTGCCCCGGGCGGGAATCCTGCACCAAACATTCCACCAGGCATCCCACCAGGCATTCCACCAGGCATTCCAGGCATACCACCAAAAAATAAATTTGCAAATAAATCATTGATATCCATCTCCCCACCACTACCAAAACTATTCATTCTCATAAAAGGATTTTTTTTACCCATGTCATATTCTTGTTTTTTATCTGCGTCACTCAATGTTTCATATGCTTCATTGATTTTTTGAAATATTTTCACCTTTTCAATATCTCCATTGTTTCTATCTGGGTGATATTTTAATGACAGCTGTCTATATGCCTTTTTAATCTCATCTGCACCCGCATTCTCTGAAACTCCTAATACACTATAAAAATCATCTCGTTGCATTTTAATAATATTATTGGAGATAAACTTAAATAATAATTTACGAATATAATTATTAATGGAATACAACCTCTTTATAAACAAATTTCAGCCACTTTATTTTAAGGATTTTGAAGTTGAAGAGGAAATGACTGATATTTTGAATACATTAATTGATATGGATAATTTAAATATTCTGTTTATTGGTGATATGGGGAGCGGTAAGACGGTCATTTTAAATGCGCTCATAAGAGAATATTATAAGAATTACACAGAAGCACAATATTCCGAAAATGTATTGCATATAAATAGTTTGAGAGAACAAGGAATCAATTATTATCGCAATGATGTGAAAACATTTTGTCAAAATTGTTCTGTAATTAAACGAAAAAAGAAAATCGTCGTTCTAGACGACATTGACCTTATTAATGAACAAAGCCAGCAAGTATTCAGAAATTGCATTGATAAGTTTAGTCACAACGTGCATTTCATATCATCATGCAGCAATATTCAAAAAGTTATTGAAAGTCTTCAATCCAGATTTACAATCATTAAAATAAAACCGCTTCAAAGAAATAATTTAGCAAAAATTATGAGGAAAATAAAAACTACCGAGCACATTGAAATATCGGATGACGCAGAAGATTTTATTCTGGATATTTGCAACAACACTGCAAAAATTTTGATAAATTATATGGAAAAATTTAAATTATTGAATATGCCAATTACATTAGAATTAGCAACAAATGTATGCACAAATATTAGTTTTCATACATTTCAAAAATATACCGAATATCTGAAAAACAAACAATTGCACGATGCAATAACCCTGATATATTCTATATACGACAAAGGTTATTCTGTCATGGATATTTTAGATAACTATTTTTTATTTATTAAAACCACCAGCATTTTAAGTGAAGACGAAAAATATATAATTATTCCATTTATTTGCAAATATATTACAATTTTTCACAATATTCACGAAGATGAAATAGAATTAGCGCTATTTACAAATAATTTGATTAATAATTTAGCGTAAATCTAGAGTTTTTATATTTCAAGTATTATATACTATAAAATGCATAAACCTGAACACTTGCGAGTTATAAATTATAATAATAAAGGCGTTATTGGCCTTGAAAATTCTGGAATAGAAGACCCATATGTTATTGGAAATATATATGGTTACGACTATTATATTTCTGCAGATGACAATTCATATGATATTTTTACTCCAATCATTTTACAGAAATTTAATTTTCCGGCGGCGGTCGCATTTGTTGGACTGCGAAACGTAATCCCTGAAAATATGCCACTTCCTTGTTTTAATTTTAAAATTTCAGATATTCGCGACGATGACTGCGTTAATTTAGATTTTTATACACTACAATTCAAGAATATATTTTTGAAAATGGATGTTAATGGAGATGAAACCCTATGGTTAAAATACGTTTCTGAACAAAAACTTAAAAGCATTAAACAGCTCATCATCACAATGAAACCTGAAGAAAATATTGTTGGATTAGAAAAATTGAACAAAACTCATTATATTATAAATTTGCAATCTAGAGATGATAAAACAACAATAACTTATATCAGAAAAGACTTTGTCAAGGAGATATCATATATTGGAGCGAGCCGTATAGGTGAGCGACTGGATTCCGTAATGTTAGTGAAGGATTCTGATGAAAACGATGACATTGAAGAACCTGTTCCTACTATCACTATTATTGAAGAGCCAGAAATTCTTAATGAAGAGATTACAATAGTAAAATCAACAACCAATAATAAGAACCGCAAAAATAAGGATAAAAATAAAAAAGAATCCACGAATTAAACCTTTAGGAATAGTGCGCCTACAAATATTTTTATTAAATGTATAGTATAATATATATTTTATATATAGTATAATACATGGCAAATCAGACATTTAAAAAGGAGTTTCCGAAAGAACTTCTATTTGACCTCTTACAAAGTATCTCTATTAAAAATGACAAGTATTACACATTAAATCATGATGCTTATAAAAAGGGGGTATTTAATAATATTTTGACTTATTTTTTTGAAAAATGCAAACCATATTATCATTTATCAAAACAAAAATATTTAGAGAGAAAAATGACATACAATAGTTTTACTACGATATTGCGCCAAATCTGTAATTTTAATAATATCACATATACATCTGTTATAAAGTATGATAAATCTACTTACAACATTATTTATTACATTTATTTTTAAAAAAAATAAAAAATTAAAAAAATAAAACAATTAAAATCATTAAATTTTATATATAATAATTTCATATCACCAAATATGAAATTATATACAATTATCTACAATATATTTATTTGTGTCGCTTGCAGAACACCACCAGATGATTCAGATGATTCAGATGATTCAGATGAATCTACCAATTTTATTGTCAGGTAATTTGGAGCAATGGCGACTAGAATCCGTAACGTTAGCGAAGGATTCATGGTTTGGGGTCAGTATTTCGTCTGATCAAATGGGTTGCAAATGGCTGTGGTTTTAATCCCCATAACCAAAATCCAGAAGGAATTTTCCAATACCCAATCCATTTTTTGGGATTGTTTTGCATTGGTTCAATTGTTCCCTTCTTAGAATCCGGCGCGCTTGCCAATAGTATATATTTACTAATAATTATATTTGACTCTAAAACTTGTTTTTGCGACATTCTCGCAAACCATTCATAGTGTCTTCTATTCAATATATCCTTTGCTGGTATATAAATTCCATACATTTGAGGATAAAAGTCAATATAATCATTTGACAACAAATTATCCACTAAAACTGTAGTATCATCCATTGTTTTTGTCCCAATTAGTTTTCCAGGAATCAAATTAATCTTGTGTTTTTGCACGCGAGTATTACACCAGCGATTGAAATCGCCTAAAAACTCTGATTGTGCTGTATAATCTTCTGAAATTTTTCTTTGCATAAAATCAATCAACTCCCGCATTACTGGACATTCTTTTTGTGCGCCCATAAAAGTAATATCGGAATAAAACTCGTGCGTTGTTGATGTGATATTTCTATCAACTGTTTCACAAATAAACATTTTATTTCCACTTGTTCCAGTAGTATATAAATCCATTAGATTGCGCATACACAAAAAGGAAGGAGGGACAATTATTCCACCATAACTGTATAGGATCTTTGCCATCCCGAGAGAACGCATATAATCTAAAACAGGGCTTGCAAGTGTTTTGGTATTAATTGTCCATCCCGGCAATAATTTTTCAAACGACTCATCGTCTATTAGGCAAATGTGGAAAGAATCTTCGCATTGATTTATTATACTTCTTACTGTTAAATATAAATATGGTTGATTCAAATCAAAAGAACTGCGGGAACCAAAACTTATCCAATTGCGCGAGTTATATTCGTATGTTATCGGAATCCACAATATGGGCTTTTTACTATTAGCTAAAGATGAATCCGTTAATAAATATTTTTGAATCGCGTTATAATTTTCATTATTTTCTGCCTTTGCCATTTTATCTTCATATCTATTGTATAAAAACCCAAGAACTAGCAAAACAATAAATAGATAAATATAATTGATGTGGTTTTTTATTTGAAATGACATATATAATATTATTATATATTTTATTTCATGTAGTTGTATATAAATTATTTGTTCTTATTTGTTCTTATTTGTTCTGCAATAGTTGCATTCCACTCCAAAATTCTTGATTCTTTTGCTTTGATTGCTCTGTTTGTTTTGCTAATTCATATGCTCGCCTGACTGCTTTTTCTTCTTCTTTTGAATTTCGTTGATCCAAATATTGTTGGGCTTGTTGTTCTGACAATGGTTTTGTATCTTGACTATTTCTATAGCTAACAAATTCATTTACGTTATTAAATTTTTGTTTCTGCTCATAATCTTCTTCAGTTACTGGTATGACCGTTTCTGTGTGCGCTTTATATAAGTCTTGAAAACCCAACCCGCTAAACAACCCAGAGTCATATGTTCCAGGAGCATCATTTGATAATTCTGATGAAGAGATGCTATTGTTCCCCCATATTTCCTGAATATCCTCTCTCACAATGAGAGAACGTGCCTCTGACTTTTTCTTATCAAACTCATGTTTCATCGTCGCCATTGATACATTTTTTACAGTATCTATATCCTCATCTGTTTTTAACCAGTCTCCATAACCTTTCATTTCAGATTCATTGTGCAATTTATTTCTTTCAAATTGATCATTGAACCAATTATTAAAATTGTTGCTGTTTTTAAATTTTTCATTAGAATCAAAGAACTGATCAAGCAATATATTTTTTTCTTTATCAGAGTAATTGGAGTATTCCGTATTCTTTGAATTTAAACAATCTACATCTCCTTTTTTTCTAAATTCCCACACAGAGTGTAACATTTTATAAGCTTTTGAATAAAAAAGAAAATATTCTGCGGGTAGCTTGGATTTATCCGGGTGAGTTTTCATAACAACTTGCTTTGCCATTTTCATATCTTGTTCATCAAAATTAACAGGAATCTTAAACAAGCTCAATATATCTTGCAAATTATAATTATTTATATCCAGATCAACACTCATATATATACAACCATTAGAAAAGGTTGCGTCAAATATTCCTCATAAAAAGGCGCTAGATTTAACCATTTATTAATGGTATAAATGTTGAACAAGAACATGGAGAACCATCATCAAAAATAAGTTTATATACGACATCAGCTGGAAGTGGGTATATTGGCTTGAAATAGTTATTATTTTCAATTATTAGATCTTTTATACTTTTATCATTATTTTGAATAAACAATCTATTTCCACTTACATCTAACGTAACTGCATATACCCTAATTTGATTCTCTGGTCTTAAATAAAATTGACTTATAACGTTTTTATATAAATCAGCGCATGTTGCAGATTTATTTATAGGAGATAATTCACAATATCCGCAACATTTATTCACTTCAAACAAATAAGAATTATTACGAACTGATGATATATACCTATCAAAATCAGAATTAAACTTGCTAATTGAATTATTCGCGTTCATTGATAATTCTATAAAAATATTTTTATATTGTTTTACGTTGAATTGAAATTCAACCTAAAAACAACCGGAATCCTCTACAATGAGAATGGAGCGAGCCGGAGCGATAGCGAAGGTGAGCGACTGGAATCCGTAACGTTAGTGAAGGATTCTGCGATTTTTATAATAAATTAAAATTCAAAGTCACCCGAAAATGCTTTCATTTTTTTATAATGAGTTTCTGCCTCTGCATAACCTCCAATAAATTCATTATTAAAAAAAACCATTGGAAATAGTTTAATTTCTTTTTCTGCGCATTTGGCAATAAATTGTAAAAACTCTTGTTTATTTTCAATAATATATTCGTCGCAATTAACAACTAGCATCTCTGCTCCACATTCACATAGATATGTTTTTATTTTAACACAATTTGGGCATCCACTTTTTGTATAAATTGTATAACCATTGGCCGCCGGTGTAATATACTCGTCGTCGTCCATTTTTATAGTATAATTAGTTATTTTATTTTTATAATGTAATCACTAATAAAGATTTATGATATTGGAGCGAGCCGTAACGTTAGTGAAGGATTCCGACTGGAATCCTCTACGAAGTGAGAACGTTAGTGAAGGATTCTGATAGCTTGATTCGTTTTTTTGGGGGTTGCAAATTTTGCGTTTCATCTGCTGGTCGGTAAAAATCTACTGTGCTAAGTCGGGGATTAATTTCCTGCATAAGAAACGCTTCAATTTGTTTAGTTTTTTCTAACATTTCTTGGAGCTCCCTTATTATTAATGCACTTTGATTTACAAACTCTTCTCTCGCGGTAGATTGATCCATTGTTATCTTATTATAAGTATTCTATATATTCTTAATATAAAACAAATCAATTTTTTATCATGCAATTATATATGCCGAGTCCAAGAAGTTCATCAAGACGTTCGTCCAAAAGTTCGTCCAAAGGGTCGTCCAAAAGTTCGTCCAAAGGTTCATCATCTAGCAAAAAAGCTAAAACAAGAAAACAAGTTAGAATACATTCACCATTAAACCAAACGCGCAATTATAGTTTGAGTTCAACCGAAAAGGCTCACAAAAAAACGATGCAAAGATATAAAAACTGTCCAGCCTACCCAGAATTTGATGATTTTCCGTGCGTTAAAGCTTATTCTGTTTTTGATAATATGGCAGAATATGAAGAGCATAAAGATTTATTGGGGTTAAGAAATAATTCAAGAGTGTCTTCCATTAACAGTCATTACTTAAAAACACGTAAAAAACACGTGTCTGAAGGAAAATATTCAAGAAAGATACCACACGAATTTCGCGTATATAATAAAGACACCGGTGAAATACACGATATTAGATTTTTTTGAAAAAATTTATTTACCAACAGCTGCATACGCTTTTTGGATTGACATCAAATGAAGCCCACATCGTTTGAAAAAGGCATCTAATTGTCCTGGGTCTGAACCAGTTACACTATCATCTGGTGCAAACGACATATTCCCTCTTTTATACATTAGAATTACAGGTATCCCATTTACCATTCGTTTTTGTTTTAAATATGAATACAAATCAATACTTTCATCCACATCAATATCAGCGCAAATAACTTCTGGGGGAGAGGATGCAAAAAATCCCTCCACAATATGCGCAATTTGCCGGCATGGCCCACACCATGTAGCCCCCAGTTTTACGATTACTAAACCAGGATTTACCTTTAATAATCTTAAAAATTCGTCGCGATTAACAAAAGCATTGATAATCTCTTTGGAGACCTTGGACATTTATACTGTATCAAGTTTAAAAATAAATATTCTAAACTATTTATTTTTGCGCCATCGGCTTTAAGTTGTTTTGGAATATATTATTTTGCGCCATCGGCTTTAAGTTGTTTTGGAATATATATTATTTTGCGCCATCGGCTTTAAGTTGTTTTGGAACATATATTATTTTGCGCCATCGGCTTTAAGTTGTTTTGGAATATATATTATTTTGCGGGTTTTTATCAATTACAACTTCCTTTGCAATATTTCTTACTATTTTTTCGTGTTTTTTATCGTCGTCTTCTAATGTTGAACCACCCATTGATTCGCACAATATATGTTGATAATCTATGTGTTTCTTGGTTTCCGTGTCTTCCGCAGTTGGATTTTCTGCCCTCCATTGTGGAAGCTGTTTTATGTTTTTATTCTCAATGCCCTTTATAGCCTGCTTTATTTTAAAATTTTCGTCAGTGTCTTTTCCCCATGCATCCTTGTCCTTCACATACAAGGTTTCTCTCTTCAGATCGCTGCAATGAATCGGTCTTTTGAATATATCCAACTCCTTCAGGTTCCGAATAAATATTTTACTCATACCTTCTGTGTATCCCAATCTACCAATCATATCTAAATCTGACAACTGCAGCTTGATTGTATTGACAAAATCCATGATATTGAGTGCATCTTTACACTGCTCATTTAAAAAGAACTGCAGGTTAAATTGATTATTATTGGTATTATTATTCGTTGTAGAACCCATCTTGCTCGCCATTTCTAACAGTTGTTGGTGAAGTTTTTGATTTTCCTTGTTCTGTTCTATAATAATCTCCTTGAATTCCTGATTTTCATTCATTTGTTGCTTGAATAGCTCTGCAAGCACTTTGAAATCTGTATTAGAGCTTATATATTCATTTTTGGTTTCTTCTGAATTGCATTTTTTTTTGTGTCTCCATAACCCCGCTCGGTCATTGTATATTTTTTTGCATTTTTCACATGAATATTTTTTTGCGCTATTTATTTCCTTAAAACTGTTGTCAATCATTGTTGAAACGTTGTTTTTGTGTTTCGTGCTTTCAAAATGCACGTCTATATTAAATTTTTTACACGTTCCATAGTCACATTTTTCACAGTAATATTTTTTGCTGCTTTTTACTAAAGATTTGTTGCCATCTGTTGTCATACATTAACAACGGAGAATAAGCCTAAGCTTTTTTTGCATTAAATAGTAAAAATATCAAAAAATTAGCATCACAAAATTTTTAAGTTTTTATTAGCAATTTAGATCATTATGCTCAGAACGCTCCAAAAAACAGCGATTTCCAAGATTCTTTTCGGATTTTGAAAAAAGGACATTTTTTTTGTCCTTTTTTGATTTTCACAAACACTTTTGACCCCCTGAAATCTGCATTTTCCTGCCCTTACTGAGAATATATATTTGAAAATACAAATAGATATTTTATTATGGGTTTCAATGTAAATGCAAAAATACAACGGGGGATATCTGCACGATAAGCATTTTCTAGGCCATTACATCATTGACATATTTCTCCAATTCATTTACATTAATCTCTGGAAGTTCCACATGGCATTCCCAGAAATATTTACAGAAGGCCCATGTGAATTCGCAATCTGTGGGATACAAATCGGTGTGATCTTCCTTGATCCTTTTATACAACTTTTCAGGCAAAAATCCAAGACTTTGTCTCGGCAAAACATAGCAAAGTTGCACAAGTGGAGTTACTGCCTTGGAATTATTCTCCTTGATGAATGTAGTATCAAAATATGGGATAAATCTAATAAGATCTTGCAGTAATGGGGGATAGTTATATTTATAACACCAGCGCCAATCTGGGCACCCTGTAGTATAATATTTCATAGTCCATTCAAGCCCCTGCAAGTAATTGATGCAGATTTCCTTGCATCGCTCTTCATCAATATCAATTTTAAACATGCATTTGTAATAACGATGCCTCCATCCATCCTTGAATGGATTCACATATTTTTCCAATTCGCGCTCATAATTTGGAATTGCGTCAAATTTTGCATATTTCTGTTCTGGCGTTCCAGATGGATATGAGAATTTTTCTCTTTTATCGCGCAACTTCATTTCATTCTTGAAATACTCGTCTTCCATATTCGCCAATTGCTCAACCAATTTCCTAACATTCTTCCAATAAATATTTCTTCCATCCGTTAGATTTTCGTTTGTTCCGCCAAGCGTGGCCTTGTATGCATTCAAAAGCTTGTCAATTCCGCCAGTGCGGATATTTACCGCGGGAAAATGTGGCATAAAATCGTTCCCCAACATAAAACACAAGAAAATATAGTCATAGACACGATTTTTTTCCTGAAAAGTTGTCAGCTCAACACCATTATTCATATCCAATATGATGGTTTTTGCCAATTCTGGAATATCAAGCAAATACGTCTCGTTGGGTTCAAGGGAATTATCAATTGTCTTGATAAATTCCGGCGTTTCTCTGAACAAGAAAATCCTTTCGCTAATGGGCAAATGATTAATGGACAACATAATAAGATCTGCATCAAGACCATATATCACAGTTGTTTTATCTGAATGTGCAGCAGAATTGCAGCGAATATAGTCAAAAATTTTATGCTCCCCTTCACCAACTTCATCCGATGTAGATACAATAACTTTAGACATGCCATATTTAGCCGGATCGTTGAAATGCTTTGTAATAGAGATACTTAAATCTTGCATAAATGCTGTTCCGGGGGTAATTGCAGTTGTGTTCCACGGGTCGTTTCCTGCCGCTTTCTTAAAAATAGACTTGGAAATTTCATTTTGATACCAGGATTTGTATCTGCGATTGCGCTGTTGTTCAAGTTTTGCCACGGGTGCAACTCCATCAAATGCGACCATTAGATTATTATCTGGCGCAATTAGTGATATATATTCTTCAATTTTTTGAACCACTCTGGTTATGATTGTGCGAGTAGCAGATTCTGTGAGCGCGTCAAAATCAATATTGCGAACAGCATCATAAATAATAGAATTGCAGTCCATGTATAAATTATTAATAGGCATCTGACCTTTTAATAATTTTCTAATAATTTCGGGGTGGTTCTTAACAATGTATGAAAAGTAGCTAGGTATTCCCATTTGCAGTTATATATATTGCATTTTTGTGTTTAATACGGTTTGTGATATATTATTATCCCTAATTGCATTTATAAAATAACATAAATGCGCGTGCATTAAAACTGTGTTTTTTCTAATATCTATATAAATTAAGAATAGTATGAACAAAAAAGTGCCTTTAAATATTCAAAATCCGCTGGTTTTGAAGAATTCCCAGGATATTACAAATTTAGTTGAGAAAAAACTGAATTTTTTTCAAGATGTTATACAAAAAACTATATTAAATGCGCAAAAAAATAAAATGTTGGATATTTTAGGAGTTAGTGAGATGGCTACATGTATCAATACACTAAATAATATTAGTGAAAGAATGAAAAGTATCAGCGACGGTGTCCTTACATTGCCAACAGACACTATAGTAAGTAATTTACAAGTATTAAATAATGAATTGTCTAGTTTATTAAAAAGTTATGGAACAGAATCATTTGATGATTTATTGTCAATATGTTTCGGCAATAATAGTGCTATTATCACTAATGAAGACGACGCTTTAAAATACGATTTATTAAAAAAATATTTCCATCCAACTCAATACAAGGTGGTAAATTTAAAGAAATCCGAGAATGATCACGAGGGTAAATTAAAAACTACCTTTATGGATGATTATATTACAGATAAAACTAAAAACTTTGAATGCACTGATATCTCATTAAATTCTAAACAATTTCATTTGAAAGTGTATGGTTTAAAAATATATGTGTATCACAGCGCATTTAATAAACATTTATTAGTATATGGAATTGTGGATGATATTATTATTCAATTCTTAAATAATAAATATATTAATAATCAAATTTTGAGCATTAAAAATAACTTGCCAAATGAAGAAGAATTTAAGGGAGATAGTTTTGAAAAGTATTTTGCATCATTAACATTGAAAGATTATTTCATATTAAGTCACGCGGACATCTACAATAGATACAACGGATATTTAATCCAATATAAATTATTAAAACAGAAAACATTGTTATTTGCAGTGAAAGATTTTATTGGAAGTGATTTATATACAAAGCGCAATACCTTGGTACAGTTACTTATAAGTTCAACCGATTATGATAACAAATATATGGCTTATTTATTATATGATCTCTTGTCAAATGATGTCAATGGAACTGTAGATACGGTTGAACAAACAATTTTATTTGATAGCTTTCCGTGGTCCATCAAACAATATTTTCGTGAGGCAATGAAAAAAACAATTCAATATACTAATGACTTATCCAATTTTGACATAAATAAGATTCCTTTGGAACAACAAATTTGTTTAATGAAAACGACTGACTCTGTCAAAGAAAAGGCTATGATAAAATTAAAGGAAGTAAAAGCGAAATCAGAGGACTCTGGATCAAAAGCGCGTCAATATTTGGATGGATTATTAAAAATACCATTTAATGTATATACAAAGGAACCTGTGATGAATGTTATGGACGATAATAGGAAACAAATGCAAGAGATTCTAAAAAACCCAAAAATAACAGAACTGATTCCGGATATTCAAAAGAAGGATAAATATACAAGCATTGAAATATTGTCAAATGTGAAAAAAATAACAACAAAATTAGTTGAAACCAACGGGATTGCCATGTTGAAGAAAATTAAGAAACAAATATTATCGTTTGACAAGCAACAACTTTTGGCAAAAATTGCAGTCATTAATGTGCTTATTGAAAATGAGCCGTTAAATATAGCGCCCATACAACATCAAGGAAAAAATAAGAAAGAATTGGGATTAAGTGTAACGCAATTTGTGGATATTTGTTACAACACAAAACCGGAAATTTTAATGAATTCAACTCTGCAGTTTGATGTTTCTGCAAATATTATGACTGAAGTAAATACAATTAAAACAAATTTTGGAAAGATTACAGATTATATTAAAAACGTTAAAACTACATTAGATAAAGCAGTTCATGGTCATGATAAAGCAAAGAAACAAATAGAGCGAATAATTGGTCAATGGATTAATGGCGAGCAGGATGGCTACTGTTTTGGGTTTGAAGGGCCTCCTGGAACAGGCAAGACTTCTCTCGCAAAACGAGGCTTAGCAAACTGTTTAAAGGATGAAAAGGGGAACAGCAGACCGTTTGCAATGATACAAATGGGTGGTGATAGCAACGGCAGCACTTTGCATGGGCATAATTATACATATGTTGGTTCAACTTGGGGTGGGATTGTTCAAATTCTAATAGATAAAAAATGCATGAATCCTATTATTTTTATTGATGAATTGGATAAGATTTCCAAGACGGAACATGGGAGAGAAATTGTTGGTATATTGACGCATTTGTTAGATCCAACTCAAAATGATGTTTTTCAAGACAAGTATTTTTCTGGAATAGATTTGGATTTGTCCAAGGCTTTATTCGTGCTTTCTTACAATGATGTTGATGCCATTGATAAAATTTTATTAGACCGCATTCATCGCATTAAATTTTCAACTCTCTCTCTTGAAGATAAACTTGTAATTGCAAAAGATCACACATTACCTGAAGTATATAAAAAAATGGGATTGCAAGGTATCATTAATATTGCAGATGAAGTTCTCAAATTTATAATAGAGGAATATACATCTGAACCAGGCGTTAGAAAAATGAAGGAAGTCATATTTGAAATTGTTGGCGAGGTAAATTTGGATATTTTGAAAAATGATAATTATGATTACCCTATTAATATTACGATTGAAGATATAAAAACAAAGTATTTCAAAGATAAACGCGGTGTTGTTCATAAACAAGTTCCCGCCGAAAGCTTAATTGGTGTCATAAACGGGTTGTGGGCGTCTGATTCGGGATCGGGTGGAACACTCCCAATTCAATCTAGATTTTTCCCATCTGATACATTTTTAGGATTAAAATTGACTGGCCTGCAGGGCGACACAATGACTGAATCTATGAATGTTGCTCTCACGCTTGCGTGGAATTTGACTTCGTATGAAAATAAGGAAAAAGTGCGTCACTTATATGAAGAAAAGAAATACGGAATTCACTGCCATTGCCCTGATGGTGGCACAAAAAAAAATGGACCAAGTGCAGGCACCGCAATTGTGGTATCAATGTTTTCATTATTAAATAACCGAAAAATTAAGAGTCATATTGCAATCACGGGCGAGATAGAACTTGTTGGTCTTGTATGTGAAATTGGCGGATTAGACTTGAAATTCTTGGGAGGGATTAAAGCAGGTGTGAAAGAATTTCTTTATCCGGTTGAAAATGAAAAGGATTACAAAAGTTTTATGGATAAGTATAAAAATACTGATTTGATAAAAGATATCATTTTTCGTCCAGTAAATAATATACATGAGGTATTTGACCTGGTGTTTGATGACGAATAGAAAAAATAAAAATACGAATATAATAATAAAAATACGAATAGAATAATAAAAACACGAATAGAATAATAATAAAATATTATATAGATTATTATTATATGAACGCTATTGCTCCAAAAATAACAAATTTGCAATCCAATGATTTTGGACAAAATCTAATAATGTATCAGCCAATGAATCTAATAGTTTTGCTTACATTTTATTCCCCCATAATTATTGCTTTGGGCGTGTTAAGCATGTCATTTATATTTCAAAATTTCAAGGGTTTCATTTATTTAGGCTTTTTATTATCAGCTTCAGTCGCAAGAGAGTTTTTATTGATGATTTCAGGCGCAACGCAAAAGGTATCAGCGAACAGGGTTTGTGACATGGCGCAATATAGTAAATACGGAAATACAGGATTTAGTATATTTGCAATCACCTTTACATTATTTTACATTTGCATGCCAATGTTTTTGAATAAGGATGTCAATTGGTGGGTATTTGGTGGGTTGCTCTTTTATTTACTAATGGACATTGGAATACGATACATGAAACAATGTATAACCCAAGTTTCTGATATATTGTTGAATTTAGTAACAGGAGCAGCGGTGGGTCTTCTAATCCCTGGCTTATTATATGTAGGTGGATCGTCCAAGTATTTATTTTTCAATGAAATATCAAGCACCAAGGAAATTTGTTCCATGCCCAAGAAGCAAAATTTTAAGTGCGCTGTCTATAAAAACGGAGAACTAATAGGCTCAGCATAAATAATGGCTTGAGTAACGTGTGATGACATTGTAATATCCCTTATTTTTACTGGATTTTCTTGTTGTTCTTGTTCTTGTTCTTGTTCTTGTTCTTGTTCTTGTTCTTGATTTAATTCTTGTTCTGGTTCATCTTGAATTTGTGGTGGAGGTGATGCAGGTTTTGCAAAAAAGAATCCAGCATTTTGCATAAACCATTTTCTGAAATCAGTTAAAACAAGTTTTCGCTGGAATGTTTCTGCTAAAAGCTTCATATTGCCTTTTGTGTGAAACACTCTTACAAAATTATTAAATGCAACAACTGGATTATTGTTAGCATATGTGGATGCTACATTGTCAATTTTAAATGTTGATTTATTTTTTCTGCGATTGACTGCATTATGAAAAATAAACATGATATTTCTAAAGTCATCTTTATTTCTTACACCAGCGGGATTAACTTTTTGTAAGAATTGGACTGCGTGTTGCGAACAATCGGGACACGGTAAAACTCTGCATATTCTGAAAATATAATTGAACAATTGTGGAAATACTTGATGAAATCTATCTGGATTTATTTTTTCTGCAAGTGTATGAAAAAAAGTCCAGATTGGGGGACCCCAAACATTTGGTGACATTAATATATCTAAGAAAGATAAAAAATATAAAGACTTTAACATAACTAACCAAATAAATCATGCCAATTTATCAAATAGAGGGAGGAATAAACTTTTACGATGAATTGTATAAATCATTGGATGATAAAATAGATGAAAATTCAAGCTCAGATGTGTGTCTAATAACAAATGTTCCATTGGAAGAAAACTTTATTGTTCTAGGATGCAACCATAAATTTAATTATGATGCATTATACAATGATATTTTGAACCATAAGAAAAAATACAATTCAATGGAGCGCCAAGTCATAAAATCAAAGGAAATAAGATGCCCATATTGCAGAACAATCAACAAAACCTTACTGCCACAGAGAGAAGGGTATAAGAATGTTCATGGTGTAAATCATTATGATGACACGCAAGAGTTGATTCATAAATCGTATGGTTCTGAATATATTCACGGTAAATGCAACTATATATATAAACATGACAGTCCAAATATTCTAGACTATTCGTGTTCAAATAAATATGTCAAGTTGTTGCAATTAGATGGAAAGCATTATTGCGGAGGGCATCATAATCAGGTTTTAAATAAAACTATAAAGGATAATAATATAAAAGAAAAGGAGGAAAAGAAGGCGGCCTTGTTGATTCAAAAAATAAAGGCAAATGAGGAAAAACAAAAGATAAAGGAGGAAAAACAAAAGGCAAAGGAGGAAAAACTCAAGGAGAAGCTGGATGGAAAAATTGCAAAGACAACAACAACAACAACAACAACAACAACAACAACAACAAAAAAGAAGACAAATATAAATATTTTAGACGAGAATGTCATATTATCATCGTCATCATCGGATCAAAGTGGATGCAATCAAATTCTTAAAACGGGAAAGAATAAGGGATCCCCGTGCGGTAATAA
>Ga0194055_10001891_pt1 | contig 16850 bp, 15 predicted proteins | sample SepL449m_MetaG_FD_155482 | JGI IMG/M metagenome (GOLD analysis project Ga0194055, IMG submission 155482) | Anoxic zone freshwater microbial communities from boreal shield lake in IISD Experimental Lakes Area, Ontario, Canada - Sep2016-L442-9m | ecosystem: Environmental > Aquatic > Freshwater >... | reverse complement strand
TTAAGTCGTTTTTTAAAGCGTCCGCGGACCACCCAAAGAGCTCCTGGGATAACGATTGCCCACCAAGAAGTATCAATCACAGAGGGCTTTGATTTAGCAGCCGATCCGGTAATTGCAATTCGCGCCGCAGCTATTGCTGCACAAGCTGGACTTCCAATCGCACCAGCAACCCTGCAACGTTTAATGAGCGCGTATCGAGATGGCGTAGGTGAAATGCCAAATCCTTGGCCGCGTGCTGCGCGTGAGAATTTAATTGCCTTAATTGGTGCTGGTCAACCGATGGTGCGAATCTGGGAAGGGCTAGATCAAGAGGAGATTCTCTTTAATTGGCTGCCAGAGTGGCGAGCGGTTCGATCTCTGCCCCAACGCAATGTCTTGCATCGCCATACCGTTGATCGACATATGGTTGAAACAGCCGTTTATGCAGCAGCGCTGACCCGACGTGTACATCGCCCAGACTTACTTCTGTTCGCTGCGCTCTTTCACGATATCGGCAAAGGCACGCAAGAAGATCACAGCGAGCGAGGTGAGAAATTAATTGCACCGCTGGCTGCGCGTATTGGGTTTTCCGAGAGCGATATCGCAACTCTTAAATTATTGGTTAAGCACCACCTTTTATTGAGCGCTACAGCAACCAGGCGCGATCTAGATGATCCGGCAACTATTTCCTCGGTGACATCTGTAATTCCTGATTTACAAACGTTAGAGCTATTGCACGCGCTAAGTATCGCCGATGGCCAGGCCACGGGCCGCGCGGCATGGAGTGATTGGAAAGAGAGCCTATTAAGTGAATTAGTCTCCCGCGTAACTAGCGCTCTAACTGATAACACAATTGCAACTCAGCCGGTGTTCACAGATGAACAATTGCAATTTGCTCGTACTGGAGAACTTCGAGTAGTGATTGAAGATCGTGGCCCTGATTTCGTCATTGAAATCATCGCACCCGATAAGCCGGGTCTGCTCTCAGTAGTTGCAGGCGTGCTAAATCTGGCGCGATTTGATGTGCGTTCGGCGCGGACCCAGACGGTGGAAAAGAGTGCGGTGATGAAATGGTTAGTTACGCCAAACCAATACGCGCCAACGGTAGATAGTGCAACAATTCATAAGATGATCGCCGAGGCACTTACCGATGCAAGTGAGCTAAGTGCCAAGATCGCACAACGCGTGGCAGATTATGCAAACTTGCCAACGATCCCTGTGCCATCACCGGTTGTTGAGACCTTTATGGATGCCGCAACTGATGCCACGATCATTGAAGTTCGCAGCCATGATCGTCCAGCCCTGCTATTTGGTATTGGTGAAACAATTACCAAGTGTCAGATCGATATTAAATCAGCCATTGTTACAACATTGGGCGCTGAAGCCATCGATACTTTATATGTAACTGAAATCGGTGGAGGCGGGCTGTCAGAGTCTCGTGCACGGGAAGTGGCCGATAGATTATCGGCAGCTCTGGCGTAAGATCATCTTCTATGTTTGATTCGCTATCTGCCAAATTAACGGGTGCGTTCTCTTCACTGCGCTCACGCGGAAAATTATCAAACGCTGACATTGAAAATACTTGTGCAGATATTAGATCGGCGCTGCTTGAATCAGATGTTGCCTTGCCTGTTGTTGAATCCTTTATCGATGTGATTCGCGAGAAATCACTCGCTGCTCTACCTAACTTGCAGTCTGGAACCAACCAAGCACAAGCGATATTTGAAATCGTAAATACCGAGCTCATTGAAATTCTTGGGGGAGCGGCTCGCCGAATTCGCTTTGCTAAAAATCCACCAACTGTAATTATGCTGGCAGGACTACAAGGCGCTGGTAAGACAACGTTGGCAGGTAAGTTAGCAAAGTTTTACCTTGATCAAGGAAATACTCCGCTCTTAGTTGCCTCAGATCTACAACGCCCAAATGCTGTGACTCAATTACAAGTAGTTGGAGAAAGCGTTGGCGTTGCGGTCTTCGCGCCCGAGCCAGGTAACGGCGTTGGAGACCCAGTCAAAGTTGCAGAGCAAGCTTTGGTCTTTGCAAAATCAAAACTTTACAACATGGTTATCGTCGATACCGCAGGGCGTTTAGGTGTCGATGAAGAGTTGATGAAGCAAGCGATCAGTATCCGTGATGCAGTAAAGCCCGATGAGATTCTCTTTGTTGTAGATGCGATGATCGGCCAAGATGCAGTTCGAACCGCTAAAGCCTTCCAAGACGGCGTTGGCTTCGATGGAGTTGTATTAACGAAGTTAGATGGCGACGCGCGAGGTGGCGCAGCTCTTTCGATTGCTAAATTAATTGGTCAACCAATTATGTTCTCATCAAACGGTGAGAAGTTAACAGATTTCGATATCTTCTATCCAGAACGGATGGCCTCTCGCATCCTTGGCATGGGAGATGTGGCAACGCTGGCCGAACAAGCTAAGAAAGCTTTGGATGGTGAGTCAAATGCGAAGTTAGAAGAGAAATTTGCCCGAGGAGATGACTTCACTCTTGAGGATTTCTTAGAACAGTTGGAAGCAATGTCGAAGATGGGATCAATGTCGAAGCTGCTAGGTATGTTGCCAGGTGCGGGTGCGATGAAGAAGCAGATCGAGAATTTTGATGAATCAGAGATTGTGCGCACCAAATCAATTGTCCAATCAATGACGCCTCTGGAACGACGTGATCCCAAGGTATTAAATGGTTCGCGCCGCGCCCGCATTGCAATTGGTGCAGGTCGTAAAGTGCAAGATGTTAATTCGCTAGTTGATAAATTCGCAGCCGCACAGAAGATGATGCGCCAAATGCGTAAAGGCGGTGGCATGCCACCTGCGATGGCGCAAAGCATGGGTATGCCACCCGGAATGGGAGCCGGTCAGATGACGCCGCAAAAGACTCAGCCACCAGCGAGGAAGAAGTCGAAATCGGGAAACCCTGCGAAACGAGCAGCCGAAGAAAGCAAATAAGGGCTCAATTTCGTATCTGCCCGCGTTAATGGCAAGATTAGCCTCCTGTTGAAGGGCCCTCTACCCCTCCAACATCCATATCCAAAGTTGTATCAAGTAAGTGCGCACCCCGCTGCACGAGCTATAGATATGACACACTTTTTAGGAGCACTACTTCTTTGTCTACAAAAATTCGCTTAATGCGCATGGGAAAGATCCGCACACCATTTTTCCGCATCGTCGTAACAGATTCACGCAAAGCACGTAATGGACTATCAATTGAAGAAATTGGTCGTTACGTTCCAGGACAAGAGCCATCAATCATGGAAGTTAACTCTGATCGTGCGCAATACTGGCTCGGCGTCGGAGCACAACCAACTGCCGCTGTAGAGGCGATCTTTAAGGTCACCGGCGATTGGCAGAAGTTCAAGGGCCTTCCAGGAACAGAAGGAACACTTAGATTTGCAACACCAAAGCCAGCTAAGAGCATCGCTTACGAAGCAGCTGTTAAGCAGGCAATGGATGAGCCTAAAGAAGGCGCGACAACTATGAAGAAGAAGGCGCAAGAGAAGTTAGCTGCTAAAGCTAATCCTGCGCCAGTAGTTGAAGAAGTTGTTGTGTCCGAACCGGTTGCGACCGAAGAGGTTGTAGAAGTTATGGCTACAGATGTTGCGGTTGAAGCCGCAGTTGAAACGACTGAAGTTCCGTCTGCAGAAGCTGTGGTTGAAACTCCTGCTGAAGAAGCGGCCGCCGAATAACAATGATGGACGAAGCTCTCGAGCACCTCGTTAAAGGAATCGTTGATAATCCTGAAGATGTCATCGTCAAGGAGAAGACTCACCGTCGCGGCACAACTCTAGAAGTTCGTGTCAATCCTGAAGATATCGGCAAGGTAATTGGCCGCAATGGTCGCACTGCAAAGGCGCTACGCACTGTCGTAAGCGCAATTGCTGGGCGCACTGTGCGCGTTGATCTCATCGATACCGATGAGGCTCGCTAACTCTAAAGAAGTTAACGCCACTAGCCATGCGCCTTAATGTAGGACGCATCGGTCGCGCTCACGGAATTCTCGGTGAGGCGACTATCGAAGTTCGTACCGATTTAGCAGAAGAACGCTTTGCTATCGGTGCGCAATTAGAAACAGATAGCCACGGAATTTTAACCGTGGTTTCTGCGCGCGTACATAACGGCATATTGCTACTGGGATTTACTGGAATATCTGATCGCAATTCTGTTGAGAAGCTGCGAGATGTTCTGCTTTATTCAGAAGTAGATATTGATGAGCCCGGCTTTGAGGAAGATGATTATCACGTACTGCAGCTCATTGGATGTAAGGCTTATCTCGTAGACGGAGACTTGCTCGGAGAAGTAACTGAAGTCCTAAATCTGCCGGGTCAGGATGTGCTCTCTATAAAATCTGAGAGCGGTGAAGTCTTAATACCTTTCGTCCATCAACTAGTGCCGATCGTTGATATTAAGGCCAAGCGCATGACGGTTATCCCACCTGACTTCTATAGCAACGAGGCAAAGTAATGAAGATTGATGCGGTAACAATCTTTCCGGAGTATTTTGCACCTGCTCAGATCTCCTTGCTTGGTAAAGCACAAGATAAGGGAATTGTTGATTTAGTTATTCACGATTTACGTTCATTTACATCCGATAATCACAACACGGTAGATGACACTCCATATGGCGGCGGCGCCGGCATGGTTATGCTGCCTGAGATTTGGGGTAAAGCCCTGGATCCACTTTTAATTTCAGATGTAGATCTAATTATTCTGACACCAGCCGGAAAACGTTTTAACCAAACGATGGCTGAGAATTTTGCCAAAGCCAGACAACTGGTATTTGCCTGCGGTCGCTATGAAGGAATTGATGATCGAGTTCGCCAATATTATTCGCAGCCTGAATTTATAAAAGCTGGAGTTCGCGTACACGAGGTCTCGATAGGTGATTATGTACTCGGTGGGGGAGAAGTAGCATCGCTGGTGATGATCGAAGCCATTACTCGTTTAATTCCAGGTGTTCTTGGTAATCCAGAATCACTTGCGGAAGAATCACATAATTCTGAGGGTTATCTGGAATATCCAAACTTTACAAAGCCACAAGAATGGCGTGGAATTTCGGTACCTGAGATCTTATTAAGTGGAAATCACGGCGAAATTGCCAAGTGGCGCAAATTACAGGCTGAAGAACGCGCCAAAAAGCCTTTTGACTAGTCAGTAACCACCAATCTCGCGTAGCGTTCACCTATGAGCGATGAGTCCCAACAGATCCAAGCACGGTTAATCCGTGATCTGGAGCCAGTTGTTGCAGTTGAACTCGAGCGCCATCTATCGGTACAGAAGAATTGGTACCCACATGAGTATGTCCCATGGTCAGAAGGTCGCGATTATGCGGGGCCTTTAAATGGAGATGCCTGGGAAGCCAAAGATTCACGGCTGACTCCAGTTGCCCAAGATTCACTAATTCTTAACTTACTTACTGAAGACAATTTGCCGAGCTACCACACCGAGATTGCGATCTCTATGGGGCGCGATGGCGCATGGGGTAATTGGATTGAACGTTGGACTGCCGAAGAAGCACGACACGCCATCGTTATTCGTGATTATTTAATGGCAACTCGTGGCGTGGATCCTTACGAGCTGGAAGATTTGCGAATGGCGCACATGTCACTTGGTTATCAAACGCCTTACGAAAACGATATGTTGCACACCATTGCATACGTTTCGTTCCAAGAGTTAGCAACACGTATTTCCCATCGTAATACTGGCAAAATCTCCAATGATCCAATTGCAGAAGGCATGATGCAGCGCGTTGCCTTAGATGAAAACCTACACATGCTCTTCTATAGAAATACTCTGTCGGCAGCCCTCGATATGGAACCAAACGCCGCTATGCGAGCTATCGCCGATGTTGTAACTAACTTTGATATGCCAGGTGCCAGCATGCCAGGATTTGGTCGCAAAGCGGTACAAATTGCTCTTGCTGGAATTTATGATCTGCAACAACATCTAGATGAGGTTGTTTCTCCAGTATTGCGTGCATGGAATGTCTTTGAGCGAAATGATCTAAGTGGTGATGGACTTGTTGCGCGCGAGGAGATCAGTGCGTTCATGGCTAAATCAGGTAAAGAAGCTGCGACCTTTAACGATAAGCGTGAAGTTTACTTTGATCGCCTCATCGCCCGTGGCCAAGAACCAATTCGCATCCAAAGTAGCTCTTAGTAGAATCTGCCTATGTCAAAGCGCGTGCTTTTTATCGAACATGATCATGCCTCAGAAGCCGGTCCAATTTCACAACGATTTACCGAACTTGGTTATGAGATACATCGTTTTCTAATCGTCGATGAAGCCAATTACTTAACTCCTAATGTCAGCGTTACTTGGCCAGATTTATTGCAATTTGATGTCCTGGTTGTTCTTGGAGCGCCATGGGGTGCTTGGGAAGATGAACGAATCGGTAATTGGTTAACGCCTGAAAGAGAGAAAGTTTTAGAAGCTCACAATGCTGGCATTCCAATTCTAGGAATTTGCTTCGGAGGCCAATTAATGGCTCGAGTTCTAGGCGGATCTGTCGCTCGCGCACCAAAGGCCGAACTCGGTTGGTATGAAATTAAGAGCGATGACACTTCGTTAATTGAAACCGGTCCGTGGTTTCAATATCACTGGGATCGCTGGCAATTACCTGCTGGCGCAGTAGAGATCGCCCGAACTGAAATTGCCTCGCAAGCCTTTGCCTATGGACGCACTTTGGGTCTGCAATTCCACCCAGAGATAGATGCACATGTATTAGATCTATGGCTCGCGATGGAAGGTGGCTGCGTTGAAGTTGAGTCAGAAGGCGTAGTTGTTAATGAATTGCGCGCTCAAACTAAGGTTATTGAGCCTGAAACAAATAAGCGAGGCTACGAACTTGTGGATCGTTTCTTATCTAGAATAGCGACATCAGAGATTAAGTCATTTAACGCTTAACTATATTTTCTTTAGGGAGATTTGATGAATACCTTTGTCGCCTTCAATAACCACCTTCCGGTAAAGGTTCGCTTTGGCGAAGGTATTTCTAACTCACTCCCAGTTGTAATTGATGAGTTAGGTGCCAGCAAAGTCTTCTTGATGGTTGATGCCGGTATTGAAAAATTTAATCCAGCTGCCAAGGCGCTCATTGATCGTTTAACATCTATTTCACATTTGACTGTCACCGTCTTTGAAAAACCAGCGGGTGAGCCAACTATTGAAATGGTTGATGATGCAACCGCTGCCTTTAAGGGATCAAATTCTGAGGTAGTAGTCGCACTCGGTGGGGGATCAGTTATCGATACGGCAAAGGCAGCGCGCTTATGTGCTGAACTCAATTGCACCTTCCGTGAATTTCAAGCGCAAACGCCAAATTATCCAGCGCCAAAGGCAGCCCTAATCGCAATCCCAACATCGGCCGGAACTGGTTCTGAAGTATCTGGTGGTTCAGTAATTTCAGATAACCAATCAGGCATTAAAGCCGGAATCGCTAATGGCAATTTACGCGCCCAAGTTGCACTCGTAGATCCAGTACTTACTTACAGCATGCCTCCAACCATGACGGCAAATACCGGTATCGACGCTTTGGCGCAAGCCATTGCCGGAATTATCGCTAAGTGTTCAACTCCAATAGGTGATGCCATTGGTTATGAGGCAGTACGCATGATGTCTGGGGCTCTTGTTGCTGCATATAAGAACGGTGAAGATAAAGAAGCGCGTGCTGCAATGTCAGCTGGCAGCATGATGGCTGGCTTAACTATGAATATCTCTGATTGCACTGCAGAGCATTCACTTGGCCAGGCAATTGGCGGTTTGAAGCATGTGCCACACGGTTTAACAATTGGCTTAGTTCTAGTTGAAACTCTGACACGTGAAGCAAAAGTTGTTCCCGAAAAGATGGAGCGCGTTGCCGATGCGATGGGTGCACCGCAAGATGAGACCCGCAATGGATCTCGCGCTGTAAAGGCGGTTCGTAAGATCCTGGCCGATCTAGAGTTCCCAGTACTTTCTAGCATTGGTGTTACAGCAGGAGACATTGAATTGCTCTCTGATAATGCGCTAGATGATTACTTCATCACTCAATCACCACGTCCTTGGACCAAGGCAGAGGTTGTTGAAGCATTTACAGCTGCCCTTAATTTAGAGAGCAGAAGCGCTTAAATCATTCAGTTGCGAAGAATACGTTCTTCGTTTCAGTGTAGGCATCTAGCGCATCAGGGCCAAGGGCTCTGCCTAAACCTGATTGCTTAAAGCCACCAAATGGTGTCCAGAATCGAACTGATGAATGCGAATTCACTGAGAGGTTTCCACTTTCAATGGCGCGCGATACACGCATCGCACGGCCTAAATCATTTGTCCAAATCGAACCAGATAGCCCGTAATCCGATGCATTAGCAAGTGAGATCGCTTCGGCTTCATCTTCAAAAGTTAAGACCGAAACCACCGGTCCAAAGATCTCTTCTTGCCAAGTACGCGCGTTTACGCTCTTGGGCATCAAGACTGTTGGAGGCATCCAATAGCCAGGGCCAGTTGGTGCACTTCCCGTAAAGGCAACTGCATCATCTTTATCATTTAGAAAAGATTGCACAGTCTCTAACTGCTTCTTAGAAATTAGTGGTCCCATTTGCGATGTATCAAGGTTTGGATCTTCCACGCGAAAGGCCTTAACGCTCTTTTCAAAACCTTCCATGAAGCGATCAAAGGCGCTCTTTTGCACCAAGATGCGCGAACGAGCGCAGCAATCTTGACCGGAGTTATCAAAGACTGCGCCAGGGGCAGCAGCTGCGGCGCGATCTATATCGGAGTCTGCAAAGATCACATTTGCACTCTTGCCACCGAGCTCTAGCGTCACGCGCTTAACTTGATCAGCACACCCGGCCATGATTGATTTGCCGACTGGGGTTGAGCCTGTGAAAGAGATCTTACGAACTGTTGGGTTAGTGACAAAGCGGGCGCCAACAACGCTTCCCTTGCCAACGATCACATTTAAAACACCTTCCGGAATTCCGGCATCTAGCGCAAGCTGCGCAAGCCTTACCGCAGTCATCGGAGTTAACTCGGCAGGTTTTAATACAACAGTGTTACCGGCGGCGAGGGCGGCAGCAAAACCCCAACTTGCGATCGGCATCGGAAAGTTCCAAGGAACAATGATTCCGACAACACCGATCGGTTCTTTAAAGGTTATATCCACGCCACCGGCAACTGGAATCTGCTTACCAAATAAACGCTCTGGTGCACCTGCGTAATAGTTTAAAACATTGGCTACGTTATCTGCCTCCCACAACGCGTTGCCGCGAGTATGGCCAGAGTTTGTTATCTCAAGTTGGGCCAGTTCTTCACGATGTGATGTAACAAGTGCTGAGAAGCGGCGTAGTAAATTTGCGCGATCTCCGGGGGAGACCTTCTTCCAACTTTCAAAAGCCTTAGCAGCCTTAGCGGTCACTGCATCTGTTTGGGCCATATCTGCCTCTTGAAGTGAGGTAACTAGCGCCTCAGTTGCAGGGTTGATGACATCAAAAGTTGTAGACAATTTAAGCCTTTCTTAGAAGCGTTCGAAGTTGCGGAAGAGTTCCCAATCAGTTACAGCTTTTCCATAAGCGGCAATTTCTACACGTGCCATATTTGCATAATGGGCTTGAACTTCAGCACCAAAAGTTTCCTTGATCCAAGCGCTATTTTCCCAAAGGTCGAGCGCTTCGGACATTGAGGCCGGTACGCGAGAGGAATCTGATTCATAGGCATTGCCGGTAAAGGCTGGCTCTAATTTAAGTTTATTTTTAACTCCATCTAGGCCTGCCGCAATAATTCCAGCAACTGCTAGGTATGGATTTACATCTCCTCCTGGAACGCGATTTTCTAAACGTAGCCCAGCACCGCGACCAACTAGTCGCAGCGCACATGTGCGGTTATCGCGTCCCCAGCGAATTGCAGTCGGTGCAAACGATCCTGGCACGTAGCGCTTGTAAGAGTTGATATTTGGAGCAAGGAGAAGTGAAAGCTCACGAAGGTGAGCGACCTGGCCAGCAATAAATTGGCGACCGATATCGCTCATGCCGTGTTCCTTATCGGCCTCATCAGTCATAACCAGTTCGCCCTTAAGGCCACGGAATGAGAGGTGGATATGGGAAGAGTTTCCTTCCTTTTCATTTGGTTTAGCCATAAAGGTAAGGGCATATCCCTGTTGGGAAGCTATCTCCTTCGCACCATTCTTATAAATGACATGGTTATCGCAATTAGATAGCGCATCTGAATATTTAAAGGCGATCTCGTGCTGGCCGAAGTTACATTCACCTTTTACGGATTCCACAGTCATGCCAGCAGCCGACATTCCTAAACGGATATCTCGTAGCAGTGGTTCAATTCGGGATCCGCCGAGGATTGAATAATCTACGTTGTATTGATTTACGGGAATCAGGTTCTTGTAACCCTTATTCCAGGCTTCCTCATAGGTATCTTTATAGACAACAAATTCAAGTTCAGTTCCGCACATCGCAACCATGCCCGCTTTTTCAAGTTCGGCAATTTGTTTACGCAATACTTGACGTGGCGATGCCACAACATCTGTGTGATCAAGCCATGCCACATCGGCAAGCACCAACACCGCACCTGGTTGCCAAGGGATTAGGCGTAAGGTATTTAAATCTGGAATTAAAGCAAAGTCGCTATAGCCGCGCTCCCATGATGACATTTCATAACCTGCGACGGTATTCATATCGACATCAACTGCAAGCAGGTAGTTACAACCTTCGGTGCCGTGCTTCACAACCTCATCAAGGAAGTATTGGCCATGGATGCGTTTGCCAGTTAAACGACCTTGCATATCTGTCATGGCTACTACGACGGTATCGATTGTGCCATCGGCAACTAGTGCTTTTAACTTCTCTAGGGTTAGCGCGCTCATCTGCGTACTATCTCAGTTACTGCGCAGTCATGCCACCATCGGCTGAGACGATCGAACCGGTCATAAATGAACTCTCATCTGAGGCCAGAAAGAGCACCACATTGGCGATTTCGCGGCTGGTTCCGGGGCGGCCAATTGGTTGGAAAGAATCGATCGTCTTGTAAACATGATCAAGGCCACCGAGCATCTTGGCATGTGCATGATTTATCGGAGTATCAACCCAGCCCGGACATATCGCATTGCAGCGAATTCCAGTCTTGGCATAATCCAAGGCAATACCGCGAGTAAACATAACGATCGCACCTTTAGAGGCAGAGTAAACGCTTAAGTAAGGTTCCGAGACCAAACCATTGACGCTCGACATATTCACTATTGAGCCTCGCGAGTTCTTGAGCATGTGAGGTAGAGCTGCGCGGGTCAGATACATCGCACCCTTTACATTCACATTCAAAGTTCTATCAATAGTTTCATTAGTAACCTCATGGAAAACACCTGGCAAGTTAACACCTGCGTTATTTACCAAGATATCGATAGCTCCAAATTTAGTGACAGCATGATCTACTAAAGTCGAGCAAGCCTGGCTATCTGCGATATCGATTGCATAGCCTTCGGCAATAAATCCTGCATCACTTATTTGCTGTGCGGTCTCTGTTGCAGATTCAAGATTGATATCGGCGCAGATAACTTTGGCGCCTTCTTCGGCTAGTCGTATAGCGCTAGCTTGCCCAATTCCAGATCCGGCGCCAGTAACGATGGCGATTCGATCTTTTACACGATCAGACATTTAGCGCTCCTTAAAAACAATTAGCCCGCCTAACAATTGCTAGGCGGGCTAATTATATGTGAATTAGGAATTAATTAACGTTACGGACAATTCCCTTGAAGTGCTTATGAGCAGATACCCACCACCAGATCATGGCGCCACCGAGGACGACCAAGAAGGCGATAGGTGTGTAGTTAGCAGACAGAATCTTAAAGTCTGCTGACCACCATACGCCTGCTGGTGTTGTTGGTAGACAGAAATAAACTGACAGGATTGCAATTTCGAGAACTGCAATCGGTGCCATCCATTTCCATTTATTTCCAAGGTTCCAGTCGCCTTGCTTAAAGGCATCGCCTTTGCGCCAACGTAACCAGATTGGAATTGCGAAGGAACCGAAGAGTCCGATAACTGCCATTGAGGTAACCGCAAAGAAAGCAACTGCAGACCAGATAGCAGGAAGGGCGATTACAAGTGATGCCGCACCAAGTGCGAAAGCCGCATTTGATGGGTTGTGGTTCTTATCTAGCTTTGTCCAGTTCTTGTGACCTGGAACAGCGCGGTCACGCGAGAAGGCGAACAACATACGAGATCCAGCAGTTACGCAAGACATTCCGCAGAAGAATTGTCCGACACAAGTAATTATCAGAATAATCTTCGCCCAGCCCATTGATAAGGCAGTTACGAAGATGGCTTGTGAAGCACCACCGGCCTTTGTAATGCCAGCCTCATCAGTTGCGGCGTATAAGAACGCAAGAAGCATTAACCAACCTGCAACAGCAGAGTAGGCAATTGACTTCCACAGCCCTTGAGCAGCAGCCTTAGTTGCTTGACCGGTCTCCTCAGAAACGTGAGCTGAAGCATCAAAGCCAGTAATTGTGTATTGAGTGAGCAAGAATCCAACTGGAAGAACGTAGAACCAGTAGTTGGTAAATCCGCTGTTATTGATCTGATGGGTAAAGACCCATGAGGTTGATTGATGCTTGGCAGGAACTAACACCAAAATCAAAATTACAGCTGCAACTCCACCAACGTGCCACCATACATTTATACCTTGCAGTTTATGGATAATTTTTGCTCCATATATATTCATCGCGATGTGAATCAACAGAGTTGCGGCGAATACTGCGAAGACAAGCTTCAAGTTTGTTGGATCTACCGAGTTATTAAATAGGTTTGCTGTGTATACGAAGAAGTTAGCGAATCCATAATCAACACCTGCGGTTACGGCGATTAAACCCATGAGGTTTAGCCAACCGGTTACCCAACCGTGGACTGGCTTGCCTAGGTTTAGCGCCCAATAGTAAATACCACCAGCAGTTGGCATCGCAGATAAAAGCTCTGCCATTACCAAGCCAATAATCATGATTAAGCTGGCGATAATTGGCCAACCGACTGAAATTGCGACAGGGCCGCCGTTATTCCACGCTTGCGCAAATGTTGTGAAACATCCTGAAAGAATTGAAATAATTGAGAAAGAGATAGCAAAGTTGTGAAAACCGCTCCACTTTCGATCAAACTCTTGTTTATATCCCAGTTCGGCTAACTTCGCCGCGTCTGCATCGTGTGTATTAACCAATTGCATTCCTCCTATTAGCCGCTTTAACTACAGAACGCCGTGCTCTGCCGTCGTTGGTGCTGGATCGGTGAGGGGCACCGAGGTAACCTTTCTACTTCAAGTGTCCTCTAAGCGGAAGAGGTTTGTCCGAAAATGTGCCGACTTTTAGGGTTCGTGTCCTCCCAGCCCGAGTCTTTTGCGCAGGCCGTTGGTGAGAATTTAAATGAATTTATTCATCTCTCTACCGTTCACTGCGATGGATGGGGTATAGCAACCCTCGATGAAAAATCGGCGGTAGCCCACGTATCGCGGGCCCCAGAATTAGCAGAGTCGAGTTCACTCTTTACAAAAACTTTAGAAGAGACAAATAGCGATGGGGCGCTGCTGCACCTGCGCTGGGCAACTGCCGGAATTCCGGTGAGTGAAAATAACACTCATCCATTTGCTCACAATGGTTTTACCTTTATTCACAACGGTGCCATAAATCCACCAAACGCCTTAGATTCTGAAATTTCACCAAAGTTCAAAGAATTTATCTTGGGCCAATCAGATAGTGAGCGATATTTTTATCTGCTCTTAACCCAGATAGAAAAATTAGGGCTCGTAGAAGGTGTAAAGAGTGCAGCACATAAAATACGAGATAACTTCGACTTTTCAAGTATTAACGCGATGCTGATGACTGATCAATTCTTCATCACTATCTGCGAACATGATCCATCCCGAAAGCCGGCATGGGGAGTCGAAGGTTATTACGAGCTATTTTATAAACCAGAGCAAGGCCAAGTTCTAGTCGCATCCAGCGGTTGGGATCAGGCAGGTTGGACGAATTTGCCAAACCATCACATGCTGGTTGTAGATAGAGCCAGCCTTAAAACGCAGGTGCTGGCACTCTAATCCACCGATAGTCTTAGGTAATGGCCCGCACATATACAGTCGAAACATATGGCTGCCAGATGAACGTTCACGATTCAGAGCGTATCTCGGGTCTGTTGGATGAAGCAGGTTATCTTCCGGTAACCCCAGGTGCGCAAGCAGATATCGTCGTCTTCAATACCTGTGCCGTTCGCGAAAATGCCGATAACAAGTTGTATGGAAACTTATCTTTCTTGGCTCCAATTAAGAAGTTAAATCCCAATATGCAGATCGCTGTCGGTGGTTGTTTGGCCCAGAAAGATCAATCGATAATTTTAAAGAAGGCGCCTTACGTAGATGTGGTCTTTGGCACGCACAATGTTGGTTCATTACCCGTTTTGCTTGAGCGCGCCCGCATTGAAGAAGAGTCACAGATTGAGATATTAGAAGCCTTAGAACACTTCCCATCTACCCTTCCCGCACGGCGTTTATCGGCCTTCACCTCATGGGTTTCTATATCAGTTGGGTGCAATAACACCTGCACCTTCTGCATCGTCCCAGCCTTACGTGGCATTGAAAAAGATCGACTAGCTGTAGATATCTTGAAGGAGATTCGGGCGCTAGTTGCGCAGGGAGTTATTGAAATAACGTTGCTTGGCCAAAATGTAAATGCTTATGGTGTTGATTTTGCAGATCGGGGAGCCTTCGCTAACTTGCTGCGCGAGTGTGGTGAAATCGAAGGACTAGAACGTGTGCGTTTTATGTCCCCACATCCACGCGATTTCACTGACGACGTAATTGAAGTTATGGCAAGCACCAAGAATGTAATGCCACATCTACATATGCCGTTGCAATCAGGTTCTGATCGAATTCTGCAAGAGATGCGCCGTTCGTATCGCAGCAGTCGCTACTTAGGAATTTTAGATCGCGTTCGACAAGCGATGCCACATGCAATGATCACCACCGACATAATCGTGGGCTTCCCAGGTGAGACGGAGGAAGATTTTCAAGCCACGATGGATTTGGCCACGCAGGCACAGTTTGCTGCCGCATATACCTATAAATATTCGATTCGCCCGGGTACGCCTGCTGGCGTAATGCCTAATCAAGTACCTGCAGAAGTTGTCGGAGAGCGCTACACACGATTACATGAACACCAACAGGCGATTTCCCTCGGCGTAAATCAAAGTGCTATCGGTAGTAAGCACCGCGCATTGGTTTCTGAAGCTGAAGGACGGCGCGATGCCGCACAATCGCGACTTACCGGCAAAACCGAAGATTTCCGTTTGGTGCACTTTGATGCAACCAGCAGCGCGCGGCCAGGAGATTTTGTAGATCTGACAATCACAGATGCGTCAGCGCACTACTTAATTGGTCGTGAAGATTCACATATAAAGACGCGTGGGGGAGATGCTTATTCTGCGCGCGAGGGGCAATCCGCGCCACAGCCTACGATACTCGGAATTCCTATGGTGAAATGAAGACGATCGTAATTTGTGGTGCTACTGCAACCGGCAAGAGCGATTTAGCAGTATCTCTGGCGAAAGAAATAGGTGCCGAGATAGTCAACGCTGACTCCATGCAGATTTATAAAGGTATGGATATTGGTACTGCCAAACTAAGCCCAGATGAACGTGATGGAATTAGCCACCACCTATTAGATGTTTTGAATGTAAGCCAAGATGCAACTGTCGCCTGGTATCAAGATTTGGCTCGAGCAGCGGTGACCGATATTCACAGCCGTGGCAAGGATGCGATTATCGTTGGTGGCACAGGTTTGTATATCAAATCCATATTAGATGACCTTAATTTTCCTGATACTGATGCTGCGATACGACAGAAGTTAACTGAAGAAGCGAAAGAGTTTGGCATTGTGCAACTCTTTCAAAGGCTAGAACAGTTAGATCCGGCAGCAGCCGCTGCAATAGATCGCCAAAATGAACGTCGCGTTATCCGCGCTCTGGAAGTTATCGAAATTACCGGACAACCATTTACTGCAAATCTGCCACGCGCAGATAGCTCGCTATATCCAGATGCTTTGCAGTTTGGACTTGTGATGGATCGGGCTGAACTTGGCGTAAGAGTTGAAGCGCGAGTAGATCAAATGTGGCAGAAAGGCTTTGTCGCCGAAGTCGATCGCTTAATTGAAGAAGGTATTACAAGGGCAACCACTGCTAGACGAGCCCTTGGCTATGCGCAGATCATCGCGATGCGAAACGGTGAAATCACCGAGGATGTCGCAATCGAAGAGACAAAACGTGCAACTCGACAGTATGTCAGGCGCCAAGAGACTTGGTTCTCCCGAGATGCGCGCATCAATTGGATCTCACCAGTGCAACCCCGGTTGGAAACGGTTTTGAACAAGATAAACTCACCTTCATCATGATTGAGAATGTAATCGAAAAAGTAATCGGAACCTATGGCCATGGGACCGAGAACGACTTTGTTCTTGTCTTTGATCCAACCGATGAAATCTCCATAACCACCGCTCAAACCGCTGCCATCTGTAATCGCGAAACGGGTGTCGGCGCTGATGGGTTGATCCGCATTACCAAGCGGGATGAGAAATGGTTTATGGATTACCGTAACGCCGACGGATCATTAGCTGAAATGTGTGGCAATGGAATCCGCGTGATGGCTCGATACTTGGTAGAACGCGGGCATCAGAGTGAGGGAATCTTTGCAATAAATACTCGAGATGGAATCAAACATTTGCGGGTACCAATGGTCGATGACATCTCAGTAAATATGGGCAAAGTCAGCGATGAGAATGAAGAGATTACTGCATCAGTTGAAGGAAAGATTTGGAATGGCTACAACATAAATACTGGTAATCCCCACGCAGTTGTAGTTG